>LUMS01000303.1_pt2 | contig 14236 bp, 10 predicted proteins | sample 729711 | NCBI WGS metagenome assembly LUMS01 (sample SAMN03860298, study PRJNA289734) | marine metagenome | biome: seawater column; feature: ocean; material: water; isolation source: Red Sea water column Station 192 - depth 25m | place: Saudi Arabia: Red Sea | collected 2011-10-15 | depth 25 m | reverse complement strand
CAGAGACATTCTCCCTACTGAGGGCGTCCCCCAGTTTCCCTCTATACGGGGAAACTAGCTGGGACAGGAACGAGTCGATGGTGCCTATCGGGGCATCCTCGAGGAGAGTGAGGAGTTGTTCGATGAAGCCTTGGCTCTTGACCCTTGGATCGTAGCGATGTTTGCTGTCTTCCCCGAGGGGCCCTGGCCTGATTCTCGAGATGGATTTTCGTAGTCTGTCCTTCATCTCGTCGGCTGCTCTGTTGGTGAATGTGAGTAGTACTACCTCGCTTGGTAGTAGACCATCCCAATCCTGCAGATTGGTCCTCTCGGAGGCTGGTGCGGTTACCATCCCCCCTCCTATGCTTGGTGCCCTAGCTGGCTTTGGGAGGATTCGGGTTGCTCTCTGGTCGTTGGCCAGATAGTGCTCGATGACTCTGTCAACGATGGTACTTGTCTTACCGGTTCCGGCTCCTGCGTCGATTACGATATGCGAGTCCAGATTCAGAGCCAGTCGCTGAGCTGTGTTCAGTCGAATCAGAAAGACCCCTCCATCCTAACATCGCAGATTTCTCTCACGGGACAATATGCACAGACTTTCGGGGAAGGGGTGGGGTGTACCTTTCCCAATCTGGCATCGCTAGCTACTCTCATGGCTACAGAGAGGCGTTGGGCCAACCAAGCCCTGAAATGATCTGAGTCGGCTTTCTCGTCCTCATCCATGAATCTGTGTAATCCTGAAGTGATTGTGGTTTGTGTACCGATATTTATTCCCGAACGAGGAGAGTCGAATAGTGAGGATAATTCTAGGAAGTGTTCTGATTTGTGCCCGATGACGGAAATTCCGGCTGCAATGACCAAGTCACCGGGATGGGCTTCCTCCCACGCCCTGGCGTAAATAGCAAGTTGGAGTTCTTCGAGAAGACCCATGTAATGTCTATTCCTTTGGGAAGATTCCTCGGAGGTCTTGAGATCCCTAATTGCAATCAGTCTTCTCGGCCTCCATCCCGATCCCGTGACCCGAATCGGTGCCACGGAATCGCTCCCTTCGTCGTCTATCCAAGTTTCCGAAGCCAGGTCTATTGGTAGTAAGTCGACTCTATCTATCCATCCTCTGACTCTGATTGGATCTACCTCTCCTCTTACGGATATCTCAGGAGTTGGGTGAAGTTGGACGTAGTCTGAGGAGGTGTTACCGATCTTCCACTCGATCGACAGGGGTGCAGAGTCGCCTAGGTCGAGCTCCGCTGTTACTATGCTTCCTATCCTGCCTCTGGGAGGGATTGGTTTTGGATCTGCCAGCCAACTACCCCATTCTTCCCTATCCATCCCGGTAAGAGATCTGAGTCGTTGGGTCGATACGGCATCGGTCCTCTCCAGCCAGGGAGCTCTGGAGTCCAATGACTCGAGTGCTATGCGCATGACCTCATCTTGGTCCAGTCCAGATCTCTGTACGCTAACATGGCCAAGACCGTCGTGCTCCCTCTCTACGCTGGTCTCGAAGCCTAGAGTTTTGGCGATTATGTCATGATGGACGTTGTGAAGAAGTTCCCCGTACGTCCTATTGTCTATGTCCTCTCCCTGCAACTCCTCTCTTTCTGCACCGAGTTCCCGGGAGAGCCATCCTCTTCTCGGACACCTTAACCAGTCCTGGAGCCTGGTCGGGGACCACACCTGTATCTCCTGGAGGGCCTCCCCGGAGTGACCGTGTCTGGAGTCGCTGACTTGGCTACCAGTAGCTATTGGAGAGAGGGGCCGGGGATCTATCGAGGGGGTGATCTTCCCGTTTACGGAGGCTCCCACCACTGGCCATCTACCATTGGTTCTGGGTGATTCTATTCCTTCTGGTGGTTTGCCGTGAAACTTCAGGTTCTCAATGGAGAGTATGTGCGAGTGGTTTTCCTTAGGCAGATATCCGTCCATGGAGGCTATGGTCGGCTGCCTTCTCTCTCGGTCCCTCTGAACAGCTGTGTCTAGGGGGATAGAGACGGCGCTCGGGTTGATTGGCGGGTCGTAAGGAGGCTTGCCCTGTCTTATCCTGAGACCATCGATCTGTCTAGAGGCCCTGGGAGAGGGGGACGAATCGGTCATTTCGTGGATTTCGGATTCGATGCCGGACAACTCGAAGTCTCTGGCCCATTCTCTTATTGGCGCGGCTGGTGGTGACGTTTCGTCCATGCTCGGGTCAAGGACGAACACCTCTTGAGAGCAATTCAGTAGGTGCAGCAAATTGTGCCTGGCATCTCTGATTGGTGCGTCTGGTCTGAGGATTCCTAGCGAGTGTCGTTCGTCCTCACCAACGAATGGTACCTTTGGCACTCTCAATTCCCATGATGAACTGGACAGGTTTGAAAGGACCACCAGGTCGGCAGAGCATCCCAGAGCCTCCTCTGGAGTCAACACAGAAACGCTGCTAGTGAAGTTGGAACCCCCTGTCATTGCCTTGGTCTGATCGGCAATTGAGCAGAGCTCGTCGACCCAGTCGGACCCTAGGGTGAGCGTGGGGTGTCCTGATCTTCTCTGCATCTCCCTCAGGGTTGCTCGCTCTTCGATGAGTGCACGTACTGCTGCTGCCGGGGAGAGTCCTCTACCCGGGAAGCGGGCCATCTGAGATGGAATGTCGATTAGGGAGAGCGTGTTATGCAGCCATTCGTCGCCATCTTTCGGGGAATTTCCTTTAGGTTGCCAACCAGTTCTCGGTCATGCCCGCGGAGTAACGGTCGAATAGATGATGCCAGGCACATTAGCCACCATTGTGTTGATTCCTTTATTGGGCCGTCTCTCTCATCAGTTGGTTGTCTGGAAAGTGTCTCAAGCCACTTTGACAGTGCACCTGGTCCGCCAAGGACATGCTCATTCCTAGCTAGCCTAGTTAGTAATTCAGAGTCGGCTAGAGGGGAGATTTCTGGATCTGATGGATGTTCTTCTGGTTCCTCGAATGGAACGACCGAGGTTTGGAGAGACAGTGCTCTGAGGCTCTCGAGCGAGAAGGAGTCGGCTCCGTGTCCCAATCTTGCTAGGAATAGTATCCAGTGACCGATGGGGTGGGATGAAGGAGGCGCCCTCCTCCTTTCCATACAAACACCTATTTCCCCAAGCAGTTGCTCCCATCTGTTCCTGTTGTTCTCCAGAGCCGGGTCTACGATAATTATCTCAGAGTCCTCGCGGCTCAGCCTTTCAGAAACGATTCGAATGGCTACTTCGAAGGAGTGGGACTCTCTGTTCAGGAGTATCCGCTTCACATTATTGGTTTGTTCTTGTAGAGGGGCTCTTTGGGATGGGATCCAGTCGGGAAGTTCACTTGGATCTCCGATCGGGTGTTGGTCTACTAGCATGTGTCCATGGTGACCAAGGCGGAAGTTTCCCGGGAATGTTAGTTGGTGTATCGGTCTAATCTTCGAAAGGGACAGGAGAATCTGAGTGTGAGATTTGCTCATCACCGGCGAGTGGTCAAGCATGATTATCCCATCTATGTCCGAAATGGTGAATGGTGTGCTCCCCTCGTCCAGAGCATCGATTATCCGTTCGCATGCCATGTCAGGGTGTGTGAATCGAAGTTTCTCCTCGAGCCTGGTGATTACCCTCCTGAATGTGGGTATTCCGGGTCCTTCCCACCTCTCAGCGACCAACTCTCTGGAAAGGTGGTGATGGAGGTTTGCTAGTGCCTCTGTCTTGCCCTTGCCCCACTTCATCTCTGGTAGCGGGTTGATCATCGGGAATCCCAGCCTCGAGGACTCCTTCTGACACTCGGCGTGAATGATGGCACTGAGTGGGCCTTGATTGGAGATTACTCGAGGTAGTCTCAGGTCTGCGACCAGTGAAGAAATCAGTGAATCCATGGTGTGGTGGAGGGTACGATCTACTGCTCCTCTGAGGTCTATTGATGACAGTGCTTGTCTCTTGGATTTCTCTGTTGGGTAGATTATGAGAATTCTCCCATGGAGGTTAGAATCATTGCTGGGTTTTCCTAGGGACTGTAGTCGGATGTGTTGTTTCAACCAGTCCGGTATCCTCCCAGCTGGGACCTCCTCGATAGTCACAGAGTGTTCCGTTGGTGGCAAATCATCATCTCCGAGCATTGGGCATGCTTGGCGGTGGTTATTCAACCCACTGATTGGGCGAGGGTCTACGACCGGGATTCTCCTTGGCGTCTTGGGACCAAGGCAGCAAGCATGCACAGAAGAGTAGCCACTCCCGGCGCTGGGATGGAGTTCGAACTATTGGCAGCATCTCGAGATTCCCAGTCTACAATCAGGATAACGGACATATCGTCCCCATCCCATGGTTCGGGGGGCTCGAATGCGAAGGACCCTGCATGGCTTGTGCCCACGTTGACAGCCTCGTGAAGGACATTAGTGTAGTTCGCCTTCCCGTTGCTCCCCTCTGGGTGGTATGCGACATCCTCCACGAACATCAGCCAGGTGTTCAGCTCCCATGGGGAGTCTTCCTCCGACCAGAGGCTTATGTCCCACTGGAAGTTGTAGTCCAGAATCTCTCCAGAATGGTTCCCACCCTGGTCGTTGGCTGGCATGGCCATGGAAGCGGACACTTCTAGGGAAATTGAGCCATTTGATGAGAAGGGGTGGCTCGATCCCAATGCCAGTGCGGTAGAGTAGTCGGTCAGCAAACTGTTGGATTTTGTACTGATTCCTGTGTACATCCTCTCTCCGTCGAAGACCTTGCTTGGAGCGGATCTTTCTGTCCCGGGAATCTTCATCACCCCCCCATCGGATGCGGTCATTGACCTCTCGGTGGAAAGAAGGGATCCTGCCCCGTAGGTTTCCACCCATCTAGAGTCGGTGGAGTTGCTTCCGAATGGGTCCAGGGTCTCGTAGAGGTGTCTGTGGTAGTGTATCCTGGTGACGTCGAGGTCTCCGATGGCATCATCAAGGGCCTGTTCGGTCTTGATGCAGTTGGAACACCATGTGGCTGTGTAGACCTCCACTATTCTCGGAAGATCGATTATTCCAGATGTGGATTCCTCATAGGTCGTATTGGACAACTCGATCGAGATCCCTCCGATGGTGCCGTATCTGGTCCCTACCTCGTCAGTTATCCTTGCATCGTCCCAGAGGCTTTCAGTAGCTGCTGAGGATTGCATCGGGATTACGATGAGTGCAATTAGGACTAGTGCCCACAAGCGCCTCATGACTACTCGANNNNGGATTACGATGAGTGCAACCAGGACTAGTGCCCACAGGCGCCTCATGACTACTCGACTAGGAGGGGTTATTGAACGGTTACGGGTTATTGTGATTTCTCGAAGGCCTCTATGGCCGTGTCTATGTCCTCATCAGTGATGTGGAGATGAGCTACGGCCCTCACTATGGAGTCTGTCTCCACGCTCACGTCTACTCCTAGTTCGGCGAGCTTCCTAGCCACTTCACTGGCACTTTCTTCCATACACTGCACGTAGACCATATTCGATTGGACTCCCTCCAGTTCTACGGAGAAGGAGTCCATCGCATTGATCGATTCAGCGAGCCTAGAGGCTCGTATATGGTCCTTGGAAAGTCGTTCGATGTTGTTTTCCAAGGCATAGATGCCAGCTGCGGCTAGTATTCCGGATTGCCGCATCCCACCTCCGAAGGTCTTCCTCCACCTACGAGATCGGGAGATTGTATCTGCGTCACCGACAAGAACAGATCCCACTGGGGCCCCTAGTCCCTTTGACAGGCAAACCGAGATGGTATCGAAGTCCCTGACCATGCGAGCTGGGTCCGTCCCACTGCCTATTGCGGCATTGAAAAGCCTGGCACCATCTAGGTGGGCTCTACAGTCGTTTTCGTGGGCGACGTGACAAATCCCATCCAGAGTATTCTGATTGTAGATTGATCCCCCTCCTACGTTAGCGGTGTTTTCGACACAAACTAATTTGCAGTCGGGGAAGTGATAGTTGCTTCCGGCCGTCTTCCTGATCGCACTTTCGACTCCTTCCGCACTCATCTGGCCCAATTGTCCGTCGACAAACGCGATAGAGCACCCTGCTACGGATGCGTATGCTCCGGATTCCCATAGATAGATGTGGCTATGGCGATGTGTAACTATCTCGTCACCGTGGTTTGTCTGGGTTTTTATCGCAATCGTATTGGACATTGTACCGGAAGGAACGAACAAGGACTCCTCCTTTCCGAGCATTTCAGCCACCATCTTTTGAAGTTGGATCACTGTGGGGTCGTCCCCCCATACGTCGTCCCCAACCCTGGCTCCTGCCATCGCCTCCCTCATCGGAGGGGTTGGCTGGGTCACCGTGTCGCTTCGGAGGTCGACTCTGTCACCTGGGTAGTGCCTCATGTCCATCTCTGATGGATGTCCTCACATAACTGGTGCGATGGGCTAGGGCTGCTTCTTCCTGATGTCCTCGGAGTACATGTATGACTTTCCTTTGCCACTTGAACCAGTACTCTTCTTGTTGGAGATGTAGAGGATTGCCATGGTTCCTACCAGTATGGCCGGAACTCCGAACATCAATATCGATATCCACAGGGGCCTCTCGACATCTATGCACGAGACCTGCCCGCTAAGCTCCTGCTCCTGTCCAGACGGGCACCTGTTCTGCTCCGTTGAGGCGGCTTCGGAGACGTAGTTCCCTGGATCGGCGGGGAGGCAGCCTACCTTACCTCCCTCTGGCTGGTAGTTCCCAGGTTGGCAGGGGCTCTGGGAAATCGCGCCTGATGAAGGAACGAAGTTTCCGGGGTCAGAGGGAATGCAGCTGTCCATGCCCTCATCTGGTTGGTAATTACCTGCCTTGCACGTGGTCTGGGACATCGCGCCCTCTTCGGGGACATGATGGCCTGCCATAGCAGGGGTGCATGATTGCTGTCCACCGAAAGACTGGAACTGACCGGTTGGGCATGGTGTCTGGCTTGATGATCCTGGAGAGTCGACGAAGTTTCCGGGATTTGCCGGTAAACAGGATGTCTGTCCAGGTTCTGGTTGATATGTGCCAGATGGACATTGGCTCTGGGATGAAGACCCAGATTCGTTGACGAAATATCCTGGAGATGTGTCCAAGCAAATCGACTGGTCACCGGGCTGGTACTTCCCAGGTGGGCATAAAGTCGTGGTCGACCCGTCCGGACTGGCTATCTGGCCGGGGGGAGGCGTCTCGCATCCGGATGACCCTGATTCTGACTGGAACTGTCCAGGCGGGCATGGTGTAGGTCCCGTAGCTCCGTCCAGGTCGACGAAGAACCCGGGCTCTGAGGGGGTGCAGGACCCCTGACCTGGCTCAGATGAGTAGGTTCCGTTCTGGCATAGTATCTGGGATGTAGAGCCTAGTTCGGAGTAGAATCCCGGTTCTGCTTCTATGCACGATGTCTGTCCTGAGTCGGGTTGGTAAGTTCCAGCGGCGCACAGGGTCTGCTCTGCGGAGCCCTCCGAGTCTGTGTAGTGCCCGGGAGTGGTTGGCAAGCAGGAGGTCTGCCCGGAAGAATCCTGGAACTCTCCCGGCTGGCAGGGGGATTGCGAAGATTGCTGCACCCCATCTACGAAATACCCTGGTGAGGCATCGGTGCAGTTTGCCTGGCCCTGCTGGGACGAGAATGTTCCCGGTTGGCACTGCTGCTGGGAGTCTGATCCCTCTGACGGGACGTGGAATCCTGGTCCGGCTTGGAAGCATGAGGTTGCCCCTGACATGATCTGGTAGGTTCCTGCTGCACAGGGGGTCTGCTCTTCCGACGCGAAGCCAGTAACGTAGTATCCGGGACTTGCATCCAAGCAATCTGTTGCACCTGAAGATGGTTGATAGGTTCCTGAAGAGCACTGATTCTGGCGTATCGATCCTTCGTCTGAGACATAGTTACCTGGCTCGGATTGGATGCAGGATGACTCGCCTGAATCGGGCTGGTAGCTGCCTACTCCACATGGGGTCTGAGATGCAGATGCAGCATCCGCTACGTAGTGACCAGGGCTCGCATCTATGCAGTCCAGCTGACCATAGCTTGGTTGGTATGTTCCTGGTTGCCAGGGGAACTGCTCGTATGGCGGGAGGTCGTTTGTGTAGTGTCCTGGCTCGGTCAGTTCGCATGTGCCATCCGTCGCGTAATGTCCCGATGGGCATCCGTCAGGGAATGGGTCCAGGATGTTCACGATGCCGTCGTCGTCATTGTCCCTCTCGCTCATCAGGGCGTGCCTTCCAGTTCCCAGATCGACGTAGGCTGGGACGTCGCTATCCACGTCCTCCCCGAGTCCAAGGGCCCCTTCTTCGTGGCACCCCCAGCAGTATACTGATCCGTTTGTCGCCACTGCACAGGTGTGAATCCAACCTGCCGAAATCTCTGCTACGCCTAGTCCTGTAGGCATAGATACGCTCACAGGGGTTGAGCTGTTGTTAGTGGTCCCGTCTCCTAGCTGTCCCTGCTCGTTGAGCCCCCAGCAAACAGCGCTACTGTCATCGAGTATGGCACATGTGTGATCGATGCCTGCATCTATGGAAATCGCTGTCCTTCCTACAGGAAGGGATACGCTCCTCGGGAACCTTGAGCTGGTGTTAGAACCGTCACCCAGCCTACCCTCGGATTCTCCATCGGAGAATGTGTTGTTACCCCAGCAGTGAACCGACCCGTCGTCTAGGATTCCGCAGGCGTGTCCCGCGCCTAAATCCATTGCGACCAAAGAGCTGTTTGCAGGGAGGACGGAAATTGGGGTCGGCTCATTTCTGTCATTGTAAGTCCCATCGCCGATGTGCCCGTAATCGTTGTTCCCCCAACACATGCCCGAGCCATTGTCCAGGATGACGCAAGTAGAGGCCCACCCTGCAACGACGGAGACCGGATGTCTACCCTGTGGAAGGTCGATTTCAGTCGGAGCGTTCCTGTCGGATGTATCGCCGGTCCCGAGTTGTCCATCGGAATTCTCGCCCCAGCACCAAAGCGCCATGTCGGGTTCGGTAATCGCGCAGGTGTGGACCACCCCTGTGGCTACGGTGACGAAGTTCCTGCTTCCGGGCATGACAGAGGGGCCATGAGGCTGGTCGCAGATATTGAAGCAACTAATGTGGCCATGTCCTATCTGTCCGGAGTAGTCCTCCCCCCAGGCGTAGATATCTCCGCTTGATGTAAGTGCTACTGAGTGGCGCCCGTCTGGGCTAGTCTCAATCACATCCGAGAGGCAGCAGGCTGAAGAGTCTACATCGTTTACTGATACTGGGGTGTATTCGTTCGGGACAGCGAACCTGTCTTCCGAAATTCCCAGGAACGAGCCATAGTTGCTCCCCCAGCACTTCATCTCATTGTTGTCCAAAACGACGCAGGTGTAGTCGTAGGATGCTCCCAGTGCAGTTAGAGAGTAGATAGATCCTACAGTAGAACCAGGCATATTGAGTCCAGAATGAGTTTCCATTGAGGTTGGTTCTGCTTCAAGGATTTCCCTACCTTGTTGGTGTAGACCCACGGAAAGTGTCATGCCCAGAAATAGGATGGTAATGGTCAGTGCTAGAGTCCTGTTAACTTCGATACGTCCGCTCATGGCTGTCGAAGTAGAATGGGTGTATTAACCGTTTTTTCGTCAATTGGAGATATCCCTGCTTGACGGTGAAACTAATTTGTGACATACTCCACGGACGGTCATGCCGGATAGTGGGGTGCCTGTAGAGTCGTTCCTGTCTGACAACTGCCCACCTATGGGAATCTATGAGACCCTATACGCCTTCAGAGATTCGTTCGGCAGTTTCATGGGAACTGAGGGCACTCATCCATGGTCTCAGGGATTCCCACTCACCACCCCTCTAGAGAAATTCGGAGGCCCCCCTCTACCGGACAGTGTAGATGTCACTTGGGAGGATCGCTTCTATCCCAAGGCGTGGGGCCATCCGGACTTACGAGAAGCTATTTCGGGGTACTACAACGATCAATACGGGTCGAAAGTAAAGCCCGAGAATGTGATGGTGTTCGCTGGAGGTAGGCCAGGGATATTCACTGTTCTGGCATTCCTCAAAGATCACGTGCAGGTAAGGATTGGCAACATTGAGTGGCCGGCCTATCTGGATATCTTGGAGCAGACAGATACGGACTTCCAAATTGTCCCATTCACCAAGGAGAACGGATTCCACCCCAGCAACGAGGAGTACTTCGATAGATCTGGTCTGAATGCAAAGACAAGCCTGATGCCGATCATCTCGAACCCCCAGAACCCTTCCGGTCAGACAAGATGGGGGGACGAGTTGCGGGATCTAATCAGATTGGCGGAGGGTCCCAAAAACGGTATCCTTCTGGATGAGGCATACGAGATGTTTCACTCGCCTTCGGTGAGTGGAATTCAGTTCATAGAGGACCTTGACAACAGTAACGTGTTCATCGCAGGGGCCTGTACAAAGGGATTGCAGTCTCCAGGAATCAGAATTGGATGGATCGTCTCTAGTAAGAAGAACATCGAGACGCTGTCCAACTTCTCCAGTTTCGGCATGGGTGGAGTCAGTCATCCTTCCCAGCACTATGCGGTCAAACTCCTAGAGCCCAGTAGAGTCGAGAAGGCTAGGAAGGCAGTGGAGGAGCATTACAACTGGCAAAGAGGAAGGTATGGTGAGGCATTCGAGGAAATGGGGCTTGGAGTGTACACTGGCGATGGTGGCTTCTACCACTGGCTGGAGCTGCCTGAAGGCATGACAAGTTCCGAGTTAAACAAACGATTGTTCAAGCACGGCGCTGCAATATTATGCGCTACTGATTGCGACATGGCACGTCCACATTCTAAAGACCCGAGCTATGAGTCGCCTTATTCCCGGTTCTTCCGATTTTCCTTCGGTCCGCTGCTTCCTGAAACCTTTGATTCAGACATCGAATTATTCCGAGGAGTTTTCGATGATTACAGGGAAGAGATTGAACTCTAAATTTGGTCAAATCCTTAAGTGATGGATTTCCTCAAAGCCCTGTGGCGACAGGACCAACGGCGCAACAGGCAGCCAAGCTGTCCAAGGCGACGTATACTCAATTCTTGGAAGAACCCGAACGTTCCAAACAAATTGCGAATATCCCGAAGCTACTGAAGAAGTTCGAAGGTAACTATGGAACTATGGTCAAGGGACTCCAGAAGAAGTACGGAAAGGTGAAGAAAAAGTCATCGGAGTCGGAGCCCGAACCAGAGCCGGAGCCCGAACCAGAGCCGGAGCCCGAACCAGAGACTAAGAAGAAGGCGAAGAAGAAGGCGAAGAAGTCATCGGATCCAGCAGAGGCGAAAGCCAAGGAGGCTGAGGCTAAGGCTGAGGCTGCAGCGGCTAAGAAAGAATTGGAGGCTGCTAAGAAGGCGCAAATGGGAGACGCGAAGAAGGCCGCGAAGGAAGCGAAGGCAGTTGCTAAGGCAGAGGTCGAGGCAAAGAAGGCCGAGGCCGGAAGGAAGGCAGCAGAGAAACAGGCCGAGGCTGCAAGGAAGGCCCTAGATGATCTGAAGAGTTCCGCCAAGCTTTCTCCAGAGGAGCTTAAGGCCAAAGAAGCCGAACTAAAGGAGAAAATAAAGACTGAGACCTCTGCAGCAAAGGAGTTCGGGAAAGAAGCCAAGGACGCTATGGCTGAGGCCAAGAAGCTCGGAGCTGAGGTTGCTAAGGAAGGGAAGGCGGCAGCAAAGGCTGAGGCGGAGCTGAAGAAGGCCGAGCTGGAAAGAAAAGTAGCACAGAAGCAAATCAAGGCTTCTGGAAAGGCGAAGTCGAAGGCGGAACAGCAGCTCGAGGAGTTCCGTGCAAAGCGTGAGCTAGCAGAGTCGAAGATGGAGAGTACGATGGCCAAGAAGCAGGAGGCCCTGGAGGCTTCAAAGGCAGAGGCCGAGGAAGCGAAAGATGCTCTGAAGGACGTTAAGGATCAGATGAAGACCGAGATGGCAGCTGCCAAGAGCTTGGAGAAGGAAGTCAAGGCCAAGCAGAAGGAAATATCGAGAGTGGAGGAAGAGGCGAAGAAGGCCGAAGCACAAAAGGTCAAGGTCCAACAGGAGATAGAGGACAGTCACAAATTCAAGTCGGAGACAGCGAAGAAGGCCGAGCAGGTCGAGCAGGAGATAGAGAAAATCCAGAGCGAGATGAAAGGAAAGGAAGAGGCTCTTGTCGGAGTCGAGACAGCTGCGATGAAGGCCGAGAGGGAAGCAGCCCATGAAGAGTTGAAGCTCAAGGCTAACCTGATGGAAAGAGAGGAGTTGATCCTAGAGAGGGTCAGCCTCAAGGCTGTTCAGGTGAACTGGGCTCAGATCGGGGAAGCAGAAGGCCAGAGGCCAGACGATTTGACTCGAATACAGGGCCTGGATGAGTTCGCACAAAAGAAGCTCAACGTACTTGGAATCCACACCTTCGACCAGATTTCCAAGATGGACCCAGTCACGGCCGAGGTCGTCAATGATGCCATGGAGTTCACCCCTGGAAGAGTTACCAAGATGATGTGGGTGCAGCAATCAGTCCAGCTGATGGCAGAGAGAGGCCGCTAGTCACTCGGCTGGAGAATATATCTTGAATTCGCTAAGAGGCGGGGTATAGACATGCAAATTAATCAGGTTAGTTCTTTCATCGTTTGAAACTCGGTGGATATCTGGCTCCTCTGCAGCACAAACCTCTCCTGGGACGTATCTCCTGTCTGATACTGGGTAGGCCAAACCTTCCGCATTGGTCTCGTACACTGTCTCCGTAGACACTCCGGAGACGATTAAGAATGCGCAGTCGCTACCAGTGTGATCATGGATGGGAGTATCCTGACCTGGTGTCCAGCATATGGCCACAAGTTCGTAGTGCTCATTCTTCTTGATCACATTCCTCTGATACCCATCCTCGGAATACCCAATGCAATCCTCCAATGCATCGACGTTAACTTCCAATGAAGAAAGACGGGCATCTAGCTCATCGAGGCCCGGTCTCCTGTCGATTCCGTCCAGCCATTCTGTTAGGCCCCTAAGGGATGCACACTGGGACAGAAGAGTGGATCGCTCCTCTTCTGATAACGGGGCCTGAGTAACCACACACCTCGCAGAGGGACTCGATTCAAGACTCTTCTTACCAATCCCTAGATGCGTCTATCAAACCTCGAGTCAACTAACTAGGGATAGTTGTCCTGTAATCTTGTCTATCTCGTCCCTTGACCCTGGACCTATGCCAACCACTGTCTCAGTTCCAGGAGGGATTTCCGTATGTCCTGCATCAGTGACTAGTTGACATACCAATCCTGCCTTCTTCGCCCTCGAGTAGACTTGCTTCAGCGAAACCAGATCTGGTACCTTACACACAATCTTTCTGGCTCCCCTTCTAAGATACTGATCCAGAGTCCTGGGGTTTTTCCTCTTAGCGGAAAGGACGCATTCTGCCGATGCGTGCGCGCATTGTGCCGCTAGTTTTCCCTTCGATAGTTGCAAGTCCTGCCTGGTAACAAGGACCATTGTTAGTTCTTCAGTTGGCGACACCATCTCTCACCGCTTCTAATGACTGAGAAGACCGATGCCGAGACATGATCTCTCCAAGAGGAGTGGCCATCCATGCGACGAAGAGTATGTTCCCGAATGCGTGATAGAGGTCGAAAACCAGACCATTCAGGAGATACGGGACGAGCATCGAGAATCCTGTATCGAGAAGAATACTCAGTGATACGAACCAGTTGAAAGCGACTCCTGATGCTGCTGCCATGAGTGCGAGACGGTTGAGCCTGAGTTTTTCATTGACAACTAGCTTGTCGGAGAGAAGGGAGCCGGATATTCCTATTGCTCCCCACCCGATGACTTGGAAGATAGTCCAGGGTCCGTGTCCCATGAAAATCACATTTGAGGCGAGAGCTACGACTGCTGCTAGGGCGAGAGCCCTTGAAGCTCCGAAGTACACTCCAGTCAGAAGAACGAGTACCGTGACCGGTTGAACGTTAGGAATGGGTTCCATGAGTATCCTGCCAGACACTCCGAATATAGCAAGGAGAATCAGCATCCCCCATTGGCTCTGGTCCCTGAGAGATCGTTCGCTCCTGATTAGGGAGAGCACGATTATAGAGAGCACTATGACATTCAGAGCGAGAGTTTGAATCGGAGTAAGATAGACGTTGTGAAAGTCGTACAAAGTTCCGCCCCGAGCCTCTGTCTCGACCCCGCCTCTTCATAGTTCCTCAAGAGTTACCATGTCCCGATACTCCATTCGATGACATCTCCCTCGGACATTACGAGGTCTCCTATGCCGACCATGGAGGGAGCCCCATTGTGGTCTAGGTGCCAATATGCTCCATTGAAGTCCCCAGCCAAAGAGTCCGAGTTCAGCCCGCCAATCGTGTGAACGAACGCTCCCCATTGCCCGACTTCGTATCCTACTGATAGG
>LUMS01000383.1_pt1 | contig 14425 bp, 24 predicted proteins | sample 729711 | NCBI WGS metagenome assembly LUMS01 (sample SAMN03860298, study PRJNA289734) | marine metagenome | biome: seawater column; feature: ocean; material: water; isolation source: Red Sea water column Station 192 - depth 25m | place: Saudi Arabia: Red Sea | collected 2011-10-15 | depth 25 m | reverse complement strand
CGAGGGCCTGCCCGACCCGAGCTACCTGCTCACGCGGGACCCCGACCTCACGCCCCCGTCGACCGACCGCCTCCCCACCCTCTCCGCGCTCGTGGAGGCCAGCGTCGGGGTGAGCGCGACGCTGCTCGGCGGTGCTTCTGTGCCGTCGGGGGAGCGCCCTCCGCGGGTGGTGGCCGACGCGGTGGTCGCGCGGCTGGCCAACGTCGCGACGAAGGCGTCGCGCCTCTCGCCCCAGCTCGTCGAGCGCCTGCGGATGGTCGAGAAGCTGCTGGACGAGCGCTTCGTCGACGACCTCGTCGCGACCATCGATGCAGCCAACCCGTCGGCGTCCGACGTGCTACAGCCCGGCGCGCGCGTGTGCTTCACCGGCACCGCCACGTCGCCGTCGGGGCGGACCTACGGGCGAGACGAGATGGAGCGCCTCGCCCGCGACGCCGGCCTCGCCCCCGCCGCCAACGTGACGAAGACGAGGTGCGACCTCCTCGTCGTCGCCGAGGTCGGCACCCAGTCGGGCAAGGCGCGCAAGGCCCGCGAGTACGGCAAGCCGGTGATCTCCGCGGACGAGTTCTTCGCGTGGGTGGGCGTGGTCTGACGACACCGTCGGGATGGTGCGGTCGGCTCAGCCTCGCGGAGGCTGGTCCATCCGCGCCCGGATGACGAGCCCGACGAACGCTCCGACCGCCATCGTCGCGAGGATCAGCCAGAAGTCGTCGGTCAGGAACATCGCGATCAGGCCGGGCCCGATGATCGCTGCCATGAGGATCATGGAGGCGCCGAAGAACGTGGTGGTGGCGTCGTGGTGTGGGGGTGTCTTGGTCACAGGAGCTCCTCGATGATTCCTCCGCCGCAGTACACCGCGCCGAACAGGCCGAGACGGCGGACCATGAACTTCGCTGCCTTGTTTGGCGAGCTGACCAGCTGCAGGAGCGCCTCGGTACTGAGCGTGAGGCCCAGGCACACCTTGAAGAGCTTCTTGAACTTCTTGATCCACTTCTTGCTCCACTTCGGGTCTGCAGTGATCCCGTAGCTGAAGTTGCCCGCCTTGTGCTCCACGACCTGGGTGAGCGTCGTGCCGCTGACCTCGTAGTGGGTGGGAACGGGCCTGCCGGCCGCGTCGTAGGCCCAGGGAGACTCGAAGTGGCCGAGCGGTTCCTTGCCGTTCCCGAACACCCAGACGCTGCCGTCCTGCTCGTCCAGCACGAGCCGTTCGGCGTCGCCGCCGAGCTCGAACGGGTAGCGCTCAGGAGCGTCGGCGGAGTCGATCGCGATGGCTGCGCGCACCCCGTCGGCGGTGGGCTGGACGGCGACGCGGCTGTCGTCGTGCTCTCCGTTGTAGACGCGAGTGAGCTCGTCGTCGGCGACCTCCCCGCGGCCCTTCGCTGGCGTGTCGATGGTGACGGTCCCGCCGACACCGGCCGCGACGATCTCACTCTCGCCCGACGTCGGGACGTCAACCTCAGCGTTCGGCTGCGCGACAGTCGAGCCCGCCCTCGTCGTGCCGTCGGAGATGGCATGGGTGAACGACTCCGTCGGGTCCTCTCTCGAGGCGGCACCCGCATTCACCCCGGTGACGCACACGAGCGCCAGGGCCGTCCCGGTGACGAGACCACTCGTGAGAAGAGGTTTCGACCTCCCGACCCATGCGTCCGTTCGCGTGATCTTCACGGGTCGGTGTCGGGACCATCCGGGTCGGTCAGCAACGCTGCATGCGACCAACAGCGTGACGGCAGCAGCCGCTGCGACGGTTTCAGCGGTTCCGTTCGACGTCCACAGTCCGATGCCGGCGGCGACGGTGACGGCGGCGACCGTCGCGCGACTCTTGGTGACGCTCATGCAGCTCTCCCTCGACTCTCGTGCTCGCGGGTCACGCTGCCGGAGGGACCACCCCTCGCGCGAGCGCGCGGCCCCGTCTTCTCGAGTTCGTGAAGAACTCTTCCGATCCCGTGCTTCATCAGGTAACGGCTGACCGAGTCGTGTGCTGCTCGGGGCAGCCAAGGCGCGCAGGGTCGTCAGAAGGACACCTCGGCCGACGAGTTCTTCGCGTGCGTCGGCGGGGTCTGACCGTCAGGAGTCGGCTGCGGGTGCGGAAACTGACCGTCGCTTGAGTCGAGGGCGTCCGTAGTAGGCCCAGACGAGATAGGCGGCGACCGCGGTACCGACCCAGAGGGCGCCGTCCGCCGCGGCCTCGGCGCGCGCGACGTAGCGCAGGAGGGGCTGGCACATGACCACGACGAAGAGGATGTTCAGGCAGTCGTCGACACTCAGGTCGTCGCGTCGGGCGGTCCCGCCGTCCGCGAGCGAGCGTCGCGCGTCCCGTCGGCGTCGACCGACGATCACCCACGCCGTCCAGGCGGCGACGGCCACGGCAGTGGTGAGCGCCCCGAGACCTTCGGCTCGTCCGGTCACGGTCCACACGGTGGCTGCGCTGGCGGCAGCCACGACGACGACCGCGACGTGCGCTCGCTTGACGTCCACGGATCTCCCTCCGGGCACGCGTTGGTCGGTGCTCCTCGGCAAGGGTGCCACTTTCCGCCGACGCCGGCGGCAACCCCGACCGCACCTCTCGAACTCGTGAACGACGCTTCACCTCACCGCCGTGGGTGGTGTAGTAGGGGGATGGAACTCGAGGTGGTGCAGGGCGACATCACGGCCCAGGACGTCGACGCCGTGGTCAACGCGGCGAACCGTGCCATGCGTGGCGGGGGAGGGGTGGACGGCGCGATCCACCGCGCGGGCGGCCCGGAGGTGCTGGAGGACTGCCGTCGCCGCTTCCCGCACGGTCTGGAGACGGGCCAGGCCGGTTGGACGACGGCCGGCCGCATGCCGTCGAGGTGGGTGATCCACGTCGTGGGACCGAACCACAACCGCGGCGAGCGCGACCGCACGCTGCTGACGTCGTGCTACGCCAAAGCCCTGACCGTGGCCGACGAGCTCGGCGCCACATCGATCGCCTTCCCGCTGATCAGCGCGGGCTCCTACGGCTGGCCGTTCGACGACGCCGTCGCGGCAGCCGTCGACACCCTCCGCTCCACCCCTACGCAGGTCGCTTGGGCCCGGCTCGTCGCCTACGACAAGCGCGCGTTCGACGCGATCGCACGTCGGCTCGAGGCTTGATTGCCGCCTCGATTCGGTTGCGCCGCCTACATCAAACGGTGAATTTGCGATACAGCCTCCTGAGTGGACGAAGGCACGTAGGTTCCGGGGATGGGATTTTTCAGCGAGCTGTTCAAGCAGCCACCGCCATCAGTGACCTTCACGCCGGTGCGTGGTGAGCAGCTGTTCGTGGGGGAGTCGTTCTATCAATCGGCACTCGTCGGCCTGTTGAAGGCCCGGGGGCACGCGCCTGCGTCCCTCAAGAACTGTCGCTTGCCGATCAACGAGTCTTTCGTCGCTCACCTGACTCCCGAGGCCCGCAACCCTCACGACCCGAACGCCGTTGCTGTGGTCGTCGACAACCACGTCGTCGCCTACCTGTCGCGCGCGAACGCTGCTGAGTACCGAAGGACCCTAGGTACAAAGAGCGGGGAGGCAACCGTGGCCCTTTGGGTCAAGCCTGGCGGCAAGGGCATCGTGTCCGTGTGGCCACAGGAGTAGCCGTTCCTCCTCGGCGCTTGGAACGCCTAGTCTGACATCGCGCTCCCGTAGCCCAATGGCAGAGGCAGGCGGCTTAAACCCGCCCCAGTGTGGGTTCGACCCCCACCGGGAGCACGGACCTGAACGGCACATTGCCGCAGGTCAGAGGCAAGTTCGTTTGTGATCCTGAGGCCGTGAAGGGCTCGGTGGTCACGAAGTGGTCACGCGGGCTCACAGATCGGGCCTTCCGAATCGGCGGTCGAACTCAGCACGGCCGCCCTGAGGGATGGCCGGGTAGAGCTCGCGCAGTCTCGCAATGTGTGAGTCGTCGAGCCGGTCGAAGACCTCGGGCCAGGACATGCCCGCAACCTTGAGGCCGGCGTCTTGGAAGACCTCGTACACCTTCACCTCGAGGATGAGCGCATCGGCCGCCTCCTTCTCTTCGCGAGTCACCTCCGACAGCCCCTGCAGCGCGCTGGGATCGAGGGCCGTCCACGCCTTCACGATCGCGTCGACGACTTCGGCATGGATGTTGTCGCTCATGAGGGATCTCCTGTCAGAAGGGCCGCGACCCGCGCCGCCGCCACAGACTGCATCTCAAGGTCCACGTGGCTGTAGATGTCCAGCGTCACGCTGATGCTCGAGTGCCCCAGGCGCTCCTGGACGATCTTCGGGTGCACGCCAGCGTTGAGCGCGACCGTGGCATAGGTGTGGCGCAGGTCGTGCAGGCGGATCAGTGGAACGCCCGAGGCGAGGACGTCACGACGGAACTTGTCACTGAACACCTTCGGGTGGATCGGCCGACCGTCAGCGGCGGCGAACACCATGTCCTGGTCGTCGTACCCGATCCCAAGGGCGAGGCGCTCCTGGTTCTGCCGCGCGCGGTGGGCGCGCAGCGCGGCGATCGTGCCGTCGTCGAGCGCAAGCTGTCGCCGCCCCTTCGCGGTCTTCGGGCTGCTGAACTCGGCCGCAATGTCGCCCTTGCGCTGCGCGCCGGTGGAGACGTAGCTGCGGACGATTCGCAGGTGCCGCGCGTCGAGGTCGATGTCAGACCACTTCAGGCCGAGCGCCTCTCCGCGGCGCATGCCCGTGTAAAGCATCAACTGGTAGGCGCCATAGTTCCTGTCGTCCCTCACAAAGGCGAGGAACGTGCGTGCCTGCTCGGTCGTCCACGTCTTCATCTCGCGCGCGGCCGTCAGTGCCGGCGGGTCGGACCGGTCGACGGGGTTGTGACTGAGCGCGCCCCACTTCTGCGCATCGCGGAATGCGCGGTGCAGGATCATCGCGATGTAGCGGACCGATTTCACCGAGAGCTTGCGATGATCGTCGTCCCCGTCGAGGAGCAGCGAGTACAGCAGGTTCAGGGACTGGCCGTCGACCTTCTGCAGCTGCCGGGCACCGAGAAAGCGGCCGGCGACATGCAGACGGATGTTGCGAGCGTAGGAGTCGTACGTCGAGCTCTTGAGCGTGTGCCGCACTGACGGCAGCCACGTGGTCTGGAGGAACTCGGCGACGGTCTGCCGGCTCGGGGCGACGTATTCCGCGTGCTCGAGTGACGTGAGGACTCGCGTGAGCTCGGCCTGCGCGGCCTTCTTGGTCGCGAACCCGCGGCGGCGGGTCTGCTTGCGCTTCGGCTTGCCGGAAGGCAGGATCTCGTCGCTCTCGACGTCGACGATAAAGCCCCACGTTCCGTTGGCGGCTTGCTTCACGCTGCCGCGACGTCCGTCGCTCATGAGTCGTTCCTCTTCCTTGCTCGCTGAGCAGCTTTGCGCTGGCGTTCCTTTTCGCGACGGCAGTCCGCCGCTGTGCAGTAGACGAGGTCGCCGTCGCGTGGGCGACGGGGCAACTGGACCGGCGTCCCGCAGTTCACGCATTGGAAAATTGACCGACGCTCACCGTCCGTGCTCAAGCGACGGACGAGCTCCAAGGTGTACATCCCCCACGAGTCCTGAACCTTCATCACCAACTCAGGACGTCGTCGCTCCAGCCAAGAGACACCAGCTTGAACGCCGCACTGAGAAAGAAATCGCTCGGAGGCACGAGAGACCAGGTCTCTCGACCGGCCGGGCAGAGGCTTCCCGTCGCGCTGGATCTCCTCCAACGCAAGCCGTTGAACGATGTCACGACCGGGGTATCCCGGCACGCTCACACCCTCGACATGCCACGGTGCAATCACCCGACCGCGCCGAATGGTGTAGGCGAGGTCCAACACCGTTTCGAAGAAGGTGGCGAGACGTACAGCCTCTTCCACCCGGACTCCCGCGATCGGACTGCTTTTCGACGGCCCGCCCGCCAGGCAACTCCCTCCACGTCCGGGACCGCGGCCATCCTCGAGGGATGTCCGGTCCGGCACTCGATGCCACATCGGGAGGCCGTGATCCCGGCACAGTACCGACAGCCCGAATCGACGGACGTGCTCCACGAGATGGTCGGCCCGACCTTCGTTGAGGACAGCGAGCGCACGGAAATGATCGAACGCGTCGCCCACTGAGTGTCGAAGACGACGAGGCCGTGGCTCGAAGTCGCCGTCGTCCTCGAAGACGTCGCTCGGCAGGACCGACTCGGCTTCTCCGCTGAACAGCACCCATGCCCCGTCGGCTGAGAGCTCGGCCGACGGATAGCGCCAGACCGCCCACTCCATCGTGGTCAGAACGAGCTGGTTCTGCATGTCCCACCCTTGTGTCCCTAGGTGTCCCTGGCTGATTGCTTGAACTCTCTCACCGCGAACTACAGGCTGTCAACAGGAACCACCAAGAGAGGCCGAGATGGCAGACAGCATGGCTACCTACATGACCGAAGACGAGGTCGCGGAGTACATCCGCACGCCCACAGAGACCCTGCGGTACTTCCGTCGGGTACGGAAGGGTCCGCGGTCGTTCAAGATCGGGCGCCGCGTCCTCTACGACCTCACGGACGTCGACGCATGGCTCCAACAGCAGAAGGCCGCGGCCTCGTGACCGCGCTGCCCGATCCGCGCAAGAGGCCGCTTCTCAAGGTCGCGGAGGTCGCCGCCTACCTGCCCGACGGAATCAGCGAGAAGGCCGTCCGCGCTGCCATCGACAACGGACAGATCAAGTCCGTCCGGGTTGGCCGCTACGTCCTCGTCCCCACCGTCGAGCTCTGGCGCATGGCCGGCATCGACCCCGCGCGAAGTGATGCCGCCCCCGCAGCAACGGAGACGGCATCTCAGACCACGTCCACCGGCGAGCAGAACGGAAGTCGAGATGAGCCTACGCCCCTCCACGCCGCCTGAACAGGACGACGAGCTCGCGCCCCTCCTCGCGATCTTCGACGCCCAGAAGCGCCTAACCCAGGCCGCGGAAGACCTCGCCGCAGCGCTCGACACCTGCGACATGTCCCGCGAGCAGTGGGATCGCGCTACCTGGGGCGCTTCCCGCGACGCCGCCCGACCCTTCTACACAAACTACCGACCGCGGCCCTCCCGGCCGCACGAGTTCGAGCCGCAGCCGCTGCGTCTCATCTACGGCGAGGGCGGCGGTGACCAGTCCGCATGACTACGACCCCCACCGCGCGCGAAGCCGCCAACTTCCTCGCCGACATCCTCTTCGATCACCCTTCCCGCATCGTTCAGGACGCCCTCGCCGGCGCCACAGCCGCCCACTGGCGGAACCGAGCGGACCGCCTCGACGCCGCCCGCCCGAAGCCCGGTGACTACTTCGGCGCCCGGTGGGGCCGACTCGACCACATCCCCGACGACCCACGCATTCTTGCGCTCGACCGCAGGCTCGCGACCCTGGCTGAAGTCTTCAGGATGCGCGCGTACGTCTGCGACGTGAACGAGATCAGCCCGACGCTCGTGGACGAGATCGCACGCCAGCTCGGAGCGGGGGCTGCGTGACCGCCAACGACTGGGACGCCGACGAATACATGCGCGCCGTCGAAGCCGGCGAGGTGACCATGCCCGGCTTCGAACGCACCTGGCAGCCCGTCGACCTCACCGACGTCCTCTCCGGCCGCTACGAGCGCCCCAAACCGTCGGTCGGTCGCCGCATGGATGGCATCGGCATCCTCTACCCCGGCAAGGTCCACACCCTTTCCAGCGAGTCCGAAGCCGGCAAGACCTGGTTCGCCCTCGAGCTCGCTGCCCAGGAGATCCGCGACGGCCGAGACGTCGTATACCTCGACTTCGAAGACGACGAGGGAGGCGTGGTCGGACGACTCCTCACCATGCAGGTCGCCCCTCAGGTGATCAACGACCACTTCCGCTACATCCGACCGACCACTCAGCTCGGCCACGCCATCAACGTCGACGACCTCCGCGGCGCCGTCACCAGCGCCACCACCTTCATCGTCGTTGACGGAGTCACCGAAGCCATGACCCTTCACGGCCTGAACCCGCTCGACAACGCCGACATCGCCGAGTTCGGACGGCTCCTGCCCCGCAGGCTCTCCGCCTGGGGCCCCGCTGTGCTCTGCCTCGACCACGTCACGAAGGACCGCGAGACCCGCGGCCGCTACGCCATCGGCGGCGTCCACAAGCTCAACGCCCTCGACGGCGCCGCGTTCCTCCTCGAGAACCGCACAGCCTTCGGCGAAGGCGTCACCGGCCGATCAACCATCCGCATCGCCAAGGACCGCCCCGGCGGCCTCCGCCGCCACGCCCTGCCCTCCAAGAGCGGCCTCCACTGGTTCGGAGACCTCGTCGTCGAGGTCCACAACGACACCTGGGCCGAGGTCTACATCGAAGCCGCACACGAGGGCGACCCCAACCGCCGACCTGTCGACGTCATGACACAGATCGTGCGCGCCATCGAAGAACACGGCCCTCTCTCTGCCAACAAGGTCCAGGCCCTTCTCGGAGGCAAGGCCGAGAAGAACCGCAAGGCCCTCGCCTACCTCCAGCTCGACGGCTACCTCAGCGAGGCCACACCACACGCGCTCCTCAAGCCCTACGGAGGCGGATCCGAATGACCAACTTCGACCCCTCGACCCCCACCTCGACCCCCCTCGACCCAGACAGGGAGTCGAGACCTCGACCCCTCGACCCGGCCTATAGGTCGAGGACGAGGGTCGACGTCCCTCGACCACCGGAATCGCAGCGACGCAGGAGCCAACCGATGAAATCCACCTCGACCCCCTACCGGACGACCAGCGCCCGACAGGCGCAACGCCAGAGCATCGACCTCATCCGAGCGCGAGCCCGTGAACGCCGACCACGACGACGAGCAGCGAAGCACCCGGCCGAAGGAGAAACCCATGACTGACCCCCGCGAGCCGTCGAGCAACCCCATGCGGTTCGGCGCTGACGAGGCACCCCATGCGTCGCGCTGCGAGGCGAAGACGCGGTCGGGTTCGCAGTGTGGGTCGTGGGCGATGCGTGGTCAGCGTCGTTGCCGGATGCATGGCGGCTCGAGTCCGCAGGCGCGGAAGGCTGGCGAGCGCCGGCTGGCGACTCGGGCAGCTGTGGCCGAGCTGAACGCTGTACTGGCTCACGAGGGCCTCAAGCCGATCGAGGACCCGTACAACGAGATGGCGTTGCTGGCGTCGGAGGCTCGCGCGTTCCAGGCGGCATGTGCGCAGCGGGTGAATGCGCTGAACGCGATCCGGTACGAAGCGTCAGGGGCAGGCACGGAGCAGACTCGCGCCGAGGTCGCCCTGTACGAGCGGTCCATGGATCGCGCGGGGAAGTTCTTGGACGTGCTGATGCGGTCCGGGTTCGAGGAGAGACGGGTGCGCGTCACCGAGGAGCAGGCGCGGCAGATGGCTTTGATTATCCAGGAGATCCTGGGTCGCCTCGGTCTGGATGCGCGGCAGGCGGCGCTGGTGCCTGTGGTCGCTCCCGAGGTGCTTCGCAAGTACTCGGGCCAGTCGGAACTGCGCGCGATCCAGGGCGGGGCATGAGTGCGCTTCGGCGTGACCACGCCGTGACCACTGGTCGGCTGACCTGCGGCGATGTCCGCCGAATGTGGCTTGGTGTCACACCGGAGGGTCGACGCGCGATGGCGTGGGGTGTGTCGTGCCCGCCACGTCGCAGGTCGTCATTGCTCGCGCGCTCGGGTTGATCACGGCCGCTGTCGGAGCGAAGACCGGAGACGAGGCTGTGCAGGCAGTCCGTGCCGAGGCGGCCGACATGTCACCTGAGCTTGCTCGTCGTGCGGCGACCTACCTTGCCGTGCAGATCGTGTGGCGACGTATGCCGAAGCGGTCGCGGGCAGCGATGCGCGAGTGGGTCGCGCAGGAGTGGGTGCGGGTCATGCAGTCGCCCGTCGTCGTCCCGGCAGGGTCGATCCAGCGAGGCGGTGTCGACGATGGCGCGTGAGCGTGCTGCCTCGTCACCGCTGTTCGGCGAGAGCCTTCGCCAATTGGTCGGTCCGTCCGCGGACCTCCATCGACAAGTTGCCGAACTCGTCCGTTCCGTCGTGCGGCGCATCTGCCCTGGGCGCCTCGGCGGCGAGAAGCAGAAGATCCTCACAGGCTTCCATCAAATCGATGATGTCTTGGCGGAGTCGAGGCGTCAGGAGCGCAAGTTCGTGGCCGGATCGACGAAGAGGGTCGAGCGCCGATGTGGTGGCGTCGAACCAGGAGCGAGCGGATTCGACATCGGTCCACTCGTTGCGGGAGCTGGCCTTGATGGTGACGATCAAGAACGCGTTGACGTCGGCGAGAAAGGAGGCCGCGATAGTGGAGCGTCGAGACCGGCGGGCTTGTCTGCCCCCCAACCACTGCACCCCGAAGCCGCCGAGCAGGGCAAGCACACCACCACCGAGCCCGGCCAGGAGCGTCTCGCTCATTGCATCGCCACGCCGGCTGCGGCGCCCGCGACGGAGACGAGCAGGTCCCGGCCGAGGCTGCCCAGGGCGTCGAGCGCCTTGCGCGCCTTGGCCTTCTCGACTGGGTCGGAGCCGTGTTCGGCGAGGTCCTCGAGGATTGCTAGGAGTCGATCGGCGACGGAGTCGGCTGAGGGCCACGCCTCGGCGAGCTGTTGGGCGCCGCCGCTGACCGCGACGACCCGACCTGCGTGGACTGGGCTGACCAGTCGCGTCTCGACAAGACCTGCATCTTCCAGCCGGCGTAGAGCGGCGAGCACGTCATCTGAGGGCAGGTCTGTGTCCTGCATGATCTCGAGGATCTGGACACCGGTGTCTGACCGGTCGGCGTTGATCAGCCCTACAACGGACTGCAGCACTGGCTTGTGCAGCGTCTCCCAGATCGTGGGCGCGGGCTGGTTCATGACGGCTCCTGAGGTGGTGTCGGGATGTTGAGGCTACGTCTGAGGTCCGACGTTCGGGCTCGCTTGGCGAAGTTGGTCCGGTGGATGGGTGATCGTCTGGATCCTCCAATGCGAGCGGCACCTGGTCTGGAGGATCCGTTGCAGGTGGCGTTGCGGATGGTGATCGCCGCGACTCGCGGTGATGACCCTGGCTCAGCGATCCAGGCTGCGTACGAGGTGCTCGAGCGGACGAGTGTCGATGTTGCGGTCCGCGCGTCTTTGCACCTTGCGGTGATCGCGGCGCTGTCGGGGGGTTCATCGCGTGACGGGTTCCGGGAGTCGGCTTCGCGACTGCTCACCAACGAAGTGTTCGCCAAGCTCGTAGCTTCGGTGGAGGTGAGCGAGGGTGCGTGAGGCTACGAGGTACGCCGCGGTGCCTCCCTACGTCGCGAACTGGCTTCTCGGGAAGGTGCCGCCGCAGGTGTGGCGAGAGGCGATCGTCGCTGCGCAGGTGAATGCGCCGCCGGGGTTGTCGCGGGACCTTGAACGCGCCAGGGATCAGCTTCAGGCGTCGGCGGATCAGTGGATGTCGATGCTGCAGCAGCGGGGCGGTTTCCCGAAGGAAACTCCGGGCGCGCAACAGGTCGATCACGAGGGAAAGTCGGAGTGTCCCTCCTCGGATCCTGCGGGCTCGCTGTCGAGTTCGGAGGCCGCCGACCTCCTGGGGGTCACGCGGCAGTACATCGGGCAGCTGGTCAACCGCGGGGCCCTCAGGGGGCAACGGGTCGGGGGACGGTGGCTGATCGACGCGGCGTCGGTCGTTGAGCTGAAGCACACAAAGGAGCAAGCGGATGGGGAAGGTCTCGGAAGCTGAGGTCGATCGCGCGATCGCGCACATGGTCGGCCGCGAGAGTCCGGCGGTTGCGGCCCCTGCGGCGGGGGCGACCGCGGACTTCCGTCGTGTCGGTCTGAGCGAAGCGGACGCTGCGAAGGCAGCGAGTGGCCTGGAGCGAGGCGTGTACTCCTCGTTCGCGGAGGCTGCGTCGCTGACGTCGGCTTTCTCGACGACTTCCGGGGCGCTGGACCACGAGCTGGTCGAGAGCGTGGGCCGTGCCCGCCGTGTCTCCGACGACGTCTCTCGCCACATCCATGAGGCACTGCAGGGCAAGTCCGCTGCGCAGGCGCAGTCGCTGCTGAGCAGGATCGAGGCGGCCCTGCTCGGAGCGCGAATGGGCGTCGAAGGTTCGCGAGGCAGAGGCTGAGGCCGACGATCTGAGCCGGTCGATGGGTGGTGACGTACTCGACGCACCCGAGCGGGCCACTGAGCTTGCCACGAAGCTCGCTGCCGCTCGCGCATCCCGTGAAGTCGCCGAGGCATCCCGACTGGCGGTCGCCCCTCGGCTCGTTGCCGCGCGGATCGCGGTGCTCGAACATGACGCAGCCGCGTACGAGGCCGAAGCCTCCGCGATCCGTGTCGAGCTGGAAGCGCACCAGTCCAAGACCACGCGCCTGCTGGCGCAGCTGCGACGGCACGAGGGCGAGTTCGTCTCGGTCGAGCAACACATCAGCACGATCCAGGACATCGCGTCGTCCACAGAATCTCTGTTCCTCGACTCGCGCTACTCCGTCCAGAAGCGGTCGAAGTCGTCCATGATCATCGAGCGCCTCCAACGCACCGATCTGCGCGCCCGGGTGCTGAGGATGCTCATTGCGGGCGACGACCCTCGACCGGAAGTCTCCGCTGTCGCATCCATGGTTGACGGGAAGGTCTTCGGAGTACCTGCGAGCGAGTTCTGGCCCCCGGCGGTGGCCGGCGATGCCGCGATCTGGACAGTCGGCGAAGCGGTAACGCGGCGCCCTGACCTAGTAGCAGTCTCATGACGTCGCCCAGGCCCGCCGCTCGAGGGCGGAGCGCGCGATGAACGACCTCAACGACACCTCGACCTCCGACCTCGAGGGGAGACCCGCGCGCGTGGTGGGTCTGACGCGTGTGTCAATAGAGCGCGCGACCGAGATGCTTCTCGCTCTCGCGGATGGCGCGGAGGGAACTCGGTCGCTGGGTGCCCCGCTCGAGAAAGCGATCAGCGACGACAGCAGCCTCGACCTGGCCTACGTGCTCGCAGGCATGGCTTCCGTCGCGGTCCGAGAACTCGCTTCGGCTGTCGGTCAAACGGAGGCCACGGTCGTGGGGGTTCTGCGGGCGCGTCTTCTCTTCGTTTACGCGAGGGAGGGCTGAGCAATGGCGTCGGTGAACGTGGACACCTCCGACCTCGACCGGCTGGCGGTCGAGCTCGCAGTCCTGGTCCCTGCGGCCGCGCGAGCGCGGGTTCGTGTCGCCGTGCAGAAGACCTCCGATGACATCAAGCGCGACGCGCAGGCGCTTGCACCGGTCGACACCGGCAACCTGCGGTCGTCAATCCATCGCTTGACGATTGACCGAGCTTGGGCAGTCACCTGTCGGGTCCGCGCGGACGCGGACTACGGCGTTTACGTCGAGTACGGAACCTCCACCCAGGCTCCGCAGCCCTTCATGGGGCCGGCGTTCGACCGCCACGTCGGTCCGTTTGCCGATGCAGTGGCCCAGTCCGCTGGGGAGTGGTGGTCATGAGCGATCGCAAGGTGACCGTGCTCGTCACGGCAGACATGTCGCAGTACCGGACGGCGATGCAGCAAGCCTCGCGCGACACCGCAGCTCTCGGTGTCCAAGGACAGAGGTCCGGCGGACAGGTCTCCAGTGCTCTCAAGATCGCAGCCGGGTCGGTCGCGACGGTCGGCATCGCGAAGCTCGTCAAGGACTCGGTGCAGCTGGAGGCCGCGTACTCGCGGACCATGCGTCAGGTCGCGCAGCAGACGAAGGCGCCCAAGGCTGCGATGGCCGAACTGGACGACCTGGCGATGAAGCTCGGCGCCGACACGGTGTTCTCCGCTCAGGAGTCCGCGTCGGCGATGCTCGAGCTTGCGAAGGGTGGCCTGTCGCCGGCGCAGATCCAGGCTGGCGCGTTGAAGAACTCGCTCACCCTGGCGGCGGCGGGTAGCCTGGACCTGGACGTGGCGGCGAACTCGGTCGTCAACACGATGGGCGCGTTCCGGTTGGAGGCGTCGCAGACCGACGAGGCGGTGTCGGCTCTCGCGGGCGCCGCGAACGCCTCGAGCGCGGACGTCTCGGACATCACGCAGGCGCTCGCTCAGGCCGGCACGGAGGCCAACTCGGCGAGCCTGTCGGTGCAGGAGACCACGGGCATCCTGGCGGCTTTCTGGAACGCGGGCATCCAGGGTTCGGACGCGGGCACGTCGCTGCGGACCATGTTGACGCGTCTGGTGCCGCAGACGAAGGAACAGGCTCAGGCGATGGCCGAGCTGGGGCTGACGTTCACCGACAGCAACGGCGAGTTCGTGTCCGCGACGCAGATCGCCGAGCGGCTCCAGCGCCCCTTCGGCGGCATGTCCGCGAAGGAGCGGACGGCCGCGTTGACGACCATCTTCGGTGCTGATGCCCGCCGCGCGGCGAACGTCCTCATCCAGGAGGGCGCTGAAGGGCTTGAGGGCTACATTCGGCAGACGTCGGACCTGGGCGCGGCGCAGCGTCTCGCGGATGCGTCGATGTCGGGCACTTCGGGAGCGCTGGAGAATCTGTCCGGGCAGATCGAGACCGCGAAGATCCAGTTCGGCAAGGGTCTGGCG
>LUMS01000232.1_pt1 | contig 14457 bp, 14 predicted proteins | sample 729711 | NCBI WGS metagenome assembly LUMS01 (sample SAMN03860298, study PRJNA289734) | marine metagenome | biome: seawater column; feature: ocean; material: water; isolation source: Red Sea water column Station 192 - depth 25m | place: Saudi Arabia: Red Sea | collected 2011-10-15 | depth 25 m | reverse complement strand
GTCGACGGTCGACGAGGCCTTCTCCCACCAGCTCGGCGACCTGACGTTCCCGGCCGAGATCCCGACCGCGGACCCGCCGATCACCGACACGCTGCGCGTCGGTCCGGGTTGGACCTGGGGCTACGGGCTGCTCATCAACAACGAGGACGTCCCCGGCGGCCGCCGAGCCGGCACCGGTGCGTGGGCTGGGCTGTTCAACACGCACTTCTTCATCGACCGGACCACGGGTGTCTGCGCCTCGATCTACACCAACTCGCTGCCGTTCATCGCGCCCGGTGCCTGGGGCCTGTACGGCGAGTTCGAGCGGGCGGTGTACGCCGGGCTCTGAGTGGGCCGCCCTCGGAGGGTGGGCTCTGGCTCCGCGCCCACCCTCCGATGCGTGCCTCAGGCGCCGCCGCAGCCGTTGTAGTAGCTCTCCGTGGGGGTGAACTTCGTCTGGCTCTTGCGCTTCCATCCGCCGTTGAAGGAGCTGACCTGCTTGCTCTCGGTGATGGAGTAACCGAAGTTCTTGCCGTTCAGCATCGCCGATCGCTTCCAGGTCACCGTGAACTTCCCGTTCTCCTTGGACTCGACCTCGCGGTAGGGGCAGCCCTTCCACAGTCCGATGACCTCAACCGCCCTGCCGGGCGCCACCCAGGCATAGCCGTCCTCTGTCGCCGACCAGAGGAGGACCTGAGAGCTGATGCGGAACTTCTTGCCCTTCTTCTTGGCCCGCTGAGGCTCGATCACCGGGATCTGGAGCGGCGTGATGAGACGGGTGGCCTCAGTGGTGTCGAGGACCTTGCGCCCGCCATCGAACTCAGCCGATGTGACGGTCAGACGGATCTCCTCGCCCGCGCCGTACCCCAGGTCCATCAGTGCGCTCGCCGCCTTGCACTCCAGGCGGACGTTCAGAGACTTCTCGCCCCCGTAGGTCGAGGCATAGACATCGTCGGTCGAGACGGTGCCTCGCGGCTCCACGCCTTCGTCCGCGTCCGCCACCTCGAAGACGACCTCCCAGCCGTCTGCGTACTCCGTGTCCGCGAAGGCCTTGCCCGTGCCCGGCAGCACCATCGAGATGCTCGCGTAGGTGTCTTTGCCGCATCCCCGGCTCGTGGATCCGAGGTTGTAGTCGTACTCGATAGTGATGCCGGTGATCGCACCGTCGTCGGCTGCGTGGGCCGGGCTGGCCATCAACGGGACGAGAGTGCTGGTCAGGGTGGTCAGGGCGAGAGCGGCTGTGGCTCGTGAGAGGTAGCGAGTCATGTCCGAGAAGGTAAAGACCGGCGCAGGAATCGGTGGGCCTTCGGCTCAGTCCGAACAAGTCCGAACAGCGCGCACGTCGGGGGCCTACGCGTCGTAGCTGACGCGCAGCTCCTCGCTCACCGGGTGCGCCTGGCAGGTGAGCACGTAGCCGGCGGCGCGCTCGTCGTCGTCGAGGGCGTGGTCCTGGTCCATGACGGCGCGGCCGAGCAGCACCTTGGCGCGGCAGGTGCCGCAGGCGCCGCCGGCGCAGGAGTACGGCGCGTCGACGCCCTCGCGGAGCGCGGCGTCGAGGACGGTGTCGCCGCTGGAGCGCAGCGCGAACGAGGTCTCCTGGCCGGCGAGGGTGACGGTCACCCGGCTCTCGACGTCGAGCGCGAGGTCGGCGTGCGCCTGCTCGGTGTGGAACACCTCGGTCAGCACCTGCCCGCCACGCGCGGGGAGCGCTGCCGAGAGGTCCTCGACCAGCTGCTCGGGGCCGCAGAGGAACCAGCGGTCGACGTCACCGGACACCAGCTCGTCGAGCAGCGTGGCGTCGATGCGCCCGGCCCGAGCGGTCCGCGCGGCGGCACCGAGCTCGCGCGACAGCACGTGGTGGACGACCAGCCGGCCGGCGTACCGCTCGACGAGCGCGTCGATCTCGGCGCGCAGCATCGTGGAGGCGGTGGTGCGGTTGCCGTAGACCAGCGTGGCCGTCGAGCGCGGCTCGGCCTCGAGGGTCTCGGCGAGGATCGCGAGCACCGGGGTGATGCCGGAGCCGGCGGCGACGCCGACGTAGCGACGCGCGTCCGCGGGCTCGGCGTCGTGGCCGAAGCGTCCGGCGGGCGTCATCACGTCGAGGATGTCGTCGGCGCGCAGTCGCCCGTGGACGTAGCCGGAGAAGACGCCGCCCTCGATCCGCTTCACCGCGACCCGCAGCGTGCCCGCGGGTGAGGGGAGCAGGGAGTAAGAGCGGCGCAGGTCCTCGCCGTCGACCACGGCGCGCAGCGTGACGTGCTGCCCCGCCCGGTGCTCGTACGCCGCCGCCAAGTCGGCCGGGACCGTGAACGTCACCACCGTCGACTCGGCCGTGTCCGCCTCGACCGAGGCCACGCGCAGCGGGTGGAACCGGGGGACCGGCCGCCCGTCGCCGCCCGGCTCCGCCGCGGGGGAGGTGGTCGTGAGGTCGTCGGTCAGCCGCCGCCAGGTGCGGTACTCCGACGGGGTCAGCGACCGCCCGAAGACCGTCGAGATCGCGGCGTTGCGGTCGAGGTAGGCCTGCTCGTTGCGACGCCAGGCGCGCAGGTAGCGGTAGAACGGCACGCTCGGGTGCAGGTGATGCACCAGGTGGTAGTTCTGGTAGACGAACAGCGGCGTCATCCAGCCCTCGCCGCCCACGCGGATGCGCGTCGCGCGGTACTTGTCCTGCCGGCCGGTGAACGGCAGCCCGTGGTGCGGCAGGTAGTCGAACCACCACGCCAGCACGCCCAGGCCGAGCCGCTGCGGGATGAGGAACGCGACCGCCAGCGTGGCGCCGTGCCCGGCCGCGACCAGCCAGCCGAAGGCGCCGAGGACCGCCACGAACATCAGCGACGTCGCGACGACCTCGCCGCGGGGCCGCTGGGGGATGCGGCGCAGGTAGAAGACGACGTACCAGAGGTCGATCGTCATCCAGCGGAACGGCAGCTGCCACCACGGGCCCTCGCTGGTCCACGCGTCGGGGTCGACCGACTTCTCCTCGTTGGTGTTGCGGTGGTGCTCGATGTGGATGAAGCCGATCATGCCGAAGGTGCCGTACGGCGCCACGAACGGCACCGACAGGTGGCCCATCAGGTTGTTCAGCCGGTCGCTGGTGCTCACCGCGTGGTGCGTCGCCTCGTGCAGGACGCTGAACATCAGGAACGTGACCGCCGTGCCCATCGGCACCGTGACCCAGGGCGACCACCCCGCGGCCAGCACGCCGTACAGCTCGACCGCGAAGAGCGCCAGCGTGCCGACGTACAACGCGAGCGTCGGCCAGGCGACCGGCGGCACCCGCTCGCCGGGGTCGGGCAGCCCGGAGACGGGCAGCGGCTGCGCGGCGGCGGGGGAGAGGGGCGGTCGACATGGGGCTCCAGATCGTCGAGGGTCACGCCATGGTTGACAAATAGGCTCGATCTGTCAAGCACCCGTCCGGTGCAGCCGGTGGTGTCAGCGGCGGAGCAGGGCGGCGTACCCCTCCCCAGCAGGGCCGGCTCGTCGTCGTTGCCGAGGTAGACCGGGTCCGGTGCCTCGGCCCGGGTGAGCAGGTGCACGACGGCCGCGGCCGCGTCGTCACGGTGGATCCGGTTGGTCCAGCGCCCGGGGTCGGGGTCCGTCCCCTCGCGCACCCGGTCGACCAGGCGGGTGCTGTCCCCGGCGTACAGGCCCGAGCAGCGCAGCACGGTGCCGCGGGGAAGTCGCTCGTGGAACAGCTGCTCGGCCTCCAGCAGCACCGCCGCGGGGCCGTCGGCCGGCGCCGGAGGCGTGTCCTCGGTGACCGGCGACCCGTCCTCCGGCTCGCCGTGCACCCCGGTGGAGGACACCAGGACCGCTCGCTCGGGCACCTGGCCAGCGGCGGCGACGGCGTCCAGGGCGCGGCGCATCCCGTCGACGTACGTCGCGCGGTAGGCGTCCTCGGTCCGCGGCCGCGCGGTGAGCGCCACGACCAGGTACCGCAGGGAGAGTGCGGGCAGGGCGGGCACGTCGGTGGCGAGGTCCACCGAGAGCCCGGTCAGCGGCGACGGCACCTTCGCGGCGTCGCGGCGCAGGGCCAGCACACGGTGGCCGCGCTCGGCCAACCTCAGCCCGATGCGGGACCCGAGGTCCCCGCAGCCGACCATCAGTACGTCGTGGGTCGCGTCCTCGGTCATGGTGGCGAGCCTAGGCCCGGTGGGGTCAACGGTGGGGTCAGCGGTTCGGGTCAGCGGGACGGGTCGATGATGGTCATCCCCGCGAGCGTCGCGGTGTCGAAGCGGGGCAGCAGGTCGGCGGCCTCCTCGAGCCCGATCGTGCGCTCGACCAGGTCCTGGGGCCGCAGCGAGCCGTCGGCGACGAGCGCGAGCATCCCGGGGTAGTCGACCGCCGCCATCCCGTGGCTGCCGAGCAGGTCGAGCTCCCACGCGATGGCACGCTCCATCGGCCCCCGCGGGTGCCCGGAGATGGAGGGCAGCAGGCCGACCTGCACGTGCCGGCCGCGACGGCGCAGGCCCAGCACCGCGTCCGAGGCCGTCTGCTCGCTGCCCACGGCGTCGACGCTCAGGTGGCTGCCGCCGCCGGTCAGCTCAGCGATGGTGGCGGGGACGTCGCGACCGTCGGCGAGCACCACGTGCTCGGCGCCCACGGCACTCGCCGCCTCCAGGGCCCCGGGGTTGCGGTCCACGGCCACCACGCGGGCGCCGAGGGCCTTCGCGATCATCACGCTGCTCAGCCCGACCCCACCGGCACCGATGACGGTGACCCACTCCTGCGGCTGCACGCGGGCGCGCGCGACCAGGGCGCGGTAGGCCGTCGCGAAGCGGCAGCCCAGGGAGGCCGCGGTGGCCATGTCGACCCCGTCCGGCACCGCCACGAGGTTCGTGTCGGCCGCGTGCAGCGCGACCTGCTCGGCGAAGGAGCCCCAGTGCGTGAAGCCCGGCTGCTCCTGGTCCGGGCAGACCTGCGCGTCCCCGGCGGCGCACCACGAGCACCGCCCGCAGCCGCACACGAACGGCACCGTGACCCGGTCCCCGGCCGCCCAGCGGCGTACGCCGGAGCCGACCGCGACCACCTCGCCCGCCAGCTCGTGGCCGGGCACGTGCGGGAAGGCGATGTCGTCGTGGCCGGCCCACGCGTGCCAGTCGCTATGGCACAACCCGGTGGCGAGGACCCGGACCACCACCCCTCCGGGCGGCGCCTCGGGGGCGGGCACGTCCCGGACCTCGGGCTGGGCGCGGACGTCGTCGACCACCATCGCTCGCATCCGCACAGTCTCCTCGCACAGGTCAGGGTTCGCCGGGACGGGTGCGACCTTCGTACCCTGGGCGCAGAGGCCCGGATGCCCTGATCCGGGCCTTCGGCACGTCTGGACGGAGAACGTGGTGAGCGTCACCCCCACCGAGAACACCCCGGGGCACACCCCTGAGCCCTCGCAGCAGCACCTGCACCCCACGGAGCACACCGTGCGGGCGGCGCTGCGCTCGCCGCGGCTGCTGCGCACCGAGGTCCTCGCCGGCCTCGTCGTCGCGCTGGCGCTGATCCCCGAGGCGATCTCGTTCTCGATCATCGCCGGGGTCGACCCGCAGGTCGGGCTCTTCGCGTCCTTCACCATGGCGGTGGCGATCTCGTTCCTGGGCGGTCGCCCGGCGATGATCTCGGCCGCGACCGGCGCCATCGCGCTGGTCATCGCGCCGGTGATGCGCGACTACGGCTACGACTACCTCATCGCCACCGTGCTGCTCGGCGGCGTCCTGCAGCTGCTGCTCTCGCTGGTGGGCGTCGCCCGGCTGATGCGGTTCATCCCGCGCTCGGTGATGGTCGGCTTCGTCAACGCCCTGGCGATCCTCATCTTCGGTGCCCAGCTCGAGCACCTCGTCGACGTCCCGTGGGCGGTCTACCCGCTGGTGGCCGTCGGCATCGCGGTCATCGTCGGGTTCCCCCGGGTCAACTCCGTCATCCCGGCCCCGCTGGTCGCGATCGTGGCGCTCACCGCCTTCACCCTCGTCGCCGCCGTGGCCGTGCCCGAGGTCGGCGACCAGGGCGAGCTGCCCGACAGCCTGCCCGCGTGGTTCGTCCCCGACGTGCCGTTCTCGGTGGCGACGCTGGAGATCATCGCGCCGTACGCGCTGGCGATGGCCCTCGTCGGCATCCTGGAGTCGCTGCTGACCGCGAAGCTCGTCGACGACATCACCGACACCCACTCCGACAAGACCCGCGAGGCGATGGGCCAGGGCGCCGCCAACGTCATCACCGGCTTCTTCGGCGGGATGGGCGGCTGCGCGATGATCGGCCAGACGATGATCAACGTGAAGGTCTCCGGCGCGCGCACCCGGATCTCGACCTTCCTGGCCGGTGTCTTCCTGCTCGTCCTGGTCGTCGGCTTCGGCGACGTCGTCGCGCTCATCCCGATGGCCGCGCTGGTCGCGGTCATGATCATGGTCTCGGTCGCCACCTTCGACTGGCACTCCATCCAGCCCAGCACCCTGCGCCGGATGCCCAAGTCCGAGACCACCGTGATGGTGTCCGTCGGGTCGCCCACATGACCGACACCCACCGCGAGCTCGTCGAGGACGAGCACGGGGTCAAGGCGGTCTACCGCGTGACCGGCGAGCTGTTCTTCGCCTCCAGCAACGACCTCTACACCCAGTTCGAGTACGCCGAGGACCCCGACCGCGTCGTCGTGGACCTGTCGGACTCCCACATCTGGGACGCCTCCACCGTCGCGGCGCTCGACGCGATCGTCACCAAGTACGAGCGGCGCGGCATCGCGGTCGAGATCACCGGGCTCAACGAGGCCAGCGCCGAGCGGCACGCCCGGCTGACGGGGGAGCTGCCGTAGCCCGGCGCCCGCGCCTTTTTGCAACCTCTTCGCAGAAGCAAGTTGGTCTCGTCTAGGGTTCGGGGCATGAGCCCCTCCCGGACCCCCCGTGCCCTCCGTGCCGCCCTCGCGGCCGCTGCCGTCCTCGCCCTGTCCCTCACCGCCTGTGGCACCGACTCGGACGTGGCCGAGGACGGCGAGCTGAGCATCGTCACGACCGTCGCGCCGATCACCTCGATCACCGCGGCCGTGGCCGGCGACCGCGCCACGATCGAGGGCCTGGTGCCGGAGGGCACCAACTCCCACACCTTCGAGCCGCCGCCGAGCGCCTCCGCGCTGCTGGAGCGGGCCGACCTGGTGCTGGTCAACGGGCTGCGGCTCGAGGAGCCGACGGTGGAGCTGGCCGAGGCCACGATGAGCGAGGACGGGCGGCTGGTCGAGCTCGGCACCGAGGTGCTCCCGGAGTCGGACTACCTCTACGACTTCTCCTTCCCCGAGGAGGACGGCAAGCCCAACCCCCACCTGTGGACCGACCCGACCTGGGCGATCCGCTACGCCGAGCTGGTTCACGAGAACCTCGTGGACCTCGACCCCGAGGGCGAGGCGACGTACGACGCCAACCTGGCCTCCTTCGAGGAGCAGGCCACCGAGCTCTCCGACGCGCTGCGCGCCGACCAGGAGTCGGTGCCCGCCGACGAGCGGGTGCTGCTGACCTACCACGACGCCTACGCCTACTTCGCCGAGACCTACGACTGGCAGGTGATCGGCGCCATCCAGCCCGAGGACTTCGCCGAGCCGACGCCGAAGGAGGTTGCGCGGCTCATCGACCAGGTCCGTGAGCAGGAGGTGCCGACGATCTTCGGCTCGGAGGTCTTCCCCTCCGACGCGCTGGAGGAGATCGGCCGCGCCACCGGTGCGCGCTACGAGGACACGCTGCGTGATGACGACCTGCCCGGTGCTCCCGGCGACCCCGAGCACTCGTGGCTGGGCCTGATGCGTTCCAACTACGTCACCATGCTCACCGGTCTCGGCGGCAGCGCCCCGACCCTCGAGGCGCTCGACGTCACCCCGGCGGTCCCGGACGAGGCGACCTACCCCCAGTGAGCCCCGGTGAGCCAGTGAGCCCCGGTGAGTCTGTGACCCCCGTGAGCCGTGCTGTTGGATGGGCACCGTGAACGAGCCCCTGGTCCGCCTCGACTCCGTCGAGCTGTCGTACGACGGTGCGCCGGTGCTCGCGGGGGTCGACCTGACCCTGCGGGCCGGTGACTTCGTCGGCGTGGTCGGTCCGTCCGGGGCCGGCAAGACCACCCTGCTGCGCCTGGCGCTCGGCACGCTGTGCCCGACCGCGGGGCGGATCGAGCGGGCCCGCGGGCTGCGGGTGGGCTACGTCCCGCAGCTGGAGACGGTCAGCTGGTCCTTCCCGGTGACGGTGGCCGAGTGCGTGCTGATGGTCCGCAGCGACCGGTGGCTGCCGTGGGCCACCCGCGCCGAGCGGCGGGCGGTCACCGAGGTGCTGGACCGGCTGGGCATCGCCCACCTCGCCGACCGGCACATCCGTGAGCTCTCGGGGGGCCAGCAGCAGCGGATGTTCCTGGCCCGCGCGCTGCTGCGCGACCCGCAGCTGCTGCTCCTCGACGAGCCCACCAGCGGCGTCGACGTCGCCACGCGGCACGAGATGCTGCACCTGCTCGGGCACCTGCACGACGACGGGATGACCATCCTGCTGACCACCCACGACCTCAACGGCGTTGCGGCGCACGTGCCGGACCTGGTCGCGATGAACGGCACCGTGCTGCGTCGGGGCGCCCCGGCCGACGTGATGACCCCGACCGTCCTCGAGCAGACCTTCGGGGCGCCGATGGACGTGCTGGAGCACCTCGGCATGCCGGTGGTGCTCGACCGCAAGCGCCACCCCCGCCGGCCGGTGGTGGAGGCCCCGTGATCGAGACCGTGATCGAGACCCTGCTGGAGCCCTTCGGCTACGCCTTCTTCGTCAAGGGCGTCGTCGTGGCGACCCTGGCCGGCGCGCTGTGCGGGCTGGTCGGCGTCTACGTCGTGCTGCGCGGCATGAGCTACATCGGCCACGGGCTCTCGCACGCGATCTTCGGCGGCTTCGCCGCGAGCAGCGTGATCGGCCTCAACTACGTCCTCGGCGCGGGCATCTGGGGCTTCGCCTCGGCGCTGGCGATCAACCGGGTCTCGCGGGCGCACCGGATCGGCGCGGACGCCGCGATCGGCGTCATCACCACCGCCTCCTTCGCCCTGGGTGTCGCGCTGCTGACCGTCTTCGGCAACCGCGGACCGAGCTTCGACGCGGCTCTCTTCGGCAGCATCATCGGCATCTCGACCGCCGACGTGTGGACGCTCGTGGCCGTCAGCGCGCTGACCGTCGCCGTGGTGCTGACCCGCTACCGGGCGCTGCTCTTCGCCACCTTCGACCCCGAGGTCGCCGACGTCAGCGGCGTGCGCGTCGCGCGCACCGACGCCCTGCTCATGCTGGTGCTGTCCCTGGCCATCCTCGCCACGCTGTCGATCATCGGCGTGACCCTGGTGGCGGCCACCCTGGTGATCCCGGCGGTCGTCGCGCGGATGCTCACGCACCGGTTCGCCACGATGCTGTGCCTCTCCAGCGCGATCGGCGCGCTGTGCGGCCTGGTCGGCATGAACCTCAGCTACCACCTCGACGTGCCCTCGGGCACCACCATCGTGCTGACCGGGGCGACGGTGTTCGCGCTGGTGCTGATGGCGACCGGTGGTCGCGGCCTGCAGCGCGCTCCGCGGGCGGCGGTCCTGTGAGCGGGGACGCCGTGGACGCCGTCGAGGCGGTGCTGGCGACACTGCGCGAGCGCGGGCACCGGATCACCATGCCGCGCCGTGCGGTCATCGACGCGCTGTCGCGGGCCGAGGGCCACCCCACGGTCGAGCAGATCACCGCCGACATCGCCGAGCGCTGGCCGGGCATCCACCTCACCACCGTCTACCGCACCCTCGAGACCCTCGCCGAGGTCGGCGTCGTCACCCACGTCCACCTCGCGTCGGGCACCGCCTACCACCTCGCCGACACCGCGGGCGGGATGCCGGCGCACGTGCACGCGCAGTGCCGCACCTGCCACCGGGTCATCGACCTGCCCGACGACGTCCTCGACGACGTACGCCGCCGGCTCGACGCCTCCGCCGGCTTCCGCCTCGACCCGCACCACGTGGCGCTGTCCGGGCTCTGCCGCGACTGCGCCGACGACTGAGGGCTGGTCAGCGGCGGGGGGGCACCACGCTCAGCCCGTCCTCGGCGACGACCGAGCCGCCGATCCGGCCACCCACGGTCTCGGCGACCGCCCGGGCCCGCCGCAGGGCACGCTCGGCCTCGGGCGTCGGGTCGTGGACCGACGATGCGAGGACCTGCACCGTCACCCGGACGTGCCGCTCCTCGCCGTCGAGCGCCAGGCGCACCGCACGTCCGCGGTGGGCCAGCACGGCGGCCAGCACCTCGTCGAGAAGCTGCTCCAGCGGCCCCGGGGTGACGACCAGGGAGCCGTCGCCGAGCAGCTCGGCCTCGATCTCGACGTCGGCCACCGACAGGGTGTCGGCCCAGCGCTGCGCCAGTGCGGGCGCCACCAGCGACAGCGGCAGCTGCGCACCGGCGACGACGGGGTGGTTGCGGGTGTCCTCGAGGACCTCGCCGACGGCGCGGTCGAGCCGGTCCACGTGCCGGGCCGCGACCCCCGCGGCCTCCACGAGGTCCGGTGGCGCGTCGTCGCGGTCGGTGAGCTCGTGCAGCGCCAGGCGCAGCCCGGTCAGCGGGGTCCGCAGCTCGTGGGAGGCCCGCAGCGCCAGGGCCCGCTCGCGCTCCAGGGAGCCGCGCAGCTGCTCGGCGCCGCCCTGCAGCGCCGTGCCGATCGCTCGCGCCTCGGAGATGCGGGTGCGGGGGATGCGCAGGTCGGAGCGACCGCGGGCCAGGGCGTTCGCGGCACCGGCGAGCTGCTGGAAGGGGCGCGACAGGCCGGCGGCGACCAGGGCGCCGAGCACCACCGCGAGCACGACCAGGGCCGAGCCGAGGGCCAGCAGCGACGGCAGGGCGGCCGAGACCAGTCGGTCCACCTCCCGCATCGGGGCGGCGACCTCCACCGTCACGGCCTCGACGGTGGCAGAGGCGGTGATCGCGTCGCCGCGGTCCTCCTCGCGCCACTGCGGCCCGGTCGCCACGGTGCTGCCCTGTCCCTCGATGCTCACCGCGACCGAGCGGTCGGGCAGCGCGAACGGCGCCAGCGCCTCCGCGGACGGCGGCGGCTGGTCGGCGGACAGGCCCTGCCCGAGGAGCGTGGCGGTCACCAGCGCCTCGCGCTGCACCTGACGACGGACGTCGTCCTCGGCGAGGTCGGTGATGGTCACCGCGCGGAAGAGGATGAAGGTGGCGACGACGATGACGCCCAGGAGCCCGAAGGCGAGGGTCAGTCGGGAGCGCACGTGTCGTCCTCGAGCCGGAACCCGACGCCGCGGACGGTGACGACCTCGACGTCCGCGCCGGCGTCCTCGAGCTTGGCGCGCAGCCGGCCCATCGTGACGTCGAGGGTCTTGGTGGAGCCGAACCAGTTCTCGTCCCACACGGTGGCCATCAGCGTCTCGCGGGTCACGACCGACCCGCGCTCGGCGTCGAGGAGGGCCAGCACGCCGAACTCCTTGGTGGTCAGGGTCAGCTCCTGCTCGCCGACCCAGACCCGGCGAGCGGCGGTGTTGACGCGCAGGGCGCGGGCGGCGGGGGCCCCGGTGGCTCCGGGGGCGGCGTGTCCGGTCGACGGGCTGCTCGGTGCTGGAGTCGCCGGGGGCGGGGGTGCGTCCGCCTCGTCGGCACCGGTCGGCGCGGGCGTGCCGCCCAGGGTGCGCGCCGCCCGGCGGGCCAGCGCCCGGACGCGGGCCTGCATCTCCGCGATCGGGAACGGCTTGGGCAGGTAGTCGTCGGCCCCGTAGTCCAGCCCCACGACCCGGTCGAGCTCGTCGGAGCGGGCGGTGAGGATCATGATCCCGCCGTCGTACCCCTCCTCGCGGGCCTGGCGGCACACGTCGAGCCCGTCCATGTCGGGCAGGCCGAGGTCGAGCAGCACCACGTGCGGGACCGCGCGGATCGCGTCGAGGGCCTCGGCCCCCGTGGTCACCCAGGTCACGGCGTACCCCTGCCGCTCGAGCATCCGCTTCAGCGTCAGCGCGATGTCCTCGTCGTCCTCGACGATGAGGACGGTCGTGGGGGTCCCGGGAGTGGCGGTGGTCACGGGTGCAGCCTAGGTGTCACAGGTCCCGGTCGCTGGCGCCGGACTCGGTCGCCGGCGTGGTCGAGCAGGCCACTCCACCGGTGTTGCGCACGCTCGCCGAGGGGGTCCACCGCATGGCCCCGGCCGTGGTGCTGGAGCGCAGGTCGGTGGAGGTGCTGGTGCCGAGCGTGACCGTGATGACGGTGAGGGCGACACCCCCTGACGCCGAGGTCTCGGCGGTCATCGTGGCCGGGATCGCGACCGACTTGTTCTTCTTGACGTAGTTCTGGACGAAGACCACCGAGCCCAGCGGGACGCTGAAGCCGGCCCGGTCGCCGCTCGTGGACGGCGAGACCGCCTTGTCGGCGAAGGTGACCGTGAGCGGGGTGCTCTCGCCGGTCCACCCGGCCTTGACGGTCGTGAGGTCCACGACGCCCTGGTAGGTGAGCACGATCGTGTCGCCGGCGCCGGGGACGTTCGCCACGCCTCCGTTGGCCGCCTGGACGTCCAGCGCCTTGAGCGGGTTGTTGTCGACGGTCACGGTGACGACCGGGGAGGTGACGGTCAGGGCGCCGCCATAGGTCATCGTGGCGCGCAGCTCCCAGGTCCCCGAGGCCAGGCTCGCGGTCGCCCAGGTGCAGGAGTACGGCGCGGTGGTGTCGGTGCAGATCGTGGCGTAGCTGCCGCCGGCGAGGCGGGCCTCGATCCGGACGCTGCTCGCCGACGTGCCCAGCGGGGTGGAGTGGTCGGTGGTGATCGTCCGGGTGCCGGTCACCAGGTCGCCGGTCAGCGGCGAGGTGATGGTGATGGTCGCGAGGCCGTTGTTGACCTGGCGTCGCACGACAGCGGCGGTGCTGACGTTGCCGGCCTCGTCGTAGGCGATCGCGCGGAGGTCGTAGCTGGCCAGGTTGGTCAGGCTCGTGGTGTTGAGCGCGCAGCGATAGGGGTCGGTCGAGATCGTGCACAGCGGCGTGTAGGTGGAGGCCGTGGCCAGCTTGTAGGACAGCTCGACACGCTCGACGCCGGAGTCCTCGTCCAGCGGGACGGCGACCACCTGCACGGTGCCGCTCATGGTCCCCGACGGCGAGGTGATGCTCACCGTCGGCGCCAGGTTGTCGACCACGACGTCGAGCTGCTCGGCGCTGACGGTCTGCGCGGACGCGCCGGTGCCGACGGTGCTGACCACGCGCACGTCGTAGAGGTCGGCGAGGGTGCCGGTGGCCCAGGAGCAGGACGGGGTGGTCCCCGCGACGGCGGAGCAGCCGATGATCGTGGTCCAGGTGGTGGCGCCGTCGACCCGGTGCTGGGGCGCTGAAGCCGGCCACGTCGGTGGCCAGGGCGCGCAGGCGGTGGTCGCCGTCCGCGACGAGCGTGGTGTTCCACGAGCAGGAGTACGGCGCGGTCGTGTCGGTGCAGAGCGTGGTCCAGGAGCCCGAGCCGGCGGGGGCGTGCTCGAGGCGGACGCTCGCCACACCGCTGGCGGAGTCGCTCGCGGTGGCCTGCACGGTGACGGTGCCGGAGACCGTGGCGCCGGGGCTCGTGACGGTGACCGTCGGCGGGTGGTAGTCCGCGGCGGCGCCGACGGTGGCCCAGGTGAAGGAGGAGGAGGTGAAGCTAGCACCGGCGAACCAGCTGGTGCCGGCGGTGACCAGCACGACCAGCAGCACCGTCAGCAGGCGCCGCGAGGGGCGGCCGACGACGCTCGCCCGACGGGCGGCACGGTGCTGGGCACGGGTCTTCACGGGAGCTCGATTCCTGGGGGAGGGACTGATCGGAACTCTGTCGCAGCGCGGGTCACACGGACCCCACACGCAGGTCACGTCCGGGTCATGTCCCGGGCACGGGTCGACACCCGCGGTCCTGCTGGGGGTGGGGTGTGGGGATCAGACGAGGGCCCAGCTCGACCAGGCTCCACAGCGCGATGAGGGCGGCCGGCAGGCCGATGAGCGCCATCCGGGTGCCGCGGTCGGCCAGCGCCATGAAGACGTAGCCGGCGTACGGCACGTGGGCGACGACCCGCGGCTGGGTCGCGGCGGTGAGCTGGAAGGTCCACGGGTCGACGGCCGGGTTGGCGTCGCCCTGGGTGCGGAGGTCCTCGCCGTCGATCGAGACGATGCGGTGGGTGACGAGGGTGGTGATGCCGGACTCGGCGGGCGGGACGTAGGTGATCACGTCGCCGATCTCGAGCTCGGAGACGGGGACGACCTCGGAGAGCACGACCGACCCGAGGTCGTCGGTGCCCTCCATGGAGCCGCCCATGATCACGTAGCGCTGCAGCCCCATCAGGCTGGGCAGCAGGAACGCGAGCGCCACGAGCATCGTGAGCGTGAGCCCCAGGTTGACCAGGAAGCCGCGGGCGCGGGCCGAGCGGGAGCGGTCCCGGTGGCTCGGTGCCGCGGTGGTGGCGAGGATCGTCATGGCTGGTCTCCGGGGGTCAGGCGAGCGTCGTGCGCGGTCTGGTGG
>LUMS01000235.1_pt1 | contig 14484 bp, 17 predicted proteins | sample 729711 | NCBI WGS metagenome assembly LUMS01 (sample SAMN03860298, study PRJNA289734) | marine metagenome | biome: seawater column; feature: ocean; material: water; isolation source: Red Sea water column Station 192 - depth 25m | place: Saudi Arabia: Red Sea | collected 2011-10-15 | depth 25 m | reverse complement strand
GCGCTGACCCGCGTCACCGACTTCGACGCCAAGACCATCGAGAAGCTCGCCGGTGTCGGTCGTCCCGTGAACATCCCCGAGCGCTGGGCCGTGATGATCGAGAACACTCCCGCGGACAAGGCGTACATCATCCTCGAGGGCACGGTGGAGATCCGTCGCCACCAGGAGTCCATCGCCGAGCTGGGTGCCGGCGACGTCATCGGCGAGATGGCGCTCGTCAACGGCAAGCTGCGCAACGCGACCGTCGTGGCGAAGACGCCGGTCAAGGCGCTGCACCTCACCGACTCCGACGTCGCCGAGCTGCTCGAGCACGACCCGAACTTCGCCGAGAAGCTGCAGAAGAAGGCAACCGAGCGGCTCGACTGACCGTCCTGCTCGTGGCTGCCCGGCCCGGCCCCTCCCCGGAGGCGCCGGGCCGTCGCACGTCCGGGCTCAGACCTGCCAGTCGAGGGCGTGCACGACCTGGGTGCCCGGGATCCCCTTGAGGTCGACCTCGCGGCTCTCCAGCACGGGCACGGGCGTGCCGTCGGCCTCGAGCGCCTCGAGGACGGTGTCGCTGACCAGCACCTCGCCGCCGTCTGCCTGCGCGGCGACGCGCGCGGCGTAGGCGACGTTGCGTCCGAAGAGGTCGCCGTCGCGGTGGACCGCCGAGCCGCGGTGCACGCCGATGCGGACGGCCACGCCCGCCAGGCGCGACCCCGGCCGGGCACGGGTGATCCGGCGCTGCACCTCGCCCGCGGCTGCGACAGCGGCGGTCGCCGACGGGAACGCGACCATGAAACCGTCGCCCTGCGTCTTCACGACGTGGCCGCCGTGGCGTCCGACCGCACGGGTGGCGACGGCGTCGTGCTTGGCGAGCAGCCGCACCCAGCCCCCGTCGCCCAGCTCGTGGTTGAGGGCGGTGGAGCCCTCGATGTCGGAGAACAGGATCGCGACGGTGCCGTCGGGCGTGGCCATGCGCGCGAGGTCGGGGCGCTCGACGTCGGCCCAGCGCGCGAGGTCGTCGATCGAGCTGCGCAGCGTGCCGCCGAGACCCTTGTCCTTCAGGCTGATCGCCGTGCCCACGACCGTGCGGACGGCGTCGGCGGGTCGCGGCACGGTGAGCCGGGGTCGGGGCCGCTCGGCCTGCAGCGACCGCTTCAGCTGGGCGATCCGGCGCCGCGCGCCCAGGAGCAGGCCCCAGGTCACCACGAGCAGCACGCCCAGCGCGGCGGCGGTGAGCGAGAGGGCGACCTCGAGACCGGACATCGGCACCAATCTACGGCGAGGACGGGGGAGGGGTGGAGCCGCTGCGGCTTGCTCGGCGTACCGGAACGCACAGGACCCGGCCTGGAGGGAGCTCACGGGCCGGGTCCTGTCATGTGCCACGAGGAGCGGGCACGATGTGGATCTCGCGGGAGGGAGTGTAGCGAGATCCATCCTGTTCAACGACGCTCCTCGGAGGGGGTTACGAGCCGTCTGAAGAAATTTCTCGACCGATACGATGACGCGGTGACCCCAGACCACGACCTCGTCATCGTCGTCGACTACGGCGCCCAGTACGCCCAGCTGATCGCGCGTCGCGTCCGCGAGGCCCGGGTGTACTCCGAGATCGTCCCGCACACGATGCCGGTGGAGCAGATCCTCGCGCGCGAGCCCGCCGCGATCATCCTGTCCGGCGGTCCGTCGTCGGTCTACGAGCCGGGTGCGCCGCAGCTCGACCCGACGATGGTCGAGTCCGACGTGCCGGTGTTCGGCATCTGCTACGGCTTCATGGCCATGGCTGCCGCCCTCGGCGGCGACGTCGCGCGGACGGGGCAGCGCGAGTACGGGCGCACGGCCGTCGAGGTGCTCGACCCCGGCACCCTGCTCCAGGGCCTGCCGGGCAGCCTCACGTCGTGGATGTCGCACGGCGACGAGGTCGTCGGCGCGCCGCAGGGCTTCACGGTGAACGCCCGCTCGCCGCGTGCGACCGTCGCCGCGTTCGAGGACATCGGACGCCGGCTCGCGGGCGTGCAGTGGCACCCGGAGGTGCTGCACTCCGAGCACGGCCAGCAGGTGCTGGAGCGCTTCCTCGTCGAGATCGCGGGCTGCCGCCAGACGTGGACCAGCGTCAACATCGTCGAGGAGCAGGTCGAGAAGATCCGCGCCGAGGTCGGTGACGCCCGTGTCATCTCCGCACTGTCCGGTGGTGTCGACTCCGCGGTGTCGACGGCGCTCGTGCAGCGCGCGGTCGGCGACCGGCTCACCGCGGTGTTCGTCGACCACGGGCTGCTGCGCGAGGGCGAGGCCGAGCAGGTCGAGCGCGACTATGTCGAGGCCACCGGGGTCGACCTGAAGGTCGTCGACGCGCGCGAGCGGTTCCTCGGGCACCTCGACGGCGTGAGCGACCCCGAGACCAAGCGCAAGATCATCGGCCGCGAGTTCATCCGCGTGTTCGAGGAGGCGGAGCGGGAGGTGCTCGCCACCCCCGGGCCTCCGGTCAAGTTCCTCGTGCAGGGCACGCTCTACCCCGACGTCGTCGAGTCCGGCGGCGGCGAGGGCGCGGCCAACATCAAGAGCCACCACAACGTCGGCGGGCTCCCCGAGGACCTGGAGTTCTCGCTGGTGGAGCCGCTGCGCACGTTGTTCAAGGACGAGGTGCGCGAGGTGGGCCGCCAGCTCGGCATCCCCGAGGCGATCGTCGGCCGCCATCCCTTCCCGTGCCACTGCACGCCCGCGAGCCGGCGTCCGATGTCCTCGAACGCGGCGACGGTCGCACCTACGGCCACCCCATCGTGCTGCGGCCGGTGTCGAGCGAGGACGCGATGACCGCCGACTGGAGCCGCCTGCCCTACGAGCTGCTCGAGCGCATTTCCACCCGCATCACCAACGAGGTCGAGGACGTCAACCGCGTCGTCCTCGACATCACCAGCAAGCCCCCGGGCACCATCGAGTGGGAGTAGTCCTCACGTCCCGCGACGGGGAGGGATGAGGGCTCAGGCCTGGTAGACGTCGGGCACGCCGTCGCCGTCGTCGTCGCGGGTCTCGCGCTCGTGCAGGCGACGGTAGGTGCGGTTGCGTGAACGCAGCACCACCACCGCCAGCAGCGCCGACGTGAGGGAGCCGAGCAGCACGCCCACCTTCACGTGCTCGTCGGCCTCGCTGCCCGGCCCGAACGCCAGCTCGCCGACCAGCAGCGCGACGGTGAACCCGATGCCGGCGAGCAGGCCCACGCCGAGCAGGTCGGTCCACGTCAGGTCGTCGTCGAGCTCGGCGCGGGTGAACCGCGCCATGAGCCAGGTCGCGGCGAGGACGCCGAGCGGCTTGCCGACCACCAGCCCGGCGACGATGCCCAGGGTGACCGGGTCGCGCAGGGCCTGCACGAAGCCCGACGCCCCCTCGACCGCCACACCGGCGGAGAAGAACGCGAACACCGGCACCGCGAACAGCGACGACACCGGGCGCACGACGTGCTCGAGGTGCTCGGCCAGGCCGGGCCCGGTCTCGCCGTCGCGGCGCAGCACCGGCACGGTGAACCCCAGCAGCACGCCCGCGACCGTCGCGTGGACGCCCGACTCGTGCACCAGCACCCAGGCGACGACGGCCAGCGGGACGAGCAGCCAGGGTGAGCGGACGCGACGCTGGACGAGCAGCCCGAACAGGCCGATCGGCACGAGGGCGGCCAGCAGCCAGAGCACGTCGAGCTCGGCGGTGTAGAAGAGCGCGATGATCGTGATGGCCAGCAGGTCGTCGACGATGGCCAACGTCAGCAGGAACAGCCGCAGCGCGGTCGGCAGGAACGACCCGACCACCGCCAGCACGGCGACGGCGAAGGCGATGTCGGTGGCCGACGGGATCGCCCAGCCGACCAGGCGTCCCTCGGGGTGCAGGCCGTTGACGAGCAGGTAGAGGCCGGCGGGGACGGCCATGCCGCCGACCGCCGCGACGATCGGCACCGCGGCACGCGAGGGGTCGCGCAGGTCGCCGGCCACGAACTCGCGTCCCACGACGGTGTCGCGCAGCCGCGCGTAGGCGTCGGTCGTGTTGGCGGCGACGAGCGCGACGAGGGCGGCGACGACGAGGAGCGCACCGCCGAACGTCTCGGCGCGGACCAGCTCGCCGATGCGCTGGGCTTCGGGCCAGGAGCCGCGGCCGAACAGGCGGGGACGGGTGGTGTTCACAGGGAATCGCTCTCCAGGGGTCGACGACAGGACGCCGACCAGACTTCCCGGCACACCGGGGTCCATCCTACCGTCGGATCGCGCGGGGTCGGTCGGCGCGGCTAGCCTGCGGGGATGTCCGACGTCGCGCTCGCCGCACCCAACGAGGCCGCCGCCGATGCCGGCGCGGAGGTGGCCCGCGCGGGCGGCAACGCCGTCGACGCGGCACTCGCCGCCGCCCTGGTGACCATGGTCAACGAGGTCGGCCTGGTCTCGCTCAGCTCGGGCGGGTTCGTCACCGTCCAGCCCCCGGACGGCTCGAGCCCCGTCACCGTCGACGGCTGGATGGACATGCCGGGCCGGGGAGCGGATGCCGCGCGCGGCTCGGGCACGTGGGACGTGACGACCGAGTACGGCGGTGGGGTCACCGTCACGATCGGGGCCGGGTCGGTCGCGACCCACGGTGCGGTGGCGGCGTTCGAGGAGACGCACCGACGCTGGGGGAGCGTCCCGTGGCGTGAGGTCGTGGCCCCGGCGGTCGACGTCGCCCGCGGAGGGTTCCGGCTGGGCTCGGCGTCGCGCTACTACCTCGACTACGTGCACGACGACATCTACGGCTGGGACCAGCAGAGCCGGGCGGCCGTGCACGACGTCGACGGCACGGTGACGCGCGGGCTCGTGGTGGTCGCCGACCTGGCGGCCTCGCTCGAGCTGATCGCCGAGGAGGGCGCGACGGCGCTGCACGCCGGGGAGCTCGGACACCTCATCAGCGACGACGTCGTCGCGCGCGGCGGTCTGCTGACCCGCGCTGACCTCGAGGCGTACCAGCCGGTGGTCCGGCCGGCGCTGCGCGTCGAGCTCGGCGACTGGACGCTCGGCACCAACCCGACGCCGGCCATCGGTGGGGTGTGCGTCGCGGCCATGCTGCGCCTGCTCGACGGCGTCCCCTTCGATGTGGTGGACGGCCGGTGGTCGACCCACGACGTCGACCGCCTGGTCGAGGTGCAGCGCACCGTCCTCGGGCACCGGCTCGACGTGCTCGACCACAGTGACGACCTCGTCGCCGACGCCCTCGCGTACCTGGCCTCGGTCGACGACACGGTGCGCTCGTCGGGCTCCACCGCCCACGTGTCGGCCACCGACGGCGACGGCGGCGCGTGCGCCGTCACCGTGTCCTCGGGCTACGGCTCGGGCATGGTGGCCCGCGGCACCGGCATCTGGCTGAACAACTGCCTCGGCGAGCAGGAGCTGAACCCGCGGGGGCTGCACGGCCTGCCGGCGGGCACCCGGCTGCTGTCGAACATGGCACCGACCGTGGCCCACCACCGCGACGGCGCGGCGCTGGCGATCGGCTCGCCCGGGGCCGACCGCATCTCGACGGCCGTCGCGCAGGTCGTGGCGGGCTTCGTCAACGGCGGCCTGACCCTGCAGGGAGCCGTCGACCACCCGCGCGTGCACGTGCACCGGGCCGGACGCCCCGACGAGGTGGTGAAGGTCGAGGACCCGGCGGACCTCACGATGTACTACGGCGGCGTGGCCGCGACCCTGCTGCGACGCGACGCCACGGGCGCGCTGCACCTCGAGGCCGCCGCCGACCCGAGGCGCGACGGGGCGGTGCGTCTGGTGCGCAGCGCGTGACATCGTCGCTGTCACGGTCCTACGCTGCGGGCATGAACCTCGTCGGCCTCGCCACCCTGCCGCTGCGCGTGACCATCTCGGCCACCCGCACGACCCTGGCGCTGGGCCAGCTGGCGTCGCCGGACGGCCCGATCCTGCGCGAGGGCGGGTACGGGAGCCGGATCGCCGTGCTGATCGGCGAGGACGGGCTGCTGGAGCAGCTGGGTCGCCTGCTCGCCGACGACCGCGGCATCGTCGCGCTCGGCAACCTGGTCGCCGACATCACGGCAGAGGACCGGCCCGTGGGCAAGGCGCTGCAGCGCGACGGCCTCGTCGACCGGATGGCGTCGGAGGACGGCCCGTTCGTGCGACTCCTGGAGGCCGGCGGTCCACTCGACCGCGCCCTCGCCGAGGACGGCCCGCTCTACCGCTTCCTGGCGCCCGGCGGCTCGCTCGACCGGCTGCTCGCGCCCGACGGCCCCCTGGAGCGGCTCACTGCACCGGACGGCCCGATCGAGCGCATGCTGGCACCCGATGGTCCGCTCGACCGGCTCCTGGAGCAGGACGGGACGCTCGAGAACGTGCTGCGACCCGGTGGCCTGCTGGAGCAGCTGCTGGAGGAGGAGGGCGTCCTCGAGAACCTGCTGCGTCCGGGCGGGACGCTGGAGCAGCTGGTCGCGCTCGGGTCGACGATCGACGCGATCGTCCCGCGCCTGGAGGCGCTCGGCAACGCGATCCCGAGCCTCAACCAGGCGGTGTCGGTGCTCAGCGGCGCCGTCGAGCCGCTCGGCACGCTCGCCCAGCGGCTGCCCGGCGGCCGCCGTCGGGTGCTGTCGTCCGGTCCGTCGGGGTCGACCCCCACGAACGAGCTGTACGGCGAGTGAGCGCCCCCGCACGGTCCGACGTCGTCGGCCGCTGGCTCCCCGAGAACGGCCCCGACCGGGCGTTCGTCGAGCTGCGCAACAACGGCGACCTCGCCGGGCACGACGGGTGCAACCGGTTCGGCGGCGAGCACTGGTCGCTCGAGGGCGACGTCGTCACCACGTCGGGCACCCGCGTCTCGACCCTCATGGCCTGCGACGGCGTCGACACCTGGCTGGGCCGGGCGGTGTCGTTCCGCTGGGACGACGGCACGCTGAGGGCGACCGGACCCGACGGCGACGAGCTCGGTCTGCTGCTCACCGACCCGGACGCGACGCCCCGTGGGTGAGCGAGCGGTCGTCGTCGCAGGGATGGTCCTCTTGGCGGTGCTCGCGGCGTGCAGCGGCCCGTCTCCCGAGCCCGGCCCGACGCCGTCGTCATCTCCATCACCATCGCCGAGCGTCACGCCAGCCGTCGCGTCCGACTTCGCCGGCCGGTGGGGCGAGCCCGGGCACGAGGGCGTCCACGTGGAGATCGTGGTCGACGGTCGCCTCGCCGGCTACGACGGGTGCAACGGATTCGGGAGTCTGTCCTGGTCGATGGTCGACGGACGTGCCGTGCCGGCCAGGACGGCACACGGGCTCAGAGCATGTGGGAGCGTCGATCAGTGGCTGACCCCTGCGACGTCGTACGGCCTCGTGTCGGGACGGCTCGTGGTGTTCGACGGCGCAGGCCGAGAGCTCGGTTCCCTGGGGCGGTCCGGGAGCTGCGGCGACACCTGCGCGACCCCGGCGAGCTGACTCCCGGACCGGGCTAGTCCCTCGTGCGTTCGGCTTGCCGACGTCGAGGTCCGTGCGAGGCTCGACGCATGGACATCGTCATCATCGGAGGCGGTCTCGCGGCCGCGAAGGCTGCAGCGGCGCTGCGCGAGAACGGTCACGACGGCGGGCTGACGATCATCGGCGACGAGGACCGCCTGCCGTACGAGCGTCCGCCCCTCTCGAAGGACGTGCTGCTCGGCGAGGGCACGCTCGACGACGCCGTCGTGCAGCCTCAGGAGTGGTACGCCGAGCACGACGTGCGTCTCGTCACCGGCACCGAGGCCGAGCGGCTCGACGTGGAGGGTCACCGCGTGCACCTGGCGGACGGCCAGGTCGTGCCGTTCGACAAGGCCGTCATCGCGACCGGCGCGCGTCCCGCCGTCCCCGACGCCATCGCGGGTGGTGCCGACGCCTTCTTCCTGCGGAACGCGGCCGACGTGGAGCGGCTGTCGACGGCGTTCGCCGACGCGTCGTCGGTCGTCGTCGTGGGTGGCGGCTGGATCGGGCTCGAGGTGGCGGCCGCGGCGCGCCACCACGACCTCGAGACGACGGTGGTGCTGCGCGACGACGTGCCGCTGGAGAAGGTCATGGGCGAGCGGATCGGCGGCTACTTCGCGTCGCTGCACACGTCGCACGGCGTGACGCTGCGGGCGGGCGAACGGGTCGACGCGGTGACCGCACGCACGGTGAAGCTGGGCGGCGGCGAGGTGCTTGAGGCCGACGTCGTGGTGCTGGCGGTGGGTGCGACGCCCAACGTCGAGCTCGCGCAGGAGGCGGGACTGCTCGTCGACGACGGCATCGTCACCGACGAGCACTTCGCCACCAGCCACCCCGACGTGTACGCCATCGGCGACGTGTCGGCCACGCTGCACCTCGGTCGCGGCCACGCCGTGCGGGTCGAGCACTGGGACGACGCCGTGCGCCAGGGCGAGGCCGTCGCGCAGGTGCTGCTCGGCCAGGACGTCACCTACGACTGGGAGCCGTACTTCTTCACCGACCAGTACGACCTCGGCATGGAGTACGTCGGCCACGGGTCCGGCGACGACGACGTGGTCGTGCGCGGCGAGCTCGACGACGGCAGCGGCGAGGGCGAGTTCATCGTCTTCTGGTTGCACGACGGCGTCGTGTCCGCCGCCATGAACGTCAACATCTGGGACGTCCAGGACGACCTGCGCGCCCTCGTGGGCCGCGAGGTCGACCCCGAGCGCCTCGCCGACCCCTCCGTCGAGCTCTCCGCCCTCGCCTGACCTGGGAATCTCTCCCTCGGGTCAGACCTCGGCGACGTGCACGACGGCGTCGCCGCTGTTGACCACGGGGGCCTCGGTGCGGCCGATGACGACGCCGGACCGCTCGGCGTGGACGAGGCGGACGCGCTTGCCGAAGGAGTCGAACAGGCCGCCGAGGCGCTGGCCCTCGCTGACGTGCTCGCCGAGCGCGACCTCCAGGTGCAGCATGCCGGTGCCGCGGGCCCGGACCCAGCTGCTCTTGAACGACGGCTGGCTGGGGGTGGGCGGGTCCTCCTCGAGCGCGTCGGTCATGCCGAGCGCGGCGAGCACCCGACGCACGCCGCGCACACCGGCCTCGATCGCCCACCCGTCCATGCGCCATGCCTCGCCGGCCTCGTAGAGGAGCACCGTGGCGCCGGCCTCGCGGGCGGCGGCGCGCAGCGACCCGTCGCGGATGCGCGCGTGCAGCATGACGGGGGCGGCGAAGGCCTCCGCGAGCTCGCGCGTGCGCGGGTCCTCGAGGTCGGCGCGGATCTGCGGCAGGTTCGTGCGGCGATCGGACCCGGTGTGCAGGTCGATCCCGACCTCGCACTTGGCGACCACCTCGGTCATCATCAGGTGCGCGATGCGCGACGCGAGCGACCCGCGCGCGGACCCGGGGAACGAGCGGTTCAGGTCGCGGCGGTCGGGCAGGTAGCGGTCGCCGGTCATGAAGCCGAGAACGTTGACGATCGGCACGGCGATCAGGGTGCCGCGCATCGTCTTCGGGTCGAGCTCGGCGAGCACCTGGCGGACCACCTCGACGCCGACCGCCTCGTCGCCGTGGATGGCGGCGTCGACCCACACGGTCGGCCCGTCCTCACGTCCGTGCACGACACGCACCGGCAGGTCGACGTCGGCACCGGTCACGAGTCGGGTGATCGGCAGCGACACCGACTTCACCTGCCCCGGACGCACCCGGATGGGGCCGATCTCGAACGACGGGCGCACCATCACCGTCCCCGGTTCCGGCGGCGCACGCGCACGGGCGGACGCCCGCCGAGGTAGGACGCGCTGGAGTCGACGAGGAACCCCTGCGCGAGCGCCTCACGTCCCACGAGCATCCGGAAGCCCATCTCGTCGCGCCGCGACAGCGTCACCTCGGCGGGCACCACGCGACCGGCGAGGTGCAGGTCGATCATCACGACGTAGCGCTCCTCGACGTGGCCCGACGACGACCGCACCTCGCGCAGGTCGAGCACGTCGAGCTCGACCTGCGTCGGGTCCTCGTCGCTGCCCTGCCACGGGTGGATGCTGAACCGGACCCGACGTCCTCCGTCGTCGTCGAGGTCGAAGGCGTGCAGCGACGACGGGCGCGCGCCGGTGTCGATCTTGGCCTTGATCCACGGCACGTCCAGGTCGGGCAGACGGACCCACTCGCGCCAGCCCACCAGCGTCGGCGCCGGACGGTCGGCGTCGGGCCCGCCAGGGGGAGCGGACTGCGGGGCGGAGGTGTAGGAAGGGGGTTGCGTCAACCGTCCGTCCTTCCAGCTCGGGGAGTCCATGAAGCTCGCGATCCTGTCACGTGCGCCTCGGTCGTACAGTACGCAGCGCCTGCGCACCGCGGCGCTCGACCGTGGTCACACCGTCAAGGTGCTGAACACCCTGCGCTTCGCGATCGACCTCTCGGGCGACGAGCCCGACCTGCAGTACCGCGGCAAGCCGCTGTCGCACTACGATGCCGCGCTGCCGCGCATCGGCAACTCCATCACCTACTACGGCACCGCCGTCGTGCGGCAGCTGGAGCAGATGGACGTGTACACGCCGAACACGTCGTGGGGCATCCAGAACTCGCGCGACAAGCTGCGCGCGAGCCAGATCCTCTCGCGCCACGACATCGGCATGCCGGCCACGACGTTCGTGCGCGACCGGGCCGACGTGATCCCCGCGATCGAGCGGGTCGGTGGCGCGCCGGTCGTCATCAAGCTGCTCGAGGGGACCCAGGGCATCGGCGTGATCCTGGCCCCGGAGATCAAGGTCGCCGAGGCGATCATCGAGACCCTGCAGAGCACCCGCCAGAACGTGCTCATCCAGCACTTCGTCGCGGAGAGCAAGGGTCGCGACATCCGTGCGCTCGTCGTCGGCGACCGTGTGGTCGCGGCGATGCGACGCGTGGCGAAGGGCGATGAGTTCCGCTCCAACGTGCACCGCGGCGGCTCCGTCGAGCCGGTCACGCTCGACGCCGAGTACGAGCGGGTGGCGGTACGGGCGGCGCAGATCATGGGTCTGCGGGTCGCCGGTGTCGACATGCTGGAGGGCGACGAGGGGCCCCTCGTCATGGAGGTCAACTCCTCGCCCGGCCTGGAGGGCATCGAGGCGGCCACCAACCTCGACGTCGCCGGGGCGATCATCGACCACATCGACAACCAGGTCGCCTTCCCCGAGATCGACGTCCGGCAGCGGCTGACCGTCTCCACCGGCTACGGCGTCGCCGAGCTGCTCGTGCAGGCGGCGTCGGACCTGGTCGGCACGCCACTCGGCGAGAGCGGCCTGCGCGACCGCGACATCTCCGTCCTCACGCTGCAGCGCGGCACCCAGGTGATCCCGAACCCGCGCCGCTCGCACGTGCTCGAGGCCGGCGACCGGCTGCTGTGCTTCGGCAAGCTCGAGGAGATGCGCTCGATGATCCCGAGCCGCCGCAAGCGGATCCGCAAGGTCAAGCGGCTGCCGAAGGACCCGATCCACGAGGGGTGAGGGCTTCCGCTACGTCGGCTCACGCGCCCTGTCAAGGCCATCCACCTCAACTCTGAAGAAGTCTGTCGCACTCCTGCGAGCCCCTCCATCGTGTGGGGGACCGGCACCTCCCAGGTGCCGAGATCGGAGGAGACGTGATGCAGAGACGGGCGATGACGGTGGTGGTCTCGTCGGCGGCGTGCGCCCTGGCCCTGGTGGTCGGACCCGCCGCAGCGGCCGAAGGTCCGGACGGAGCCCACGCCCCGCCGGCCGAGGCGCAGTCCGTCGACGACCTGAGGGTCGTCGACACCCCCGAGGGCGACTATCTCCTGGAGGAGTCGTTCACGCTCGACGGTCGGCCGCTGTCGACGCAGCGGACGCCGCTCGACGGCTCCGCGGGCACCGAGCCGTCGACCCTCTCGAACCGGGGCGGGACGGGCGGCACGAGCACCGCGTCGGGCTGCCGCAAGGTCACGATCTCCAACCGGGCGAAGACGGTCGTCGGCAAGACGGCCTACCGCTAAAACACCTGGACGCGCTGGTGCTGGACGCGGTCGACCGAGCGGATCCACCGCGGCGTGAAGACCGGATGGAGCATCTCGTCGGTGGACGGGTTCCAGTACTGGCGGGGCCAGGTGCGCAAGGTGACGAACTTCTACGACGCAGGAGCGAACAACAACCGGCCCCGGAGCGGTTTCCGGCACTACCGGCAGGGTCGGTTCGAGAACTGTGTCGTCAAGTACGGCTGCATCCAGACGTCGTACCCCGCCAACTCCCTGCGGTCGTACTCCAACGGCAGGTACCGCTACGCGTTCTCGGGCACGTGACCGGGCGCCGGCAGGTCCTCGCGGTCGCGCTCGTCGTGGTGGTCCTGCTCCCGTTCGGGCTCGTGGGTCTGGGCGGGAGCGTGGGCTACGGCGCGATCGAGCTGGTCGTGTGGCTGGTCGTCGTGGCGGCGCTCGTCGTCGCCTTCCTCACGTGGGGCCGAGGGCCCCGCGACACCCAAGGAGCTCGGGGCCAGGACCCGAGGAGAAAGGATCAGAGATGAAGCGAATCACCGTTCCCGGACGAGGTCTGGCGGTTGCGGCGGGAGTCGCGGCCCTGGTGGTCGGCGGCGCGGTCGCGGCGGTCGGGGTCGACGGACCTGACCCCTCGTCGATCGACCCGGCGCAGGCGGAGGTGACGATCACCGACGAGACGTCGACGCTCGACGGGACGCCGACCGGCACCACCGTCGCGACGTACGACGTCGAGGGGCACCTGCTCGACCGCCAGGTCAGCGAACCCTGAGCCGTCCTGCCGTGCCGGCCGGGCCAGGCGGGCGTGGCGACCGGGGCGGGGAAGATCCGGACGGTCGAGGACGTTGCACGGCTGACGTGAGTGCTCTTCTCGAACCCGTCACCCTCCGCGGCGTCACCGCCCGCAACCGTGTCTGGCTGGCGCCGATGTGCCAGTACTCGTGCTTCGCGCGCGACGGCGTGCCGACCGACTGGCACCTGGCGCACCTCGTCGCCCGGGCGTCGGGCGGCTTCGGGCTGCTCCTGACCGAGGCCACCGCGGTGGTGCCCGAGGGTCGCATCAGCCCCGAGGACACCGGGCTCTGGGACGACGCCCAGCAGGAGGCGTGGGGCCGCGTGGTCGCGGCCGTGCACGAGCAGGGCGTGCCGATCGGGGTCCAACTCGCGCACGCAGGGCGCAAGGCGTCGACCTTCGCGCCGTTCGCCGACCCGCGCGCTGCCGCGACCGGCGAGGGCAGCGTGCCCGTCGAGGACGGCGGCTGGGAGACCGTCGCGCCGTCGGCCGTCGCCTTCCCCGGGTACGCCACGCCCCGCGCGCTGTCGCTCGAGGAGGTCCGCGAGCTGCCCGCGCGGTTCGCCGACGCCGCCCGCCGCGCCGACGCTGCCGGGTTCGACGCCGTGGAGGTGCACGCCGCGCACGGCTACCTGCTGCACCAGTTCCTTTCGCCGTTGTCGAACGAGCGCGACGACGAGTACGGCGGCTCCTTCGAGAACCGGACGCGGCTGGTCGTGGAGGTCGTCGACGCGGTCCGCGCGGCCTGGCCCGACGACAAGGCGCTCGTGGTGCGGTTCTCGGGGACCGACTGGCTCGACGGCGGCTGGACGTCGGCCGAGACCGCGCGACTCTCGCGCGAGCTCGCCGACCACGGCGTGGACCTCGTCGACGTCTCCAGCGGCGGCCTGCTGCCCGCCGACATCCAGGTCGGGCCCGGCTACCAGGTGCCGCTCGCGCGCGAGGTGCGCGACGGATCCGGCCTGCCCGTGGGCGCGGTGGGCCTGATCACCGACCCGCAGCAGGCGGAGGAGGTGCTCGAGCGGGGCGACGCCGACGTCGTGCTGCTGGCACGGGCCGCCCTGCGCGAGCCGGGCTGGCCCCAGCGCGCCGCCCACGAGCTCGGCGACCCGCCCGCGGGCCTGTACCCGCCGCAGTACGAGCGGGGCGTCTGGCGCTGACCCCGCCGGCCCCGCCACCATGAGCGGGTGGACGACGCGACGTGGACCTTCGACGCCGAGCTCTGGCGCGACGGCGCCTGGCACTTCGTGACCGTGCCCGACGACGTCTCCGACGAGGTGGAGGAGCGCTTCGGTCCGACGGCCGCAGGTTTCGGCTCGGTGCGGGTCGAGGTGACCGTCGGCGCGACCACCTGGCGCACGTCGGTGTTCCCGTCCGCGCAGCAGCGCGCGTACGTGCTTCCGGTCAAGAAGGCCGTGCGGTCCGCCGAGCGCCTCGACGAGGGCGGCACGGCGTCGTTCACGCTGCGCGTGCTCGCGCACTAGGGTGACGGCGTGCTGCACCGCGACGTCCGACGCCCGGCCGCGTGGGCTGCCTGCGCAGGCCTCGCCGGGGCCGGCACGCTGGTGCTCGTGCTCGCGGGCCAGATGCTGCTCATGAGCACGACGCCCGTCGAGACCGGCCCCGACCTCCCCGCGTCGGCCGCGGACGCCATCTCGGCGTCGGTCCGTCGCGACGGTCTGCTGCTGGCGCTGGTGAGTCTGTCCGCGGGAGGTAGGTGAGGCGCCCTACCCGGGCCCGGTAGCGCGGCCGACCTACCCTCGGCCCGCATTCCGCGGCCCCCCTACCGCCCAGGGGGCGGGCACGGGCCGGGCG
>LUMS01000632.1_pt1 | contig 14529 bp, 12 predicted proteins | sample 729711 | NCBI WGS metagenome assembly LUMS01 (sample SAMN03860298, study PRJNA289734) | marine metagenome | biome: seawater column; feature: ocean; material: water; isolation source: Red Sea water column Station 192 - depth 25m | place: Saudi Arabia: Red Sea | collected 2011-10-15 | depth 25 m | reverse complement strand
GGCTTGCGGCGCAGGGACAACCTCGGGCAGAACGGGCGCGAGGTTTCATTCCTGATCAAGTTGCCGAGTTTTCATGACCGAGTTCCGTTCCCCCGTCCTCCCCGATCCGCGTTCCTACGTGGTGATCTCGCCCTGTCGCAACGAGGCGAATTACATGCGCCGCACGCTCGACAGCATGGTGGCGCAGAGCGAGGTGCCGGCGCTCTGGGTGATCATCGACGACGGCTCCACCGACGAGACCCCGGCGATCCTGGCCGAATACGCCGCCCGCCACGACTGGATCCGGGTGGTGCAGAAGCCCGACCGCGGCCACCGCGCGGTGGGCCCCGGCGTGATCGAGGCCTTCTACTTCGGGCTCGATACGGTCGACCTCGACGCCTATGCCTACCTCTGCAAGCTCGATCTCGACCTCGACCTGCCGCAGGGCTACTTCGCCGGGCTGATGGACCGGATGGAGGCCAACCCGCGCATCGGCACCTGCTCGGGCAAGGCCTATTTCCGCAACGCCGCGGGCGCGCTGGTGAGCGAGGAGATCGGCGACGAGATGTCGCTCGGCATGACCAAGTTCTACTCGGTCGCCTGCTTCCGCCAGATCGGCGGCTTCGTGCGCGAGGTCATGTGGGACGGCATCGACTGCCACAAGGCGCGCCAGCTGGGCTGGACCCCGGTCAGCTGGGACGACCCGGAGCTGCGCTTCGAGCACCTGCGCCCGATGGGATCGAGCCAGCAGAGCATCTTTACCGGCCGCCGCCGCCACGGCTTCGGTCAGTATTACATGGGCACCCACCCGCTGTTCCTGCTGGCCTCGGCGGTGAACCGGATGAAGATCCCGCCCTATGTGGTCGGCGGGCTGTCGATGGTGCCGGGTTACTTCGGCGCCTGGTGGCGCGGCGAGCAGCGCCAGGGCGACACCGAGCTGATCGGCTTCATCCGCGCCTACCAGCTGCGCGCCCTGCGCGTGGGCAAGGCCCGCGCGGTGGCCGAGATCGAGGCCGAGCGCGCCCATCTCTGGCAGCCCGAGCGGGCTGCCTGAGCCTCAGAGGCTGACGTCCAGCGGCATCGGGCGAGGATCGTCGCCCCCAGTCCCGACAAAGAGCGCGCCAATGCGGGCCGCCTCGATGCGCACGTCGAACTCAGTGCGGACCTTGTCGCGCCCGATTGCGCCCATCCGAGCGCGGATCTCGGGCGGGGTCGCGGCGAGGGTCCGGATCGCGCCGGCCAGCGCCACGCCGTCGCCCGGCGCCACGATGTGCCCCGAGACACCGTCCTCCACCAGTTCGGCCACCCCGGCGACGCGGGTGGCGATCACCGGCTTGCCGGCGGCCAGCGTGCGAGCGGTAGCCGAGAAAGCGCACCGCCTCGCCGAGCGGCGCGGCGAGGGCCTCGAGATGGGCGCGGTCCTCGCCGTCGCCCACGATGGTCAGGGTCGGCCCCGGGCAGCTTTCGCGCAGCGCCTGCATGGCGCCGAGCAGCACCCGCAGCCCCTTGACCGGGGCGAGGCGGCCGACGAAGACCATGTCCAGGCCACCGTCCCGTGCCTTCGGAACCGCCTTGTCAGGGTCTGTTTCGTAGCGCTCGGGCACCACCCCGCAATGCACGATGCGGAGCTTGGGCCAGTCGGCAGGATCGGAGAACAGCATAGCCTGCGAGCGGGCGAAATGGCTGATGCAGGCGACGAAGCGGGCGTTCGCCGTCTTCTCCTTCAGTTTCCATCTGTGGGGTTCGTAGAGGTCCGAGGGCCCGTGCAGCGTGTAGCTGAAGGGAATGCCCGAGAGTTCGGAGGCGAGCAGGGTGACATGGGCCACGGCGCTGGCGAAGTGGCAATGCATTTGCGCCACGCCGGCGGTGGCGACGTGGCGGGCCAGGAGCATCGCTTCGGCAAGGTAGGCGGTCTGCTTGAGCGCACCCTTCAGCCCTGGCTGCGCGGTACGCCGGGCCAAGCACAACGTACGCCAAAGGCGTCTCGGGGCGGAGAACGCAGCACTGACGGCGCTTAACATTGCGGCGGGCGACTTGGCTTCGGGGACAATGAAGAACGTGTCGGCGGCAGCCGCTCGCTCCTCAGGGCCGATCAACTGCGCCTCCGGCGGGCGGCGCACCGAGCAGGTAAGCACCTCGAAACCGAGGTCGCGCAGCGCGCTCACCTCGCGCAGAATGAAGGTATGCGAGGCCGCCGGGTAGAGCGCGGTGACATAGGCGATGCGGGGCAGGGCGGCCACGGGCAGGGGATCGGAAACGGCAGGCGAAACGGGAACGGCGGCGGGCATCGCGAGAAAATATCCTCTGGGTCCGGCCCGTTATCGGCAAGCGGGCCGGGCGGGTAAAGCCAAAATGCCCCTAGTCGGCTTCCCAAGCCCCGGCCGAGGGCGGTTCGGGGCGCGGCTGCAACAGCGGATCCTGGTAGGCGGCGAGCCCGGAGAGCGCCGCGCCGAGCGCCGCCGAGCCGGGCAGCGGCACCAGCCGCATCCAGCTGTCGGAGGGCGGCGCGTAGGTGGTGTCGAGGCTGAAGTCTACCGGGCTGCGCTTGCCGACGCTGCGCGGGGGCCAGAACAGGTCGGTCGAGAGCGGCGCGTAGGTGGTCACCGGCTCATCCATGGCAGGCTCGTGGATCACGTTGTTCTGTGTCACCACGCCAGTGAAATCGCCGTCCGGGTCGCGGTGGAAAGGAACCGCGCCGCGGTTACCCGAATACTGTTGCTCCTGCGAGCGGAAGACGCCGAAGGTATTGTTGTAGACCTCGATCGGGGCTGCCAGCACGGCAGAATCGGGCGTCTTCTGTTTCTCAGTGACGATGAAGGCCCAAGTATCGGTGTAGTTGAAGGGACTCGCGGGAATGACCCCGCTGACGTTACGCACAGTGACGCCAGTAAGGTCACATAGGACGATGCCGCGGGTAGTATGGAAGAAGTCGTTGCCCGCGACATACATGTTCTGACCGTGGTCGAAGCGGATCGGTGCCTTGGAACTGCCGCCAGAGAAATCCCCTTGATCGTCGTAGGTCGTCGGCGCCTCCGGGTTCTGCGCAAGGCTGTTGCCGGTGGCGCAGATGGTGCTACGCGGGGGCTCACTGCAGGCCCCGATGATCGGGTATTCGCCGCCGAAATCGGTCAGGGCGCAGTCGTTGATGTGACAGTGCACCTTACCCTCGTAGCCGCCCACGTTGAAATCGATGGTCGAGCGCTGGAAGCCCGAGAAGGTGCAGTCGTCGATCAGCACGTCGACATATTTCTGGATCAGCACCCCGTTCACCGAGACGCCGTCGATCTCGGCCGAATCCCGCGGCGCGGTGGCCATGGTGGTGGGGTCGAAATTGCCCACGAAGTCGAGCCCGTGGATGCGCAACTCGGGGACGAAGCGGCCCTTCAGCCCACCGAAGTGGTTATAAACGTAGATCGCGCGGGCCCGGATCCCGGCGGCCTTGTCGGTATTGGTCCGGGCCAGCATCCGAGGTCGGTCGCCGTAGCCATAGGCGCCTAAGGTTATCATGTAAGGTGCCCCCGATTTCAGGAGGATGTCGCTGGTATAGCTCGCTCCGCGCTTGAATAGATAGCGGGTGGGGATGCCCGCCTTGTCGGAGGGGGCGTATGCATTGATCAGCGCCTCGTCGATCAGGTCGGCGTTGGCTAGGCGTGCGCCAGATGGCGCCCCGCTGAAGTCGTGGTCGCCCGTGGGGTTTATGCAGATCGTGTTGATCCCGGCGAAGCTGTTGTCAGGGTTTGCTACGGTCAGGTCCAGGCGGGCCTCCGCCCATTTACCGCTGGCGGGTTCGAGTACCAATAGCGAGACGGTGAAGCTGCCCGGGGTCTTGTAGGCATGGCTGACGAAGGGCCCCTTGGCGACGCCGCTGTCGCGCCAGCCGTCGAGCAGGCGCTCGGGCTTGTCCCAGCTGCCGCCGTCGGGTGCGCAGGCGAGCAGGGTCCGGTCCGGCACGATGGCGAGGGTGCCGCCGGTCGGCACCGCGCCGGGGGCCAGCGCGTCCTGCCAGTCGGCCACCGGCACCGGCCCGGCCACGTGGCCGTTCTGCGTCGCGCTCAGGTTGAAGCTGTCGCCGGCGGCAAATCCCAAGAGTTTCAGTCGTTGCATAAGAAGGCTCCGCAAGTGAAACAGTCGAACTGGCAGGGAAGGGAGGCATCGTGTCCGAGAGCCGACACCTCGGTACGCCGGAAGCGAGGACGGTACCAGTTCCGATGCAGACCGCGGTGCCACTGACCGCGATCCGGAGCGTGCTCCCCTTCGCCTCCAGACGAAGAATGTCCCCGTCAGAGATAACGGGCTTGTTCAGAAGGTCAATGATGCTCAGGCGGTCTGCCACCCGCTACTGGAAGGGGCTCGACCCGCCTGTGAGCGAGAATGACGAAAACGTAGGCGCCGTCATCAGGGATGACCGCGTTCAGGTATGTGGGGGTGCTCCCCAGACCACTTCTGTGGCGAGCCTAGATGTCGGCGAGGGGATTTTTTAGATCGCTGACTGGCCTTTGGACGGCCCATAGTGGTAAGGGTGATGCTCGAGCATGCTCGATCGCATCGTCCCGGGCCTTTCACCCAGCCGGGGAATTCCATAATGATGCCATGTCATTTCTCGCAAAAACGCCCTATTTGACCGATTTACGGATACCCGGATCACCGTACCATCGGGGATTTCGAAACAGGGCCCCAAATGACGAACGCGAACCAAGACCGATGATGCCGCCACTTCTCGCCCTGTTTTCCTGGCCCGCCGTCGTCCTCGTCCTTGGCCGGACCCTGGCCGGTCCGCTGGCTTTTATCCTGGCTATCCTGCTGGGCTTCCTGTTCCTGCCGGAAAACACTTCGGTCGACCTGCCGATGCTGCCGGCGCTGACCAAGCACTCGCTCCCCGCACTGGCGGTGCTACTATTTCTGCCCCTGTTTCTGGTCGGCGACCGAGAGGGACCCCACCCGCCGCTGTTCCCGCGCCATTGGGCCATCCGCATCGCCGTACTCGCGCTTGTGATCGGCGCTTTCATGACCGTATCGAGTAACGGCGACATGCTGTTCCCTGGAGGAGGCCGGGTGTTACGCGGGCTTCAGACCTACGACGCCTTCTCTGAAATTCTGAGCGTCCTGATCCTGATTCTGCCAATGCTGTTGGCCCGACGACTGCTGGCTCGTCCTGAGCACCACCTTCTGCTGATCAAAGTGATCTGCATCGCAATGCTGGGTTACTCACTGCTAGCGCTCTACGAGATCCGCATGTCGCCTCAGCTGAACCGCATGGTCTATGGCTTCTTCCCCCACAGCTGGGTCCAGCACATCCGCGGCGGTGGGTTCCGCCCGCTAGTGTTTCTTGAACACGGATTGATCCTGGCGCTGGCGATGGCGATGGCGGTGCTGGCTGCTGCCGGGCTCTCTCGGTTGGACCGCGCCCGCCGCTCGACCTTCCTCGGGGCGATGCTATGGCTATTGATGACCTTGGTACTCAGCAAATCCCTCGGCGCGCTACTGATCGCCTTGGTACTACTGCCTGTGGCTTTGGTGCTGCGGCTGCGTACAATGCTAATCGTCGCCACTCTCATCGCCGGATTTGTAATGGTCTACCCAATGGCCCGCTCGGTAGGGCTGGTGCCTGTCGATCAGGTCGAGGAACTCGCCGCCGGGATCAGCGAGAGCCGTGCTGCTTCTTTTGCCTTCCGGCTTCGGAATGAGGATGCCCTGCTAGCGCGCGCCAATGAACGTCCGGCCTTCGGCTGGGGCGGTTGGGGCCGCAACCGGATCTACGACGACGAAACCGGACGTGATACCAGCACCACTGATGGTTACTGGATCATCCTCCTCGGCACGGGGGGCTGGGTGCGTTATTTGTCCATCTTCGGCCTTCTCTGCCTGCCGATCGGCCTGCTGCTGGTGCAGGCGCGGCGCGCGGGCATCGGGCTCGAGAGCGGCGTGCTCGCGCTGATGCTGGCGGCTAACCTGACCGACCTGATCCCGAACGCCAGTCTCACCCCGCTGACCTGGGTGATCGCTGGGGCGCTCTGGGGCCGGGTCGAACTGGGCCGGATCGAGGAGCGTGGGGCCGTGCCCGCCGGGGCGGACGCCGCCGGGGAGGGCAGCGGGCGCCGGGAGCCGGCCTATCGCCGGGCAACCCCGCCCCCCGCCGCCGGGCGCGACGCTGCCCCGGACTGGCGGCGGGTGGAAACGGTGGAGCAGGGCGGAGAGAACGAGGGGCCGGAGCCGGGGGATCCCCCGGGCAGCGGCAGGAGCGGGGAGGGCACCCCGCGCTACAGCCGGCAGGGCCGGCAGCACAGGCGCCGACGCGACAGGGAGACGGCAGATGACTGAGGCGGGCATGTCACCGGGGGCGGAGATCTCTGTCGTGGTGGTGAACTACGGCACCGCGGAGCTTGCCATCGCCGGCGTCGAGAGTGTGCTGGCGCGCGATCACGGCGAGCGGCGCGTCGACATCCACCTGGTCGACAACGCCTCGCCGGGCGACGACCGCGCGGTGCTGGCCGAAAAATGCGCCAGCCCCGCGTGGCAGGAGCGGGTGACCTTCTATCCCGAGACCGAGAACCACGGCTTCGGGCGCGGCCATAACCTCGTCTTCCGAGCGCTGGCCGCGCGCGCGACCCCGCCCGACTATGTCTTTCTGCTGAACCCCGACGCACGGCTCGAGAACGAGGCCATCGCGCTGCTGGCCGATTTCCTCGACGCGACGCCCGCGGCGGGCTTTGCCGGGGCCGGGATCTCCAAGCCCGACAGCGGGCCGGTCACCGCCGCCTTCCGCTTTCCGGGGCTGGTATCGGAATGGGTGCAGACTCTCGGCTTCGGCCCGGTGTCGCGGCTCTTCTCGGGGCATCGGGTGGCGCTACCGCCCGACCATCCGCGCGGCCCCGTGGGCTGGGTCGCGGGCGCGGCGGTGATGGCGCGCCTCTCGACGCTGCGTGATCTCGACTACTTCGACCCGGCCTATTTCCTCTACTACGAGGAGGTCGACCTGATGCGCCGGGCCAGCGCTGCCGGCTGGCAGATCTGGTACCTGCCCGAGGCCCGGGTGATCCATGCCGAGGGCGCCGCCACCGGCGTGCGCAGCCATGACGCCGCGCGCCCGCCGCGCCCGGCCTACTGGTACCAGTCCTGGGCCCATTACTACCGCGCCGCCAAGGGACCGGTGGGCGCGGCGGCGCTGGCGCTCGGGGTGATCGTCGCGGCGGCGGGGCACCAGGCGCAGATGCGCCTGCGCGGCAAGCCCTCGGCCCTGCCGGGGCGCTTCATCCCCGATTTCTGGAAGGTGGCGGCGCGGCCACTGCTGCAGGGCCGGGATCCGCTGGCATGAGCGAGACCCCCGAACAGCGCGCCGCCCGCTTCGTCCCGAACCCGGGCACCCGGAACTGCAACCCCGAGGGCATCTCCTTCTGGGCGCTGGTCGCCGAGGATTTCCGCACCAATGACAGCGACCTCCTCTCGCAGGGGTTCTGGACCCTGTTCTGGCACCGCTTCGGCAACTGGCGCATGTCGGTGCGCCCCAAGCTGCTGCGCGCGCCGCTGAGCCTGATCTACCGCATCATGTTCAAGATGTGCGAATGGGTGGCGGGCATGATGCTGCCCTATACCGTGCGGGTCGGGCGGCGGGTGCGGCTCGACCATTTCGGCGGCATGATCCTCGTCGCCCATACCATCGGCGACGATGTGATCCTGCGTCAGAACACCACCCTCGGCATCGCCCGCACCAGCGAGAACCAGTCGCGCCCGATCATCGGGCGCAACGAGGGCGCCCGTTTCCTCGCCTGTCTCGAGGCGCTTGGCGAGCAGTTCTGCCACGTGGTCTATGTCGACAGCGGCTCGACCGACGGCAGCCTCGCCGCGGCGGCGGCGGCGGGGGTTGAGGTGGTGAACCTCGACATGCGCCAGCCCTTTACCGCCGCGCGGGCCAGGAACGCCGGGCTCGACCGGCTCTCGGCGCTGCCCGAGCCGCCCGAGTTCGTCCAGTTCATCGACGGCGACTGCGCGCTGCAGCCGGGCTGGGTAGCGACCGCGACGGCCTTTCTCTCCGACAACCCCAGGGTGGCGATGGCCTGCGGACGACGGCGCGAACGCTTCCCCGGTGCCTCGGTCTACAACCGCCTGATCGACCGCGAATGGGACACGCCGGTGGGCCGGGTCAGGGCCACGGGTGGCGACGTCATGGGGCGGCGCGCGGCGCTGGAACAGGTCGGCGGCTTCGACCCCGCGCTGATCGCGGGCGAGGAGCCCGAGCTCTGTCTGCGCCTGCGCGGGCAGGGCTGGGACATCTGGCGGCTCGATGCCGAGATGACCGAGCACGATGCGGCGCTGACCCGGTTCCCGCAGTGGTGGCAGCGGGCGAAGCGCGCCGGTTACACCTATGCCGAGGGCGCGGCGATGTACGGGGCCACGCCCGAGCGCCACAAGGTGCGCGCGCTGCAGAGCACGCTGCTCTGGGGGCTGGCGCTGCCGCTCCTGATCCTGCTGGCGGCGCTGTTCCTCACGCCCTGGGCGTTGCTGGGCGTCCTGCTCTACCCGGCCCAGGTGGCCCGCCTCGCCCGGCGCTTGGGCGACCCGGCGCAGGCCCTGTTCCTGGTGCTGGCCAAGTTCGCCGAGACCGCGGGCGTGCTGACCTACGGCTGGCGCCGCCTCTCGGGCGCGCGGGCGCGGCTGATCGAGTACAAGTGAGCGGCCTCAGCCGGCCTGCAGCACCGCCCGGACCGCATCCTCGTTGACCCAGAGCACCCCGGCCGCCCCGAGCAGGATCACCGCCAGCAGGGCGAGGTCCACGAGCGGATCCCAGCCCCGCGCGCGCTGCGCGAAGAAGGCGGTCAGCGGGTAGAGCAGCAGCTGCGCCGCCGGGCGCGCCACCACCGCCCCAATCAGGCCGAAGTCGCGCACGAGGAAGAACAGCAGGCCGGTCTGGCACAGGGCCAGCAGCACCAGCTTGATCGCGTAGTCACGCGAATTGCCTCGCGCCAGCAGCAGCATGTCATAACCGTTCAGCGCCGGGGCCGGCAGGAAGGCAAGGCTCAGCAGCACCATGATCGGCCCGGCGAGGTGATAAGTGTCCTCGTAGAGCAGTTCGACGAAGATCTCGCCGATCAGGCCCAGGAACAGGCCGATCCCGATCAGCCCGGCGGCCAGCAGCACCCGGGCGCGGCGGATCTTGGCGCGGTTCTGCGCGCTCTCGCCCGGTGGGGTCTTGGTATAGAGCGGCAGCAGCACGCGGTAGCCGAACTGCCCGGTCAGCAGGGTCGGGATCGAGGCGGGGAAATAGCCGATGTTGTAGATCCCGAGCCCGGCCATCGAGATGAACTTGCCGAGGATCGCCCGGTCGGCGTTGTTGACGAGGAAGGTCGCCATCGAGCTGAAGAACAGGAACTTGCCGAAATGGAACAGCTCGCGCACCGCCGTGGGTTCCCAGGTCAGCCGGCTGGCGGGGCCGGGCAGCAGCAGGTGCGACAGCAGCGATTTCATTGCCGAGGCCATGAGCATGCCTATCAGCAGCGACCAGACCGACCCGGTCAGCCAAGCGAGCCCTACCATCATGGCGATTCCGAAGCTCTGGCTACCCAGTTCCAGCATCGTCATCCGTCCCAGCACGATATGTCGGTTAGCGATCCAGATCTTGCCCGACGAGGTCCCCAAGATGACGGCGTTGAGGCCCGCCACAGGTAGCAACTGGGCGAGCTGCGGCTCGCCGTAGACGCGCGCGACGGGAATGGAGATCGCCGCGACGATCAACCCAAGGATGACCCCGCGGACCAGTTGCAGGGTCCAAGCGGTGTTTAGGAAGGTAGGGTCATCGCCCCGCTTGCTTTGGACGATGGCAGTGCTGAAGCCGATATCTGAGAGCAACTGCACTCCCATCAGGACTATGTTCACCAGCGCCATAAGGCCGAAAGCCTCGGGAAACAGCAGCCGGGTCAGCACAAGCCCGCCATCAGACCGCGCAGGCGGGCAGGAACAAGGGTCAAGGCTGTCGGTCTCCGCATGCGGAGGAGGGCTTTGCCTCGAGTACCGCCTTCATGTGCTCTGCCCTGAGCGCGAATTCGGACTCGAAGACATGTTTCCGGGTGAATTCCAACGCCCGTTCAGAGGCGGTTAAGATCTCCTCGCGGCGCCCGGCAAGCCGTGACAGGCAGCTAGCTAAGCCTTGCGCATTCCCGAGCGACGCGCTCCAGCCGGCAGCCGATGCCTCCAGTAGGCTCTTCCACATCCGGTTGTCGTAACCCGCCACCGGCAAACCGCAACCCATGCTCTCGAGATATGTGCAGGACGGGTCGGACTGCCGGTTGCAGGACAGGAACAAGTCGGCCTCTCGGCGCGCGAAGGGCACCAGCTCAGTATCGAAATCTACCGGAGCATGCAGGCGGACGCGCGCCTCCAGACCATGCGCAGCGATGCCGTCACGGATCTCTCCGGCGAGGCTACCAGCGCCGAAAATATCTAGTTCGAAATCCACCCCATCCGCCGCTAGCTTGCGTGCAATGGGGACCAGATCCTGCGCTCCCTTCATCGGCTCAAGTCGCCCCGAGTTTAACAGGCGAAGCGGCGCGCCGGAGCGCAATCGCGAGGCTCGAGCTGCCATCTCCGCTGGTGTTGCTAGCATTGCCTCGCCGATGCGGTTGTCGAGGTAGAGCAGAGTATTGGGATTGACGCGCCGGTAGAACTCAGCTGCTGGGTAGCCATTGGCCTGCAACGCGTCGGCCTTCTCGAAGGCCCGGCGGCGGCGGCGCTCCTGCCGATAGTTCCATAGCATGGTTCGCAGCTTACGTGGAAGGCTACGGGTGCGATCGAGGTAGATGATCTGAGAGCGAGTTTCAGGTATGTATTCAATGCTGTAGAGCAGCCGAATACCCAGATCTCTGCAGAGATCTGCAAGGTGCAGCTGGTCATGGCTATCTCCGCTCGCCAGAACGATGTCTACCCCTTCTAGATCAATAGCACAGATGTGATGATCTTGCGGCACCAGTGCTAGTTCGAAGGGCAGGGTAGACGGATCGTCTATCTCATAGCGATAGGTCAGCGGGACAGGGGTCTCGCGCAGCAGCACCCGGATCGGGCCCTCCCAGACGGTGCGGTTGTAGCGCATGCCGTCGAGAAACTTCTTCTCCAGCGCAGTCTTACCCCCAATCACATTGGCGGGAACGGAGGGGATGACAAGCAGTCGTTTCATCCTCGAAACTCTCTCGCATGCCGAGGCAGGCTTCGGTGACCTACCCGAGCTACATCACGTTTGGCTCCCATGTGCCATAGTCGGCGGCCCCAGGAAACCAAAGTAGACAGCGCGGCAAAAGCCCGGCCAATAACGCGCGAAACAGGGAAGATAACATGTGTCCGGCCGGTGTGGTCGCCATAAAGGCGGGGGACACGAAGGTTCTTTAACATAACATTGATTACAGGACTACATCTGCCGGGTCGGGTGAAACATGACCGGGTGCCCGGCCCCGGACACATCAAGACCCCGCGGACGGGGTCTGTAAAGCGCTCTACAAAAAATTGCGCAGGGCCGATGCAGCCCTGCGTCATATATCTTCTGCGCCGATCTCCGCCGCCCCCAAGGCAGGGAGCGGGTCAACCGACCAGACCGGACTTAACGGCTGGTAGTGGTGGTCGTGGTGGTGTTCGAGTCGTCGTCGTCACCAGCGATTGCAGCAACAACCAGCACGCCAGCCAGGATACCTGCGGCAGCGCCGATGCTCAGGCCGGTGCCAGCCAGGCCACCACCGGTGGTGGTCGAGGTCGACGTGGTGGTGGTGGTAGGCGCGGTCTGAGCCACGGCTGCGGTTGCGGTGGTCAGGGTCAGTGCGCCCAAAGCCAGAGCGGAAACGAGGTTCTTCATTTCGTGAAATCCTTTTCGCGTCGAAGTTGTCCAAACTTCTAGCGCAGGAAAAAACACGATTCAACGTGGCCCAAGGCAAATCCATAGGATTGCGGGCATTTTTCACAAAGCCGTTGCAGAGATGCCCAATCGGACGCCACCGCAACGGACCCTGTGCGGGGGAGCGCCGGCGCAGCTCCCTGGATCAATCAGCGCGAGCTGCTGGTGCTGCTCGTCGTGGTGCTGTCGTCATCGTCGCCCGCGATCAGCGCCAAGCCGACGACGGCTACCCCGATGGCCACTGCGGCGCCGGTGGTGAGGCCAGTGTTGCCGAGGGTGGTCGTCGTGGTCTCGGCTGTCGGTACGTTGGCACCCTGGGTCTGCGCCGTGGTCTGGGCCACGGCGGAGCCAGCCGCCAGGGCGAGGCACAGGGCGGTGGAGCTGGCCAGGGCAATGGTCTTGGTCATCGCGACTTATCCTCTGTTGCATGGGCGGCGACGGAGCCCGCCCGGAATTCCGGAAATTTCCATCGTCAGAAGACGGTAGGACGCGCCTTGCGTAGGGCAAGCAAAGAAATGCGCGGCCCCAGCGGCAAGACATTATCCGCCGACAATCTTGACCCGGACAGCGGAAAGCCGCCGCAACCCTCCCGATTCGCTTGCGGGGTGGCTGCGGCGGGACTGTTCGGCGTAGCCCTCAGCGGGTTCCGGAGGTTGTCGTGGTGGTCCCGGTGTTGTTGTCGCCGTTGTTGCCGAGCGCCACTGCCAGTCCGAGCGCGGCCAGCACCGCCGCGGCGGTCCCGGTGCCCAGCCCGGTGCCCGCAAGGGCCGCGTTCGAGACGGCTTGGCCGGTCGCACCGCCGGTCTGGGCGTTGGCGCCCTTGGTCTTGGCCACGGGGGCGGCATTGGCGGATTGCGCCGAGGCCATGCCGCCGCTGGCGATCAGGGCCGCGCTGAGCAGGGCGATAGTGGTCTTCATTCGTCTGTCCTTTCCTGGCCGCGGAGAGGGCCTCTCCCCGCGTATTCTTATAGCTGTGACAGGACGTTAGCCCGGCGGACACCGGGGACAAGCGAGGTCTTGGAAAGGCGGCGGGAGCGGAGGCTTTCCGCCGTCCGGCCGGGGTCGGCAGGCGGGAAGACGCCCGCGGCTCAGCCGGTGGTGAGGCGGCGGATCCGCATGTAGCCGATATGCGGGCCGGCCCATTGCCGCGACTGCCAGACGATGCCGCTGCGGGAATCGACCCAGTAGTCGTTGACCACGCGCCCGCCGGCCGCGCCCTCGGCGGTGCAGCTCTCGCGCAGGTGCCGCGCGGGGTGGGTCAGCTCGACGATCTCCACCGGCGCCGGGCCCAAGTCGGCGAGGTCGCAGCTCAGCACCAGCCGCCGTTCCTCGAGGTCGCCGGTGCGGACATACATGACCTTCTCGCCGCCGCTGGCCGGTCCGGTCACGCCCTCGGCCACCGCGACATCGGCAGAGACCAGATCGCCGCCGAGGCCCCGGGTCGCGATCAGCATCCCGTTGCGCATGGTCAGCGTCACCTCGTCCTCGGTCCGCCACTGCACCACCTCGCCCGGCGTGCCGTCGCGGCGCACCAGCGCCGCCGAGAGATAGGCGAAGATGTCGGGCAGCAGGGCCAGCAGGGCCAGGGCCCCCGCCGCCCGGGTCATCAGCCGGTTTCCGTTCATTCCCAGATCCTCGGCCATTGATCGCTCAGCGCCTTGGCGTGCGAATCCCGCACCTGTTCGTAAAGCCGCCCCGGCACGTTCAGCCGCTGGCCGCCGTCGCGCTGGGTCGGGCGGATGCCGAAATTGATCGCCTGCTGCGTCGGCTTGCCCAGGAACCAGTTGACCGGGATGGTGAAGCGGATGCCCTTGTCGAAGGATCCCTCGCCGAAATCCTCGGCCGAGACATCGGTGACGGTGAACCAGCCGCCTACCGACCAACCGTTGGAGAAGGTGCGGTCGAGGCTGACGGTGGCGCCGACGTCGCCGGCCAGGTAGCGGCCCGCGTCGATCTCGGCCAGGTAGCCGTTGCCGAGCTCGAGGTAGGCCGAGGCATGGCCGGTAAACACCGAGTAGTCCTGGAAGCCGAAGCGCTGGTCGAAATCGCGCTGGCGCACGTAGTTGGCCTCGACCCCGAGCCCGAGCCGGCTGTTCACCGGCTTCCACAGCAGCTCGGCGGAGACCCCGCCGAACATCTTCTCGAGGTAACCGCCGGTGACCCGAGCATAGAGGGCCCCGCCCGGGCGCCACTGGCGCGCCATGTAGAGCCGATTCAGCACTGTGTCTTCCTGGGCATAGGCGGTCTGGTCGGTGCGCACATGCGGCAGCACCGAGTTCGACGGCCGCCCGTCCTTGACGTTGCCGGCGATGCGCTGGCGGATGTTGCCCGAGACCAGCCAGCCGGGGGCGAACTCGTAGGTCATCGACAGGCTGAGCCCGAAGTCGAGGCGGAACGGCCGGTCCGGGTCGAAGTAGGAGGGGTCGAAGTAGGGCCCCAGCGACCAGCGGTAGCTGGGGTAGGATCCCACCGGCCCCAGCGCCCCGGCGGGCGGCAGCGGCGCGGCCTCGCCGATCGCGGTCACCGCATAGAGCGCGCGCGAGGCGTCGGGGGCGAATTCCAGCGCCTCGAGGTCGCTGCGGCGCAGGATCACCGCCGAGAGCGCGAGGCCCCGGCGGACCGGCACCAGGCGGAAGGTCTCGACCGAGTTCGGCAGCGTCGCAGCCAGCACCCGCGCCGCGCGG
>LUMS01000722.1_pt1 | contig 14619 bp, 10 predicted proteins | sample 729711 | NCBI WGS metagenome assembly LUMS01 (sample SAMN03860298, study PRJNA289734) | marine metagenome | biome: seawater column; feature: ocean; material: water; isolation source: Red Sea water column Station 192 - depth 25m | place: Saudi Arabia: Red Sea | collected 2011-10-15 | depth 25 m | reverse complement strand
GCGACCGCCGGTACGCCGAGACGGTGGGGTCGCCGGCGATCCAGAACCGCCACGGGACGTCGGCGGCCTGCGCGACGCCGACCCGGGGGCCGCTGGCGACGTCGGGCTCGTCGGTCGGTCCGGGGCCGAGGTGGACGCCGGTGGGGTCGAGGAGGTCGGTGCCGAGGTCGGTCGCGGAGATGCCGAGGGCCTGCGCGAGGTTCCCCGGACCCCGGGCGAGGCGGGTGTCGGCGACGTCGCCGCGACGCTCGCGGGCGAGGTCGAGTCCGTCCACGACGCGCCCGGCCCGCACGAGCACGGCCGCGGCCTGCTCGGTCGGTCCGGTCACGACGTTCGCGCACCAGTGGATGCCGTACGAGCGGTACACGTAGAGGCGCCAGGGCGGGCCGTACATGATCTCCGAGCGCGGCGTCCGCGTGTACGCGTGCGACGCCGGGTCGAGGATCCCGCCGTACGCCTCGACCTCGGTGATCCGCACGGTCACCCCGTGACCGCGCAGCTCACGGCCGAGCAGCGCCACGGCCCGCGCGGCGACGTCGTCGTCCGACGTCACGGCAGGTCCGGGACCGCGGTCGCCCTCACCCACTGGTCGAAGAGCTCGGTCTGCTCCCCCGCGACGTCCGCGACGACGCGCTCCAGGTCGGCCGTGTCGGCGTTGGCGTGGCGGAAGCGGTCGGTCCAGGTCCGCAGCACCGTGAAGAAGGCGTCGTCGCCGACCCGGCGGCGCAGCGCGTGCAACGTGAGGGCGCCGCGCTTGTAGACCCGGTCGTCGAACATCAGGTCGGGGCCGGGGTCGGCGAGCAGCAGGTCCTGGTCCTTCGCCTGCAGCTTCGCGTGGTGGTGGCGCGCGCGCTCGTCGGCGCTCTCGCGGCCGCACTCCTCCGACCACAGCCACTCGGCGTAGCAGGCGAAGCCCTCGTGCAGCCAGATGTCGTTCCAGTGCCGCAGCGTCACGCTGTTGCCGAACCACTGGTGGGCCAGCTCGTGCGCGATCAGTCGCTGTGCGTCCCACCCGTCGTGCAGGAGGTTCGGCCCGAAGATCGAGAGCCCCTGCGCCTCGAGCGGGATCTCGAGATCGTCGGGGGTGACGACCGCCAGGTACCGCTGGAACGGGTACGGGCCGAAGACCCGGTCGAAGAAGGCGACCATGGCGGGCTGGTCAACCAGGGCATCTTGGGCCTGCTCCCGCAGGCTGCCAGGCGCGACGAAGCCGACGGGCACCGGCGACGTCGCCTGCTGCTCCTCGACGAAGTCGCCCACGTGCACGGTCGCGAGGTAGGTGGCCATCGGCTCGGGCTGGTCGAAGACCTGCACGACCCGTCCCGCGGTGCGTCGCCGCTCGCCGGGCACGCCGTTGCCGACGACGGTGAACGCCTGCGGCACCGAGAGCTCCAGCCGGAACGGCGCCTTCGCGGACGGCAGGTCGTTGCACGGGAACCACGACGGCGCGCCGTGGGGCTGCGAGGCGACGATCGCGCCCTCCTCGAGCTCCTCCCAGCCTGCGTCGCCGTCGGGTCCGCGCATCGGGTGCGGGCGGCCGCCGTAGGCGACCATGATCTCGGCCTCCTCGCCCTCCGCCAACTCCCGACCCAGCTCGACGCTCACGGACGCGCGCTGCTGCCGGTACTTCGCGCGGGCGCCGTCGACGAGGAGCTTCTGCACCCGCAGGTCGTTGAGGTCCAGACGGACCTTCCGCAGCGGCTCGAGCGCACGCACGCCGAGGGTCGCGGTGCCGGTGAGCCGGTTGGACTCGGGGACGTAGTCGACGACGAGGTCGTAGCGGGTGACGGTGTACGACGGGTCGCCGTGGTGCGGGACGTAGCGCTCGTCGACGGACGCGGCGCGGCTCACGCGGGCGCCGTCGCGTCGGTCCAGGGGCCGATGGGGTTGCCGACCCAGCTGGTGCCGTCGGGCACGTGCTCGCCGCGCATCACCAGCGACCCGGGGCCGACCCGGGCGTGCCTGCCGATGCGTGCGGCGGGCAGCACGACGCCGTGCGGACCGAGCGTCGCCCCCGCGTCCAGCCTGACCTCGTCCATGCTGAGTATCCGATCATGGAAGAGGTGCGTCTGCACCACGCACCCCCGGTTGACGGTCGCGCCGTCGCCCACGGTCACGAGGTCGGGCTCGGGCCACCAGTACGTCTCGCACCAGACCCCCCGGCCGACGCGCGCCCCGAGGCTGCGCAGCCACAGCGGCAGCAGCGGCGTGCCCAGCGCCCAGCGGCAGAACCAGGGGGCGGCCACCACCTCGACGAAGGTGTCGGCGAGCTCGTTGCGCCACACGAAGCTGCTCCAGAGCGGGTGCTCCTCGGCCCTGACCCGACCGACGAGGACCCACTTGGCCGCAGTCGCGACGAGCGCCCCCACGACGCCGGCGGCGAGCAGGACCGGGCCGGCGACGAGCGCCGCGACCCACCACCCCGCACGGTCCGCGACCGTGACGATGCTGCCGGCGACGGCCAGGACGAGGAGGGCCGCTACACCGACGGCGAGCACGCGGCAGGCCTCGAGCGCCGCGCGCGCCACCCTGAGCCGTCGTCCCGGCTCGTAGGTGCGGGCCTCGTCGACCTCGCCGGCGGCGCGGCGGAGCCTCGTGGGCGGGCTCCCCAGCCACGACGACCCCTTGGTCGCCTTCGCGCGCAGGGGTGCCGCCGACAGCACCTCGACCAGCCCGCGCGCCGGCACCTTGCGGCCGGGCGCTGCCATGCCCGAGTTGCCGACGAAGGCCCGACGCCCCACCTTCACGCGCTCGACCCGCAGCCACCCGCCACCGAGCTCGTACATGCCGAGCATCGTGTCGTCGGCGAGGAAGGCGCCGTCGCCGACCGACGTGAGGCTCGGCAGCAGGAGCACGGTCGACGCCTCCACGTCGGCCCCGACGTCGGCGCCGAGCGCGCGGAGCCACGTCGGCGTGAGGCTGCTGGAGTACAGCGGGAACAGCCACTCGCGGGCGCTGTCGAGGACGGGCGGTCGACACCGAGCGCCAGGGCCGCGCCGAGCGACGCCGCGGACACGAGCCCGACCGCGAGCGCCGGGAGCGCCGACAGCACGAGACCCGTCACCGCGTAGACCGTGGGCCAACCGCGACGGCGCGGTGCCGGCTCGAGCTCGGCCGGGCCACGCGCCTCACCGACGCGCGTCGCGGGGGCTCCGGCGGCGAAGCTGTCGTCGGCCACGTCGCCCAGCACCGTCGACCCTGCGCCGACCTCGGCGCGACGACCGACCACGACTCCGGGACCGAGCGTGCTGCGGACGCCGACGCGAGCCTCGGCCCGTACCCGGACCGGCCCCACGACGAGACGGTCGCCGTCGACCCACCAGCCCGAGAGGTCTGCCTCGGGCTCGACCGTGGACCCGCGGCCGAGGGTCAGCATGCCGGTGAGAGAGGGCAGCGCGTGCAGGTCGACTCCCGCACCCACCTTCGCGCCGAGCATCCGCGCGAAGACGGTCAGCACGCCGACGCTGGCGAGCGTGCCCACGCGGAGCTCCTCGACCAGGCGCTCGGCCGCCCACAGCCGCAGGTGCGTCGACCCGCCGCGCGGGTAGGTGCCGGGCGTCAGCCGACGCAGGAGCAGCCGCACGCCACCCGCGGCCGCGGCAGCCCGGACGGGCGGGAGCAGCAGCACCGCCGCGACCACGGTCGCCGTCCACCCGGGTCCCGGGAGCCACGACCAGTCCGTGGCGACGGCCAGCGCCTGCACCGCGAGCATCGTCCAGGCCACCCAGACCAGCCCGCCGACCGCGCGCAGCGGCAGGAGCAGGACCTGCTGGACCAGGCTCGACCGGCGGGGCACCGGCCGCACCTCGCGGACGTCGACGACGCTCCGGGTGCGTCTCCCGCAGCCGAGCCACGAGCTGCGCCGCGGTGAGGCTCGAGCCACCGGCTTCGAAGAAGTCGTCGGCCGGCCCGCCGACGGCCGAGCCCAGGATGCGCGCCCACGCGTCGGCGACCAGCGCGGCGGTGCCGTCGAGCGACGCCTCGGTGCCGGTCTCGAGCGGCCACGGCAGGGCGTCGCGGTCGACCTTGCCCGACGTGCGGACCGGGATGGTCTCGACGACCGCGATGCGAGGCACCGCGGCCGCGGGCAGGCGCTCGCGCAGGGGCGCGCGCGCACTCCTCGCGTCCAGCGTCCCGTCGGTCACGACGTAGCCGACCAGGACGCTGTTGCCCGCCTCGGACCGACGAACGGCCGCGGCTGCCGCCTCGACGCCGGGCAGGGCGAGCAGGGCGCTGTCGACCTCACCGAGCTCGATGCGTCGTCCGCCGATCTTCACCTGGTCGTCGGCACGCCCGGCGAACAGCAGACCCGCCTCGTCGAGCACGACGCGGTCGCCGCTGCGGTAGGCGCGGTCCCACCCGAGCGAGGGCATCGGGGCGTAGGTCGCGGCGTCCTTCTCGGCGTCCAGGTACCGCGCGAGGCCGACACCGCCGATCACCAGCTGACCGGTCTCCCCCGGCCCGACAGGGCGTTCGTCGTCATCGACCACCGCGAGGTCCCAGCCCTCCAGCGGCAGGCCGATGCGGACCGGCTCGCCGGGCCGCAGCTGCGCGCCGCAGGCGACCACGGTCGCCTCGGTGGGCCCGTACGTGTTCCACACCTCACGGTCGGCGGTGGCGAACCGGTCGCCGATCTCCGGCGGGCAGGCCTCGCCGCCGAGGATCAGCAGCCGCACCGCGTCGAGCGCCTGCGCGGGCCACAGCGAGACCAGCGTCGGCACGGTCGAGACGACCGTGACGTCGTTCGCGACGAGCCACGGCGCGAGGTCCGCGCCACTGCGGACGAGCGAGCGCGGTGCAGGCACGAGGCAGGCGCCGTGCCGCCACGCCAGCCACATCTCCTCGCAGGAGGCGTCGAAGGCCACGCTGAGCCCGGCCATCACGCGGTCGCCGGGACCGAGAGGTGCGTCCTGGCAGAAGAGCACCGCCTCGGCGTCCACGAACGCCGCCGCGGAGCGGTGCGTGACGGCCACGCCCTTGGGCGTCCCGGTGGAGCCCGACGTGAAGATGATCCAGGCGTCGTCGTCGAGGGTCGGCGGCTCCACGCTGCCCGAGCCGCGCACGTCGTCGCGCAGGCGTCGCACCACGAGGCCGTCGGTCACGACCGCGTCGGCCTGGGCCTCGCGCAGCACGGTCGCTGCTCGCTCCTCCGGGTCGTCGACGTCGATCGGCACGTAGGCGGCACCGGCGAGCAGGACGCCCAGGATCGCGACGTGCAGGTCGGTGCTGCCCGAGGACACCCGCACCCCGACGCGGGCGCCGCGACCGACGCCGACGGCACCGAGCTCGTCGGCCAGCGCCGACGCCGTCTCGAGCAGGGTGTCGTAGGTCAGGACGACGTCGCCGCAGGCGAGCGCCGGCTCCTCGGCGTGGTCCCGGGCGGTGGCCTCCAGCACCTCGACGAGGGTGCGCGCGGGTGCCGCCCGGCCCGAACGCAGGAACGTGGCAGGGACGTCGACGTTCTCGAGCACCCGCGCATGATGCCAAGACCGCGTGAACGAGCCGTGAACACGGCGCGCTCCGGTGCCGAGGCGTCCGTCACGCTCCAGGGGCAGGCGGGCCGCCGACGCGGCCCACGAGGTCGTCGAGGTAGGCGTCGACGTCGCTCATGTCGTAGCCCGCGCCGAGGTGCACGGTGGCGAACCTCGCTTGCACGATGCGCTCGGCCAGGGCCGAGTCGGGACGGTCCGTCACGCGCGGCAGCACGTCGGCGAGGAAGTCGTCGACGTCGTCGACGCGGTACCCGGTGCGCCAGCGGGTCGTCCGGAACACCGGCCCGCTCACGACGCCGCCCGCGCCCGCACCTCGGCGAGCTGCTCGGCCACCCGGACCTGCGCGGTGCCGCCGCGCCCGTCGCGCGAGGCGATGGAGCCCCCGACCGACAGCACGCTGCGGACGTCGGGCGTCAGGTGCGGCGAGATGGCCGCGAAGTCGTCGTCGGAGAGGTCCCACAGCTCGATGCCGCGCTGCTCGCAGACCTGCACGCAGGCGCCGGAGACCTCGTGCGCCACGCGGAAGGGCACGCCCTGGCGCACGAGCCACTCGGCCACGTCGGTGGCGAGCGCGAAGCCCTGCGGCGCCAGCGCTGCCATGCGCTCGGTGTGGAAGGTGAGCGTGCGCACCATGCCGGTGAACGCCGGCAGCAGCACCTCGAGCGTGTCGACGGAGTCGAAGACCGGCTCCTTGTCCTCCTGCAGGTCGCGGTTGTAGGCCAGCGGGAGGGCCTTCAGGGTGGCCAGCAGGCCGGACAGGTTGCCGATCAGTCGCCCGGCCTTGCCGCGGGCCAGCTCGGCGATGTCGGGGTTCTTCTTCTGCGGCATGATGCTCGAGCCCGTGGAGTACCCGTCGTCGAGCGTGACGAAGTCGAACTCCTTGGTGTTCCAGAGGATGATCTCCTCCGCCAGACGTGACACGTCGACCCCGACCTGGGCGAGCACGAACGCCAGCTCGGCCACGACGTCACGCGACGCCGTGCCGTCGATCGAGTTCGGCGTCGAGCCCGTGAAGCCGAGCGACGCGGCGACCTTCTCCGGGTCGAGACCGAGCGAGGAGCCGGCCAGCGCGCCCGAGCCGTACGGCGACCCGCCGGCGACGCGCGCGTCCCAGTCGGCGAGCCGGTCGAGGTCGCGCACGAGCGGCCAGGCGTGCGCGAGGAGGTGGTGCGACAGGAGCACCGGCTGGGCGTGCTGCAGGTGCGTGCGCCCCGGCATCGGTGCGCCCAGGTGACGCTCCGCCTGGTCGGCGAGAGCACCGACGAGCGCGCGTAGCAGCTCGCCGATGCGTGCGGCGTGCTCGCGCAGGTACATCGTGAACAGGGTGGCGACCTGGTCGTTGCGCGACCGGCCCGCGCGCAGCCGACCGCCGAGGTCGGGGCCGAGACGCTCCATCAGCCCACGCTCGAGGGCCGAGTGCACGTCCTCGTCGCCCGGCTGCGCCGTGAAGGCGCCGGAGGCGACATCGGCGTCGAGCGCGTCGATGCCCGCGAGCATCGCGACCAGGTCGTCGTCGGTCAGCAGGCCGGCGGTGTGCAGCACCTGGGCGTGCGCACGGGAGCCCTGCAGGTCGTAGGGCGCGAGCCGCCAGTCGAAGTGGGTCGAGCGCGACAGCTCCGTCAGCTCCGGCGACGGACCGCCCGCGAAGCGACCGCCCCAGAGACGGGAGTCGCCCGGGGTGTCGTTCTGGGTGCCCGAGGGGACGTCGGACGGGCTCTGCTCGGTCATGCGGGTCCCTCGCTGGTGGATCGGGTGTCGGTGGGGAGCTCGGCGAGCTCGGTCAGACGGGCGGCGACGGTCGCGCCGCCCTCGGGGTCACGACAGATCATCATGACGGTGTCGTCGCCGGCGATGGTGCCCAGCACCTCGACGGCGCCCGTGTGGTCGATGGCCGAGGCCAGGAACTGGGCGGCGCCGGGCGGGGTGCGCAGCACGACGAGGTTGGCCGACGACTCGGCCGAGACCAGCAGCTCGCGCAGCAGACGGGTCAGCCGCTGCTGCGAGGCGGCGCTGTCCTGCGCGGCGCGGGGCGTGCGGTCGCCGCCCTCGCCGGGCACGGCGTAGACCAGCGCGCCGTCGGGGTTGCGCACGCGCACGGCGTCGAGCTCCACGAGGTCACGCGAGACCGTCGAGGCGGTCGCGGTGACGCCCTGCTCCTGCAGCAGCGCCGCCAGCTCGCCCTGCGAGCGCACCGGCGTGCGGCCCAGCAGCTCGATGATGAGCCGCTGGCGCGCGCGCTTGGTGTCGGGGATGCTCACGAGCGCTCCAGCAGGAACGCGAGCAGGGCCTTCTGGGCGTGCAGGCGGTTCTCCGCCTCGTCCCAGACGACGCTGCGCGGTCCCTCGAGCACGTCCTCGGCGATCTCCAGGCCTCGGTAGGCGGGCAGGCAGTGCAGCACGATCGCGTCCTTCGCGGCGTGCTGCAGCAGCGCACCGGTCACGGCGTACGGGCCGAAGGTGGCGATGCGCTCGGCCTTCTCGGCCTCCTGGCCCATCGAGACCCACGTGTCGGTGATGACGACGTCGGCACCGCGCACCGCCTCGACCGGGTCGTCGGTGACGGTCACGGATCCACCGGTACCAGCGGCGACCTTCTCGGCGTCGGCGACCACGTGGCCGGCGGGGGCATAACCCTCGGGTGCTCCGACCCGCACGTGCATCCCCGCGACCGCGCCGCCGAGGACGTAGGAGTGCGCCATGTTGTTGGCGCCGTCCCCCACGAAGGCGACGGTCAGGCCGGCCAGCGTGCCCTTGTGCTCGCGCACCGTCAGCCAGTCGGCCAGCAGCTGGCAGGGGTGGAAGTCGTCGCTGAGCGCGTTGACCACGGGCACGCCGGCGTGCCGCGCCATCTCCTCCAGGTCGGCCTGTGCGTAGGTGCGCCAGACGACGGCGTCGACCATGCGGCCGAGCACGCGGGCCGTGTCGGCCACCGGCTCGCCGCGGCCGGCCTGGGTGGTCGCGGCGTCGAGGATGACGCAGTGCCCGCCGAGCTGGGCGACGCCGACGGAGAACGACACCCGCGTGCGCGTGGACGACTTGTCGAAGACGACCGCCACGGAGCGCGGACCCTCGAGCGGACGGAAGGCGAACGGCTCGGCCTTCATCCGCAGCGCCAGGTCGAGCACCTCGGCCTGCTCCGCCGGGCTGAGGTCGTCGTCGCGCAGCAGGTGCCGCACGATGGCCGTGGCGGTCATGCGAGCACCTCCGAGATCACCGCGGAGAGCGTGGTGGTGGCGTGCGCCGCCTCGGCCTCGGTGAGCACGAGCGGCGGGACGATGCGCAGGCGGTCGGGCGTCGGTGCGTTGAGGACGAGCCCGGCGTCGAGCGCGGCCTTCTGCACGTCGGCCGCACGGGGGTCCGTGAGCACGACGCCCAACATGAGGCCACGTCCGGTGACCTCGGCCACCCGGGGGTGCGCGGCCAGTGCGGACGCGAGCTGGTCACCGCGGGTCGTGGCCTGGGCGAGCAGGCCGTCGGACTCGATCGTGTCGAGCACCGCGAGCGCCGCCGCGCAGGCCACCGGGTTGCCGCCGAAGGTCGTGCCGTGGTTGCCGGGACCGAGCAGGGTCGCGGCGTCGCCGATGCCGATGCACGCGCCGACGGGGAACCCGCCGCCGAGACCCTTGGCCAGCGTCACCAGGTCGGGCACGACCCCGGACTCCTGGAACGCGAACCAGGCGCCGGTGCGCCCGACGCCGGTCTGGACCTCGTCGATCCAGAGCAGGGCGCCGTGCTCGCGGGTGATCGCGCGGGCCCGGGCCAGGTAGCCCTCCGGCGGCACGACGGTACGCCGCCTTCGACGTCAGGGCGAGCGCGCCCATCGAACGTCCGTGGAAGCTTCCCTCGGCGACGACGACCGTCGTGCGACCCGTGCGCCGGGTGGCCTTGAACGCCGCCTCGTTGGCCTCGGTGCCGGAGTTCGCGAAGAACGTGCGCACGGGCACGTCGGCCCCCTCGTCCGAACCTGGGTCGAGCAGGGCGGCGAGCCGCTCGGCCAGCCGGACCTGCGGCTCGGTGGTGAAGAAGTTCGACACGTGCCCGAGGGTCCCGAGCTGCTCGGTGACCGCCTGCACGACGGCCGGGTGCGCGTGGCCCAGCGCGTTGACCGCGATCCCGGCCAGGAGGTCGAGGTAGTGGTTGCCGTCGACGTCCCAGACCGTGCTCCCCTCACCGCGCACCAGCACGCGCTGGGGGTCGCCGAAGGTGTTCATGACCGCGCCGCGGTAGCGCTCGGTCCACTGCTCGCCGCTCTCGGGACGACCCTGCGCGGCGTAGGGCAGGGTGGCGCGGGTGGGCTGGTCGGACGTGGTCACGACGTCTCCTTCGGTGCGCTCGTGGCGTACAGCGCGGTACGGATGCGGGTCTCGACGCCGGGCAGCACCTGCGTGCCGACGCCCTCGTCGGTGAAGATCTCCAGCAGCACGGCGTGCGGCTCGCGGCCGTCGACGACGGTCGCACCGCGCACCCCGCCCTCGACCGCCTCGAGGCAGGCCTGCATCTTCGGGATCATGCCCGACGCCAGCGTCGGGAGGATCTCGCGCAGTGCCTCCGGGGCGATCTCGCCGATCACGTCGGTGCTCTCGGGCCAGTCGCGGTACAGCCCCTCGACGTCGGTCAGCACCAGCAGCTTCTCCGCGCCGAGCGCGACGGCGAGCGCCGACGCCGCCGTGTCGGCGTTCACGTTGTGCACCTGCCCGGACGCGTCGGGCGCGATCGTCGAGACGACCGGGATGCGGCCGGCGTCGATGAGGTCCTGGACGGCCTCGGGGCGCACCTGGGTGACCTCGCCGACGAGGCCGATGTCGGTCTCGACGCCGTCGATGACGGGTCGCGTGGTGGTCGCCGTGAACAGGCCGGCGTCCTCGCCCGACAGGCCGACGGCGAGGGCTCCGTGCCGGTTCAGCAGACCGACGAGCTCACGGCCGACCTGGCCGGTGAGCACCATGCGGACGACGTCGACGGCCTCGGGGGTCGTGACGCGCAGCCCGCCGCGGAACTCCGACTCGATGCCGAGCCGGTCGAGCATCGCGCTGATCTGGGGTCCGCCACCGTGCACCACGACCGGCTTGAAGCCCGCCAGGCGCAGGAAGACGATGTCCTCGGCGAACGCCTGCTTCAGCGACTCGTCGGTCATCGCGTTGCCGCCGTACTTCACCACCACGACCTTGTCGTGGTAGCGCTTCAGCCACGGGAGCGCGCCGGCCAGCGTGGCCGCCTTCTCGGTGTGCTCGGCCCACTGCTCGCGCGTGTGGCCCGGGTCAGGGGTGCCGAAGGTGTCGTCGTCCGTCATCGGGGGTCCTCAGGAGGAGTAGGCGGAGTTCTCGTGAACGTAGGCGTGGGTCAGGTCGTTCGTCCAGACGGTCGCCGTCTCCGGCCCCGACTTCAGGTCGATGGTCACGGAGACCGCGCGGTCCTCCAGCGAGACGCTCGTCGCCGGCTCGCCGGGACCGCTGTCGCGGCACACCCACACGCCGTTGAGCGCGACGTCGAGGTCGGCGGGGTCGAACGTCGCCGACGTCGTGCCGACCGAGGCCAGCACGCGACCCCAGTTGGGGTCCTTGCCGAACACGGCGGCCTTGAACAGGTTGCTCCGGGCCACGGAGCGGGCGACCTCGACCGCGTCGTCCTCGCTCGCCGCGCCGCGGACCTCGATCGAGATCTCGTGGTCGGCGCCCTCGGCGTCGGCGAGCAGCTGCAGCGCGAGGTCGTGGCAGACCGTCGTCAGGTGCTCGGCCAGCTCGTCGACCGACGGGGTGGCGCCGGAGGCCCCGCTCGCCATGAGCAGCACGGTGTCGTTGGTCGACTGGCAGCCGTCGGAGTCCAGCCGGTCGAACGTCACACGGGTCGCCCGGCGCAGCGCCGCGTCGAGCGTGGCCGCGTCGACGTCGGCGTCGGTCGTGACGACCACGAGCATCGTGGCCAGCGCAGGCGCCAGCATGCCGGCACCCTTCGCCATGCCGCCCACCGTGAACGCCCGCCCTGCGGAGTCGGTGCCCTCGGCGACCGACTGCTTCGGGACGGTGTCGGTCGTCATGATGGCCGCTGCAGCCGCCGCTCCCCCGTCGTCGGACAGCTCCGCGTGCGCCGCCCGGACACCGGCGAGCAGGTCGTCGCGGTCGTTCAGCAGACCGATCAGGCCGGTCGAGCAGACCTGCACGTCGATCGCACCGACACCAACGAGCTCGCCCACGAGCTCTGCGGTGGCATGGGTCAGCTGGAAGCCCTCGGCGCCCGTGTAGCAGTTGGCGCCGCCGGAGTTCAGCACGACCGCCCGCGCCGAGCCGGTCTTGATCGCCTCGGCGCTCCAGAGGACCGGGTTGGCCCGGCACCGGTTGCTGGTGAAGACCGCCGCCGCTGCCGACGACGGACCGTCGTTGACGACGAGCGCGACGTCGGGCGCGCCGGTCGACTTCAGGCCGGCGGCGACACCGGCGGCGCGGAAGCCCTGTGCTGCGGTGACCGTCATGGCGCCACTCCCGTGGTGGTGAGGCCCGTGGTCTCCGGGAGGCCGAGGGCGAGGTTCATGGACTGGATCGCGCCACCGGCGGTGCCCTTGACGAGGTTGTCGATCACGGTGGTGACCACGAGGCGTCCGGCGGCCGAGTCGACGGCGACCTGGAGCTGGGCCGTGTTGGCGCCGAGCGTCGCGGCCGTCGTCGGCCACTGGCCCTCCGGCAGCAGGTGGACGAACGGCTCGCCCTCGCCGGGTCCCCCGTACGCCTGCTCGTAGACGCTGCGCACGCGCGCTGCGTCGACGCCGTCGGCGAGGCGCGCGGTGGCGGTCGCGAGGATGCCGCGGGCCATGGGCACGAGCGTGGGCGTGAAGGAGATGGTGACGTCCTCTCCTCCGGCCTTGGTGAGGTTCTGGATGATCTCGGGCACGTGGCGGTGCACGCCGCCGACGCCGTACGGCGACGCGGCGCCGAGGCCCTCGGAGGCGAGCAGGTGCGTCTTCGGCGCCTTGCCGGCACCGGAGAACCCGTTGGCGAGCACGGCGACGAGGTCGTCGGGCGCGACGACACCGGCCGCGATCGCCGGCTGCAGGCCGAGCGTCACGGCGGTGACGTTGCAGCCCGGGACCGCGATCCGCTTGACGCCGGCGAGGGCGTCGCGCTGACGGCTCTCGCCCACGAACAGCTCGGGCAGTCCGTAGGGCCAGGTGCCTGCGTGCTCGCTGCCGTAGAACGTCGTCCAGTCCTCGGCGCTCTCCAGCCGGTGGTCGGCGCCGCAGTCGATGACGAGCACGTCGTCACCGAGCTCGGCAGCGATGCGTCCGGACTCGCCGTGGGGCAGGCCGAGGAAGACGACGTCGTGACCGGCGAGGGTCGACGCGTCGGTCGGCTGGATCACGCGGTCGGCGAGGTCCACGAGGTGCGGCTGGTGCTCTCCCAGGCGCGAGCCCGCGGAGGACGCCGCGGTGACGGCGCCGATCGTCACGTCGGGGTGCGCGCCGAGGAGCCTCAGCACCTCGCCCCCGGCGTAGCCGCTCGCGCCGGCGACGGCAGCGGTGTAGGTCGTCATCGGTCCACCTTGTCAGGTCGGGTCGGGAAGGGGTGGGACGTCGGCACCCCGACGTCGGTGCTCAGTCGGTGCCGAGCTCCATCGCGGCGGCGTCGAGCGCCTGCTCCGTCTCGGTCGCGGCGGCCGGGTTGGCCTCGATGCGTAGGGCTCCGCCGGCGGGCAGCTCGCCGAAGAGCGTGCCGTTCTCGACGAGGACCTGGCCCTGGTCGAGGGGCTGGCCGGCGTACATCTCCAGCTTGGCGCGCGAGTCGGCGATGTCGAGGTTGCGCATCGTCAGCTGGCCGATCCGGTCGGTCGGGCCGAACACGGCGTTGTCGGTGCGCTCCATCGACAGCTTGTCGGGGTGGTAGGAGAAGTTCTCGCCCTGCGTGTCGAGGATCGAGTAGTCCTCGCCGCGCCGCAGTCGGAGCGTGACGCTGCCGGTGACGAGCGAGGCGATCCAGCGCTCGACGGACTCACGCAGCATCATCGCCTGCGGGTCGAGCCAGCGGCCCTCGTACATGAGCCGGCCGAGCCGACGTCCGTGGGCGTGGAAGTTGGCGATCGTGTCCTCGTTGTGGACGGCGTTCACGAGCCGCTCGTAGGCGATGTGCAGCAGGGCCATGCCCGGCGCCTCGTAGATGCCGCGGCTCTTGGCCTCGATGATGCGGTTCTCGATCTGGTCGGACATGCCGAGACCGTGGCGTCCGCCGATCGTGTTGGCGGCGTGCACGAGCGCGACCGGGTCGTCGAAGCGGGTGCCGTCGATCGCGACCGGCCGTCCGGCCTCGAACGTGATGGTCACGTCCTCGGTGTCGATGTCGACCGACGGGTCCCAGAACTTCACGCCCATGATCGGCTCGACGGTCTCGAGGGAGACGTCGAGGTGCTCGAGCGTCTTCGCCTCGTGGGTGGCGCCCCAGATGTTCGCGTCGGTGGAGTACGCCTTCTCCTGGCTGTCGCGGTAGGGCAGGTCGCGCTCGGTGAGCCACTGGCTCATCTCGGTCCGCCCGCCGAGCTCGCTGACGAAGTCGGCGTCGAGCCACGGCTTGTAGATGCGAAGCGCCGGGTTGGCGAGCAGGCCGTAGCGGTAGAACCGCTCGATGTCGTTGCCCTTGAACGTGGAGCCGTCGCCCCAGATGTCGACGCCGTCCTCGTGCATGGCCCGCACGAGCAGCGTGCCGGTGACGGCCCGCCCGAGCGGCGTCGTGTTGAAGTAGGTGCGCCCGGCCGACTTGATGTGGAAGGCGCCGCATGCGAGGGCGGCCAGGCCTTCCTCCACCAGCGGGGTCTTGATGTCGATCGCGCGGGCCAGCTCGGCGCCGTACTGCATCGCCCGACCCGGGATGCCGGAGATGTCCGGCTCGTCGTACTGGCCGATGTCGGCCGTGTACGTGCAGGGCACCGCGCCCTTGTCGCGCATCCACGCGACGGCCACGGACGTGTCGAGCCCTCCGGAGAAGGCGATGCCGACGCGCTCGCCGACGGGCAGGGAGGTGAGGACCTTGGACATGCTCACAGTCTTGCACACGCCTGCAAGGTCTTGCAGTGCGGGGGTGTCTTGGCCTGCTGCTGCGCTGCCGACGTTGGTCTCGTCCTGCTGCTGCGTTGCCGTCGGGGAACTCGAC
>LUMS01000356.1_pt1 | contig 14679 bp, 16 predicted proteins | sample 729711 | NCBI WGS metagenome assembly LUMS01 (sample SAMN03860298, study PRJNA289734) | marine metagenome | biome: seawater column; feature: ocean; material: water; isolation source: Red Sea water column Station 192 - depth 25m | place: Saudi Arabia: Red Sea | collected 2011-10-15 | depth 25 m | reverse complement strand
CCCTTACAGTTTCTTCACTTGTCTGACTTATTATGTAAGCAATAAACCAAGTACCTACATCATAAATCTCAAATGGAGCATCAAAACCTATGTCTCTCATGCTTCTTCCGTCGTCAAGATACGTCGAAAGAGTTTCGGCTTTCCAACTCATTACTTGACTGAAATAATTTTCATCTACTCCGGGCTGAAGTGAGTACCAGTATTGGCCCATATATTCTGCACTTCCTTCAGCAAACCATGGTCTTTGTTCTAGGCTGCCGTCCATCTTAAGGTTTCTAATACTTGTTCTCCAATCTCCATCAGTATCATCATCTGGATCGGATATATGACCATGTTGATATACATGAAAGTATTCATGTAGTACTACTTTTTTATAATCCTCTTCTTCTGGACCTGGATACTTAGAAGACATTGTTATGATATTAAACCAGTAATCTAAATTACTTTGAATATAGGTTGAGACCGCAGAACATCCTTCGTCAACACATCTATAAAAAGGTGACCAGCCATCACCAGATCCGTAAGGGTCTCCATTTGCACAATCCCACTCGGTATTCCATTTAGGGTCTTTTTGGGTTCTAACATCGCACCATAAATTGTCTAGTGCAATTGCCCCCTCATATGTGTCTCCTACAATCCATAACTCGAGAGGTCCATAACTTCCCCAAAATTCAATACCCTTTTTAACCCATTCAAGTGTGATATCTATGTGTTGTTGGGTTACATCCGGGGCAGCATATATTTCTATATCTCCATACCATTCACCCCATACAGATTTATTAGTATTCTGTTCATCTGAGTTTTGTGTTGATTCTTGATCAGATGTTGATTCTTGATCAGATGTTGATTCTTGACTTTCTTCAACAACAGAAGATATATTGCCTATATTACTGGAGCTAGAATTGTCGCTTCCACCACAAAAAATGAATATAAGAATAAAAATTAAGAGTTTGTTTATTCGTAATACTTGTCGTTTTTTATCAACCAATTTATTCCTAATGCAACTCCAATGATACCAATCAAGATAGACATATTTGGAAACCAGCTAATTAATAATACTGAACCAATAATGACTAAAAAAATTACTAACAAATTAATCTTTCTCTGGTTTTAAAAATGTTTTATTTCTTCCCCGAACCATGTGGTATACATCCATTAATGCATTTTTATCATTCTCTACCGATCCAGTCAGTAAATATTCTTCCATAAGTTCAAACCTTCTATTTTTATAATCAATTTTTGTAGGAACAATGGTTGCATCGAGTTCTTTTCCAATGTAATAAAATCCACTTTTGATTGTTTTATTTGTATGCATGAGACCTTCAACAGTTAAATATAAAATAAATTTATCCTTTGTTTTTAATTGATCAATAACTTGTTGTGTAACACCAGTTGACTTTGTTCTCCAAACAGGAATACCCCCAAAATTTAAAAGTATCTTTTTTTGAACCAAGCCAAAAGGATGGGGAATTCCTAGTTTGTCTGGATTCTTTTTAAACGGAATAGGAATAACAATTCTTGTAAACATTGATATTGACCCTAAAAAGTAGAATTTTAGATCTGATGCCAAACACACAAAAAAAGCATAAATGCTATCAAAACTCGATGAATGGGGTGCTGATGCAATAATTATTCTTTTTTTATCTGGAAGATTTCCGATAATATCCCAGTTAATCATTTTCAAAAATATTCTTCCAAGAGGTCCTAATATATACCTTTTCTTTATGGGATGATTTTTAGTTATTTTAATGTCTTTCATAAATGTAAAGAACCCCCAATCATTAGGGATAATAGGCTAAATATCTATGTTTACAAAGATTTAATAAACAAAAAGTTTTTATAAAATTGAGTAAAGGCTAATGTTTAAAACAATGAGTAAGAAAATATCAAAATTTTTAGAGTTTGAGGACAGAGTTTTTAGAGCTCCATATAACTATTTAAAAAAAATTGGACTCATTGACAAAGTGAAAGAGATAAAACAACGTTTTGTAGAAATCTATTCAAAAGACGAAGAAATTCCATATGGTGGAAATCAGATGTTTTTTGGTGACGATTAAAAACTTTTTAATATCTGTCTTTACTATCGTTCTTTAATCTCTCTACTTCCTTTTCAACTGAAAAAAGACTATTGCTTGTGATACCTACAAAATGTGAAAGCAAACCAATACCCCAACCACCAACAACAAAATACCACCAATTTGCACCTGTAGAGTCAATAAATATATCGAATAAAGTCAGAGCTAAACAAACGATGAAGTAAATAACGCTATGAATTCTAAAACCTATACGTGCTTTTGCTTTTCTAATTAGCTTTTCATCATTATCCATAATTAAAATAATAATATGACTCTCGCATTAATTACTGGTGGATCTGGACATGTTGGAGCAAATCTTTCACGGGAATTAATTAAACAAGGATACAAAGTGCGGTGCATTGATTATGACAATGATTATCGAGCCTTTAAAAATTTAGACATTGAATTAATCAAAGCTGATATTACAGATAAAGATTCTCTTAAGCCAGCTTTTAAAGATGTTGAGGTAGTTTTCCATACAGCTGCTTTCATAAGTCTTGATAGAAGATATGAGAATCTGATAAGAAAAATAAATGTCGAGGGGACAAAAAATGTATGTGAAGCATCTGTTGATGCAAATATAAAAAAATTAGTTCATTTTTCTTCTATTGATGCCTTTCAAAGAGAGCCGATGGATGAACCATTATATGAATCTAGAAATCTTGTATCTGATCCTAAGTCAATTCCATATGACCTTTCAAAGGCTGATGGTCAAAGAATTGTTTTAGATTTTACAAATAATTATCTGGATGCAAGCATTATTCATCCAACATCAATAATGGGTCCCAATGATTTTAAACCTGGACTAAATTGTCAATCAATGATCGATATTGCAAACCAAAAGAGGCTTTTGAATATAGATTTTGGATACAACTATGTTGACGTAAGAGATTTATCAAAAACTGCAATCAATTGTTCAATAAAAGGAGTTAATGGTCAAAATTATCTCGTAGGCGGAGAATTTTTGATGTTTCCAGAAATTGCAAAAATGATAGGGAAATTATTAGATAAAAGAACTTTGCTTGCTGCTTTACCTATATCTTCAATGTATTTCAATGTTCCGTATGAAATAGTAAAGTCAAAATTTACAAAGAAACCAAGACTCATGACGATTGACACTATTCATACAATAAAAACTGCACATAAACTAATACCTTGTACGCTAGCCAAAAATGAATTAGGTCACGCAAATAGACCTTTCATTGAAACATTAACTGATACAATTAATTTCTTTATTGATAGAGGGTTAATAAAAAATTAAGAATCTTGGGCAAGAGTATCTTCAAAAGACTGTCTTTTAACTAAGTCGAAAACCTCGTTACTTGATATACCAATGACTTTAGCCTTTGGAACCCTATTGTAATTACTGGCCATAGCGAATGTGTAAGCTCCGGTAGATGTTGACATTAAAATATCGCCTGGATTTGTGTCAGTTGGAAGACTTGCTTCTTCAACTAAAAGATCTCCTGATTCACAGTGTCTTCCAGATACTGCAAAAACTTTTTCTTCCTCTTTTTTGTTTCCTGATATATTAAATAGCTTGTGTTCACTTCCATATAAAGCTGGTCTTGGATTATCTGACATTCCTCCATCAACCAAAATATATGGTTTATCTCCTCTGTCTTCTTTTATTGCTCCTGCTGTATAAAGAATTAGTCCAGCGTTATTTACTACAGCTCTCCCTGGTTCGATCATTACCTTATAATCTGAACTCCAGTTTTCTTCAATACCAGACTTAATCGCCTCAGCGTAAGCTTCAAGGTCTTGACTATTCTCATCACCTTCATAGGGAGAAAAGAAACCACCACCAGCGTCAAAAACAATCTCTCTTTCAACACTAGCTTTGTTCTTTTCTAAAAATAAAGAGCACTCTTCCATTGCTTTTTTGAATCTTTCAGGATCTTTAATCTGGCTTCCTATGTGGACATGAATTCCTGAAAATAAAAGTGAGTCAGAATTATAAACTTCTTTTAGGGCTGTATCAGCAATATCAATTGAAAGTCCAAACTGCTGATCATAACCTGATGTCAAAACCATTGGGTGAGTTTCTGCACCAAGATCTAAATTTATCCTCAAAATAACTGATTGTTTTCTTTTATTTTTTGAAGCAATTTGTTGAAGTAAAGAGATTTCATTCAAGTTATCAATTGATATGTGTCCACCATTATTAGATATGAAAAAATCTACTTCTTCTTTAGTTTTGTAAGTCCCATTAAATAGTGTGTTTTCGAGTGTATCTATTGAAGATAAAACAGTTGCCATTTCACCTCCTGAGACTACATCAACACCCCATTTATTTTTATCCAATAATTCGACGAGCTTTTTGCAGATAAAGGCTTTTGCAGCATATCGATATAAAGTATCTTCACCAAAAGCATTTGTGAATTCAGATATATTGTTTTCGATATGATTCCAATCATATATATAAAGAGGTGTTCCATGTTCTGATGAGATATCTATGAGTGAAAAGTCATTTATAAACGCGACTCCCTCGTCAAACCTTAAGTTTTTTGGTAAATAGTTCATTTCTTTAAACGTCTTCTTATCCAAGCAATATCTTTTTTTTGTGCATCTGGTCCATTAGGTGTTTCCACAATAATATCTGTTTTTGCATTTTTGATTACATACTCTAATTCCTCTTTTGGAATTTTTCCTTTTCCTAAGTTTTCATGTCTATCTCTACTACTCTCAAAACCATCTTTAGAATCATTAAAATGTATTAAGTCTATTTTTTTGACTAGTTTCTTGAATCCCTTAACAGCATCAATGGTAGGTATTCCTCCAGCCCAGGTATGGCAAGTATCTAAACATAGTCCTACGTTTAAATGACCGATTACCTCCCATAACCTCTCAATTGAGTCCATATATCTTGCGACTGAATTTTTACCACCTGCAGTATTTTCAACTAGCACTTTCATTCCAGTGTCCTCAACATGCTCTAAAGCTTTTCTCCAGTTATCGTAGCCAGCACCAATATCACCACCTTCACCAACAGATCCACCATGAACAATTACCCCTTTTGCTCCAAACGTTGAAGCTACTTTGCAAGTATCTTTTAATAGCTTTCTGCTTGGATGTCGAACCTTATTATTTTGTGTTGCAACATTAATTAAGTAAGGGGCATGGACATAAATATTACCCCCAAAATCCTGTAAAATCTCGATATCTTCTCGAGGTTTTGGACTTTTCCACATTTGTGGACTGGATATAAATATCTGAAAAGTATCCCCTTTTCTATACGAAATTTCATCGATTGCGTTTTTAGAAGGTATATGAGCGCCAATATTCATGGTGTTTATTATAAAACATATATGTGGTTTGAAAATAGAAAGAATTTCTCAAATCAATTAAAATAGTAATAAGACTTCCTTTCGTGCTTTGAGCCACTGCTAAAAGTGTGATAAAACAAAAATAACAGCCACAAGGGAGTCTTTTTGCTTTTTTTAAGGCATTTTTAGTATTTTTTTATAAAGAAAATAATCTCTATCACCTAATTCATTTGGAGCAACGGCTGAAACAACAAGATAATCGCCGTTACTTAGCAAAATACCAGTTGGATCTAGATAACTTAAATCTAGAGGTGATATTGGTACTCCTGTAAAATCCCATTCAAGACCATCTTTTGATGTTGCAACAAATAAACTTTGTGGTATTTTTGGTAACCCTTCTGGTGAGAATGAGAATATTGCTTTCCAATTGTTTTCTTCAGCTACCAAAACTTCAAAATCAACATATCCATTTTCAAATCTATAACCTGGATCTCTAGTAAAAGAAATTCCCTCTGGAGTTTCTGAGGTTGCACTTACTATCTTTTCACCTCTCATACCTGAAGACTCATCTACCCAATAAATTCTTATTCTTCCATCTGGTATAACAACAGCATCTGGAACACCCCAAGCAATACTGCCACCATCAGATATACCGAGTGAGATCTGGTTAGTGTAGGATAAACCATCCTCACTAAAAATAGCTGTCATTATTTCTTTTGATTTAGTATTTGGATTAAATTCAACAAAGTATCCTCTGCGAGTGCCACTAGTTGTTTCAACAATTGTTAAATCTTGAATTCTTTCAATTGCACCTTGACGAGTACAGTTAAGATCGTAGTCGCATAAATCAACTGCTAAACCATTTGCCGACAGACTTGAATAAAATAATCGAAGTGTTGTGCTGTTAACTACTTCTAGATGTGGGCTGACTCCATCTTGATTAAGACTCACTATGTCAACTAAATAGGCATTTTCTTCAACGTTTTCTGAGACATTACCTTCGGGAAACGCCTGTACATTTGATTCTCCTTCACCTGGCAGAGGGGGTGGAGGAATATTACACATATCAAAATACTTGATTGCATCTTCTGAAAAGGGTCTACCTGCGTATAGATCTAATTCAATTTGTCTTAACAGTTCAAATGGAGCATTTTCATCTAAACAATTTCTTTCTTTTTTTGATAAAAAAGAAAGAATTCCATCAGGGAACTCTTTTAATATTTCATCAATTGATCCCATTTGAGCTTCATCATTTTTTGGTTCGTTATTCGTTTCTGTTTGCATAGGTTCATCGTTTATATTTGGTTCAGGTTCTGCGGCAGATGAGGATGTAGGAGTTGTGGAGCTTGAGTTACTTCCACATGCTATTAAAAAAATTGCTAAAAGTGAGATGAATAATTTTTTCACAAGTGGATTATACCAATAAAGCAAAAATCCCGATTGATCTTGCGACCCTTCGGGATTTTCTATTCTATCTCATTTTCGGTCTTGCGACTTCTTTTTTGATAGTGTGTATTAAATTTACAGGTAATCCAATACTTTCGCAAGAAATTCTGTGCTGTTTTTTTCGCGAACTTTTTATGAAAAAAGTCAAGAAATACTGATTTTTACATCTTTTCTTGGGTATGGAATGGGTGCAGGATTAATACTTAAAGGTTCTGAAGACGATATATTATCAAAGTTTGTCACAAGTTTGTAAATCACATTTTTAAAGAGGTAGCTAGCAAAAAATTTACCTAGACAAGTATGAGCTCCACCTGAAAATGGAAAGTATGAATCATTAATTTCATCTGTATCCAAAAATCGTTCTGGATTATAGGTATCCGGTCTATCCCAGTATCTTTCATCGTTATGAAGTACCAAAGGACCGATAGCAACGTACGTCCCGCCATCAAGTTTATAATTTTCAACTTCTGTATCTCTCATTACATAACGAACTGAAAATGGAACTGGGGGATATTTTCTCATAGCTTCAGAAAATAAAGATTCAGCTTTTAGGCCGTTCTTTAGATCTGCGATATCTGTCAAAGAAATACCATTTGATTCATCCTTCAATTGTTCATAGAAATTTTTATTTGTTGAAAGATGGTGTATTGCAGATGTAAGCGTACTAGTTGTTGTATCGTGTGCAGCAAGCAAAAGAAAAATCATATGTTCTGCTATTTCATAATTGCTTAAACCTGTTTCATGTTTATTTGTTTTTACTAGTTCAGAAAAAAGTGTTTTTTTGTCAATATCAACTGTTTCTGCTTTTTTTTGAAAATAGGTAAGTAATTCCTGTCTTGCTTTTAAACCTTTTTTTAATTTTGTAAAAGGTAATGGAGTCCTAACAACAGACGTCGCAGATTTGATTGAATCTGTAAACAATCTTTCTAACTCTTTCAATCGCGAGTTATCTATTTCATCAAAAAATAATTCAATTGAAATCTTAAACATTAACCCTTTCATAGTTTCATATAAATTAAATGATTTTTTAGATTTAAGATTTTCAATCCACTCATCAAGAATTGGTTGAATGATATGTAAATAATTTACTAGTGCATCTCTTCTAAATGAATCCTGTAAAAGCCCTCTATGAAACTTATGATCATCAAAATCTCTCAACATTAAACCATTCTCAAAAGCTTTACCTAAAGAAAATTCCCAACCATGTTTTGATGAAAAATTATCTTCAGGGTCTAAGTAAATATGTTTTGTCGCGGATGGGGACATAAACATTGTGACTCTTTCATTAAGTATCGATATTTCGAATACATCACCATATTTCACTTGAAGATCTTGAATTAAAGATAAACGATTTCTTTTCCGATAGTTTCTATAAATATAGGTATGTAAAGTAATTTACGCAAAATATTTTCTAATCTATTTTTCGCGAACTTTAATCAGGAATAGCTGATTTTATCTCATTCAAAAGGAGTTCTAATTCACGATTATCAATATGTTTTATAACAACTGCATATGATTTTTCTTGAAATGAAAAAATAATCGTATCTTCATCTCTTTCTTCAATGTTGGTTATTTCATCTACGGCATTAATTACTGACAGTATTTTTTCTTTTGTCTTAAGAGCTATTTTTCCATTTTTGATTTCTATAACTGGTTGAAAGAATGCTTGAAGGGAAATAATTATCTGGAAAAAACCAAAAAATAAAATGAGGTAATAAAGACTTTCCTCTCTATTGTTAGAACCAAATTCTTCAAGATCAAAATAACGTTTTAAAAATTCTCTTAATGGACCTTCTAGGATATTGTCAATGGAAACATATGAAAGAAAAATACCATTCAAAAGTTTTGAAAAGAATTTATTTTTTTTTCTAAAAAGTTTTTTTTCCATAAATTTGATTCTATTACCTACAGAATACTCAAGTATAGCTATTGTTTAAATATGGAAATTGTTCTAATTAGGCACGGTCAACCAAAGTGGGTTGATGGTGATCAATATGATCTTAATCCTGGTTTAACTGAACTTGGAAAGATTCAAGCAGATAAATCTGCTTCAATATTTTCTGAAAATAGCTTTGATGAGCTTTGGGTATCACCATTGAAAAGAGCCCAGGAAACTATGTATCCTTTTAAAGAAAAAGGTGTGGCGCAAATCCTTAAAACTTTTGATTGGCTTGAGGAAGCCCTTGATGATGAAGAAAAAGAGCTTTTTGGCAAATCCGGTGGTGACATAGAAAAGTTTTTTGAACAGAGAAATGCTATGTCATTCGAGCAGTGGTACGAAAGTGTTCATGGTGAATATATGAAAGGATTTAGCTCAAATATATTTAATAATCTCGATAAAAATTTAAATTCGATTGGGATCACAAAAATAAAAAATGACTTTGATTCATTGTTTAATCTAAGTGAATCCAAAATTGAAAAGCTGTTAATAATTTCACATGCTGGAACAATGTCAGCCTTGCTCTCATATTTCTTAGATTTAGATTTGTTTCCTTGGACCTGGCGAAAATATCTTCCAAGACATGCTGGCCATACTACCTTAAAATCAAGTCAAATATCATCGGGACACTTTTTTCGATTAAAAGAATTCAATAATGTAACATTCTTAAATTCCGAAGAAGAAAAAACATATTAAAAATTAAAGTAATAAAATTCTTTATATGCCGTATACAAAGATACTTCCTGACGTAGATATTCCGACAAATACCCCAAGAAAGAAAAGATTTTTTCTTCAAAAATTAGCATATTTCTTATTACTTTTTGAAGATATAAAAGCTGTTGGGAGCTTTCTTGATAATAAAAGAGTCATAGTTGTTGCTGCACCGCATCAATCTTTTAAAGATGAATATCTTATGATTCTTATGATCTTAGCTTTAGATATTAAAGTTTCCTATCTTTCGGCTAAGTGGACAATGCGTAAACTGCCAAACCCTTTTACAAATGCAAAAGACATTGATAATCAAGGAATCATTTGGCCACTAGGGTGGCTGCAGGAAAGATTATTTAAAAGGTTTGGAGCAATTCCTGTTGATAGGAAAGAAGGCTCTGGTCAGTATGATTTTGTCATTAATGAACTAAAGAAAATTGATAATTTTTTACTAATTGTTACACCAGAAGGAAGGTTTGATGCAGAGAGATTTAGATCAAGCTTTGTGTATCTTGCAAAAGAACTTGAGGCTGAAGTAATGCCTGTACAAATTGACTATGAAAATAGACAATTAAAATTTCTACCATCATTTGATATGGCTGGAACAAAAGATGAAATCATCAAAAGAATGCGATTAAAATTTGATGGTATTAAGGGTAAAAAGAAAATATTTAGAGCTTGATGGAAGAAAAAATCTACAGCCTTATTCGTGAACGAGGGCCATGGTTCCTTAAAGAGAATATTTTTTCAAAATTGATATTTAATTTTTTATCAAAGTATTTACGGATTGATGAATCTATCTATGTTGGTGACCATATACAAAGTATGTCGGGACCTGAAGCTTTTGAATGGCTTGGAGATACCTATACAAAAAATTGTGAAGTAAGTGGATTGATTAATATTCCTGAAGACGGAAAATGTTTAATTGTTGCAAATCATCCAATGGGCCCTGCTGATGCTGTGGCAATGTATCATAATGTCTACAAGAAAAGAAAAGATGCATTCTTTTTTGCAAATGAATTATTTGTTTATTTACTAGGTGCTTTTGATGATATGATGGCTCCTGTCGTTTGGGATAAAGAAAAACAAATACATACAGCAACAAAAAAAACCATTGAAAGAATGAGAACATTTTTTTCTCAGGAAAGAATTTTTATTTTGCTTCAATGATAAATAAGCAGTTAAGAGATATATCCCAATTAAATGAACTTCTAAACAAGAAAAATAAAAAAATAAGAATAATTATTGGAGAACCAGTTTCTAGAAATCAATTACCTGAGGATGATGGAGATGCAATCAAAGAATTAAAGAAATTATCTGATTCATTAAAATAATTACTTTTTAGGAAACAGTCTCTCCGGTAGAAGGACTAACGCCAAGATTTCCAACCATATATCCAAACAGCAACGGTGTCGTTACTAATCCTCCAAGTCCATAAAATCTCCATGAAAGCTCATAACCACCTGTTATTTCAATTAATAATATGTATAACACAACAGTTAAGCCATAAAGTGAACCTACTAGAGCTGTAGATATTTGAATTTTTCTATCATGATTAGTTTTGTAATACCAAGTAGCTATTTGATTGACGAAGAAAGCTATAAACACACCTGCTATAAAAGTTCCAATTAATAATTGAAAGTCTCCAAGTAAAAAAATTAAAGCTTGATACATGAATGAAATTAAGAATATTAATGCCATATTCCTTGGAGAAACATTAAATCTAATTGCATAAACAAAAACAACCGAACCAAGCATGGCTTGAAAAAATACTGATGCTGCAGAAAATGCTTGGTAGATAAATTCATTATTTTGAAAAAACATATATGGCTCAAAAAATGGGTTCACAAATTGAGTAATATAAACCACTAATGCATAGCTTGAAGCTAGAGCAAATATGGAAGCTGTATCTAAATGTTCTCTTTCTGGTCTAGATGCAAAAACATGATCTAACATTAAAAATGCTCCTAAGAATAACATAAGGTGAGAAGGTGTAATTAATGGTTCTATGCCAACTTCAATGCCAAGCAAGGTATGCCATATAGCATCCGAACCTCCACCAATTGCAAATATAGAAGCTCCTAATATTCCCACGTCGAATTTATAATCCTTCATTTTATTTTTAACGTACACAGCAGACAAAACAACAACGCCAAAACCTGAATATAAAATACCGTGCCATGGAGTAAAAAACGATTCAAGCTCATCTATTACATACCTATGTGCACTGGCATCGACCCATGCACCAATAAACATCCAAAGCATGGCAAAGATCATTAAATTTCTGTATTTTGGCTCTGTAATCGGAGCTGGGGATAGTTTATTAAACATAGGAATATTTTATCACGAAACATTATTCATATTTGTTTGTATCACTTCTGCAAAATAGAATTATGAGATGGACAAATTTCAGAGGACTTTAACACTAAATAAATCAATCTTATTGGGTCTTAGTTCCATGATTGGTGCTGGTTTGTTTTTTAACATTTCACCTACTTCAAAAATTGCATCTTACTCTTCAATATTGGGGTTGTTGCTCGCAGGAACTGTTGCGTTTGCAAATGCTAGTTCATCTGCCCAACTTGCAAGGCTTTTCCCTGAAACAGGAGGGACTTACCTTTATGCGAAAAATGTTCTAGGGAAGTATCCATCTTTAATTGCTGGATATTCATTTGCTATTGGTAAGTTAATTAGTTGTACTGCGGTAGCTTTAACACTTGGAAATTATCTTTATCCAGAAAATCCAAAAGTTGTATCAATAATATTTATTATTTTTGTCACACTAATAAATTATTTTGGAATCTCAAAGACTGTAAATATTGCCAGATGGTTTGTATACACAATAGTTCTAATACTTATTTTTTATATTATATCTGTTACAAGCTCCAGTAATTTTTCATTTGACATACCTATTGGAAAAGGTTTTTCATTTAAAAATCTTATTCTAAGTGCAAGTATCTGGTTCTTTGCATTTACAGGGTACTCAAGACTTGCAACATTCGGTGAAGAGGTTGATAGCCCAGAAAAAATTATACCTAAGGCAATACTTGTTGGTTTAGGAATTACATTATTTTTATATGTCTCTACATCATTTGTTACACTTGGAATTGTAAATCCAAGTATTATTGAAAATTCCTTAACTCCATTAAAAGTCGCATTTGACTTGAGTCGTTTTTCTGAGTTTTCATATCTAATTATTATTGCATCAACTGTTGCTACAGGATCTGTGTTACTCGCTCTTTTGCCTGGGATAAGTAGGGTATTAGTAGCAATGGCAAGAGATAAAAAAATCCCAAGCTTATTTATGACAATCCATCCAAAGCAGAATTCTGCCTATGTAGCAGATATATTTGTTGGTTTTATTGTTGTGGTTGGTATTTTAAATTTTGATGTATTATCAGCTGTAAAATTAAGTGCAATATTCATATTAATTTATTACTCAATTACAAATCTTTGTGTCATTAGACTTGAAAAATCTAAAAGAATATTTCCTATCTATATATCTGCATATGGACTGTTCCTTTGCATTATTCTTGGAATCTTTCTTGTAATTTATTTTTAAATCAGATCAGAGTTAATCTTATAAATATGGATGTAAAAAGAATTGTTGCTCTTGCTTTTGTTCTTCTAATCCCTATGTTCGTAGGATTTCTATATTTGATGCTCTAGTTTCACAAACACATTTATTATGTGAAAATAATTGCACAATCTTGCACGTTTGTGATTAAATATCTATAATTAATACATAGGCCGACTGCTTGTATGCGTTATTGAGTCACTCAAACACTCTTCCAAATGTAGTTGGCCTATGCCCTAAAATAATCTTATGAACAATATTCTATCTATTAAGAGGACTAAGAAACTTGATTTTTCTAAAGATGAAGTATGGAATGTAATAACAACACCAAATTATTTAAATGAGACTCATCCATTTTGTAAAAACAACACAGTTGTCTCCTGGCCAGGTATCGGATCGAAAGATATTTTAGAGTATCTGAGTGGACTTACTTTTGAAAGAGAGTTTACTCAATGGGATGAAAATGGTTATGATCTCATAATTGGAACCAAGAATGGAAAAAAGTCAAAAGTAAAATGGAGGCTATCAGGTAATGAAGAGTCATCTGAATTATCGATTCAAATAAATACCTATCCCCTTAAAAAATTTCCAGGTCCCTTGTATGTTATTCCTTTTGTTTTTCAAATAAATCCTCAACTTAGTCGTTATTTAGATTCAGTTTTAGGAGGTATTGAATATTTCTTGAAGAATAAAAATCCGGTTCCAAGGAATCATTTTGGAACTCATAAATGGTTTTCTTAGACTAGTTTTCGTCTTCGCATCCACACTCTGGACAAAACACTTTTACTCCTTTTCTTGAATTTTGATTATTGCACGATTTTCATTAGAACCTCGTATAAACATTTTAGACATTGATCCATATTTTTTTATGATTTTATCAAGGGCTTCTTGTTTCTTTTCTTCGTCATCAATGATTGATGCTCTTACATCTAGCGGATTAGAAAGCACACTACTCCCAATTTGGTCTGTAACATATATTGTTGCTCTGCCATTGTTAGTAATTCTTTTTACTTTTCCAGCGGATTTACTTGAAGTAATAACTAAATAGTCTTCATGTTCTGCAACCCACACTGGAGTCTTTACTGAAGTATCATCTTTTTTGTATGTAATTAAATTGATATATTCATGATCTGCAAAATCCAAGAGATTCATATTCAAAAATAGTTTAATAAAAGTGATGGTAATTGCACTAATCTACGTGCAAAATAGGAATCAGAAAATATCAAAAAAAGTATAAGAAATAAAACAAAAATACTCCTAACTATGAATTTTCGATTCATTTTTATTTTTTATTAGGTAATCCAAAAAGTGGTCTTAAGAATTTAATATTTTTTACACCATGATAAATGGTGAGACTCAAGAAACAGAGTAAAAACAAAACGAGTGGAAACTTGATTAAAAAAGGTAAATTTATATCTGAAAAAATATACATCACTCCCATTTGTACAGGCATGTGCACAATATAAACAGGAAATATAGCTTGTTTATAATATTGCAGTTGTGATGAATCTTTGTTTAGGTATTTTGCTCCTATTCCAAGAATTAAGAAAATAAAGTTAAAAGATTCGAAAGCGATTAGCTTATTTACAACTTCGAACTCGTTTACAAATCTATTTACTAAAAGTGGAATACCTATGACTGTATGAGTGCCTATATTTTTTAAAT
>LUMS01000402.1_pt1 | contig 14684 bp, 7 predicted proteins | sample 729711 | NCBI WGS metagenome assembly LUMS01 (sample SAMN03860298, study PRJNA289734) | marine metagenome | biome: seawater column; feature: ocean; material: water; isolation source: Red Sea water column Station 192 - depth 25m | place: Saudi Arabia: Red Sea | collected 2011-10-15 | depth 25 m | reverse complement strand
ATGTCAGGGTTCATGATTCAGGGAGGGGTTATCGTGAGCATGGGAGGGTTAGGAGGATATGCTGCACACTACTATGGTTGGTGCAACGGCGAGCAAATGCCCGTTTCACAATGCCCCGATAAGACGGACTACACGGTACCACAAGAACACGAGAACGGTCTGAGGCACACTGTTGGAGCACTGGCTGCTGCTCACGCAGGGGTAAACACAGATGGAAGCCAGTTTTACATCATACCGTCCGATGGATCTGCTGGCCATCTCGATTGGGAGGCCGGAAAGGACTGCAGCAGGGGCAGCAGGGAGAGTTGCCATACAGTATATGGTTACGTAACCGAAGGACAGAACCACGTCGACTCTATCAGTAAGGTGGAAACAGACGGCACCACACCAGTGGATCCAGTCAGAATCCTATCTGCTAGCGTGATCAACTGAATCACTTCACTTAGTGAACTTCATGTACTCCTGACTAGCGGTTTAGTTTGGTGAGTTTATGGGGAGTGACAATCCATTCGGTGCCAGGTCAGAGTTCGAGAAGTCCGATGGCACGATGGCCAGATTCATGGACCTTCATTCTCTCGAAGAAATGGGATTGTGCAAATTGGATGAGATCCCATTCTCCATCAGGATACTTCTTGAGTCCGCTCTGAGAAAATGCGATGGATTCCTCGTGAACGAGGAAGATGTCAGGAGAATAGCCTCTTGGTCACCAGAAATGAAGCCAGAGGAGATTCCTTTCAGCCCCAGTAGGGTCATTCTACAGGACTTCACTGGAGTCCCTGCAATAGTGGATATTGCAGCACTCAGAGATGCAATGAAGGATCTCGGGGGCGATCCGGCGAAGGTGAACCCTCAAGTTCCTGTAGATCTCGTAATCGATCACTCTGTCCAAGTGGATGTATCGGGACTATTTCCGGATGCCAGAGAGCGTAACTTGGAGATAGAATATGAGAGGAACTCAGAGAGGTACAAGTTCCTGAAATGGGGGCAATTGAGCCTTGACAACTTCAGGGCAGTCCCGCCTGGAAGGGGAATAGTGCACCAGGTGAATCTAGAATGGATCGCTAGCGTAGCCAGGGAGGAAGATGGAACTTGGATTCCAGACTCCCTTGTGGGAACCGACTCCCATACTACCATGATCAACGGATTGGGGGTTCTTGGTTGGGGTGTCGGTGGAATAGAGGCAGAGGCGGTGATGCTAGGACAGCCGATCTACATGCTGCTTCCAGAGGTTGTAGGTTTCGAACTAAGAGGGGAGCTACAACCAGGAGTTACAGCGACTGATATGACTCTGAGAATAGTTGAGATGCTCAGGGAGCATGGCTGCGTTGGAAAATTCGTAGAGTTCCATGGTCAAGGACTCTCTAGCCTGAGCCTACCAGATAGGGCCACTATTGCAAATATGGCACCTGAGTATGGGGCAACATGCGGCTTCTTCCCCGTCGACCAGACCACTCTTGACTACATGATACTCTCAGGAAGAGACACTGATCACGTGGAGGATGTGAAGCGATTCATGTCGGCTCAGGGACTATTCTATGAACAATCATCGACTACCCCCAAATTCACATCGAATCTCGAATTGGACCTGAGAACTGTAGAACCCTCACTTTCCGGACCAAAGAGGCCTCAGGACAGAGTCTCACTGTCAGAAATGAAGTCTCACTGGAGAGCCAGCCTGAATGCTGAGACGGGCCATCAGGGCCATGGGATTGACCCCAGTAGGAACTCAGACTCGTCACCGATAGAGGGAAGGGGATGTGTTTTGAATCACGGAGACGTGGTTATCGCAGCCATAACTAGCTGCACCAATACCAGCAATCCAAGTGTGATGATCGCAGCAGGATTGATGGCTAGGAATGCCAGATCAAGAGGATTGCAGATCAAGCCTTGGGTTAAGCCCAGCCTAGCTCCTGGCAGCAGAGTCGTTACCGAGTACTACGATGCATCGGGTCTTTCCGATGACCTGGACTCTCTGGGATTCAGCGTAGTTGGCTACGGATGCACCACTTGCATAGGAAACTCCGGACCTCTGGATCCTGAGATAGAGGCAGCAATAGACGATGGGGATTTGGTTGTGGGAAGCGTCCTCTCCGGTAATCGTAATTTCGAAGGAAGGATACATCAGAAGATCAAGGCGAACTACCTAGCTAGCCCGCCTTTGGTAGTGGCCTACGCTCTGGCAGGAACATTGGACATAGATTTCAGCAAGGAACCCCTTGGCTTGGATGGTGCAGGAGAGCCTGTGATGCTGTCAGACATCTGGCCTAGTGATGATGAGATTCGTAGAACCGTAGAAGCCGCTATTGGTCCGGAGATGTTCATCAGGCGATACTCAGACGTTCTAAGTGAGCCCAGATGGGACTCGATTCCTAGTGAAGCAAGCGAACTTTTCCCGTGGGACGAGGATTCCACGTACGTGCGCCTGCCCTCTTTCTTCCAGGGCATCGAACCCGAACCATCTCCGGTAGAACCGATAGAGGATGCAAGGGTCCTGGTGAAGGTCGGCGACTCGGTTACTACGGATCACATCAGTCCTGCGGGGGCCTTCCCCAGCAGCGGCCCAGCGGGTAAGTATCTGATGAGCAAGGGAGTCGAACCCCGAGACTTCAACTCCTTTGGGAGCCGTCGAGGCAATCATGAGGTAATGATCAGGGGGACATTCGCCAATATCAGGATGAGGAACCTGACTGCACCCGGAACCGAGGGCGGACTCACAACACACTTTCCAACCAACGAGGTAGTTTCCATACACGAAGCCAGTGAGAGGTACCAATCAGAATCCACGCAACTTGTGGTGTTGGCAGGCTCTCAGTATGGCTCCGGAAGCAGCAGGGACTGGGCTGCAAAAGGCACCTTCCTTCTTGGCGTAAGGGCCGTTATAGCCAAGTCATACGAGCGGATCCATAGGTCTAACCTGGTGGGAATGGGAGTCCTCCCACTAGCATTCTCTGATGGGGCCGATGCAGAATCATTGGGTCTCGATGGCACCGAGCTCTACAGCATCCCTGCATCCGGTGATCTCGATCCGTTCTCTGAGATAATCGTAACAGCGAAGAAGGGGGACGGGACAGTGGTCAGTTTCCCTGTTATTGTCAGATTGGAGACGCCAGTAGAGGTCGAGTACTACAGAAACGGAGGAATCCTGCAAACGGTCCTCAGGAATCTGGCAAAAGATTGAATTCACTCACGCAGCATCGAGGTAATAGAATGGCAGAAGACGAATCCGAATCAGAAAATGGGCTCCCCGGTCCTCCACCTGATCCGTCCAGAATCCCATCCATAGTAAGGAAGGTCGGTGACCTCAACCTGGCATCGAAGGCCGAAGAGCACGGAATCTCGAAGAAGACGAAGCCGGACATCAAGGCGATAATGGAATTCCTGGACGAGATTGAGGACCCTGAACCCCTCAATAACAATCTGTCCGGGGATCCGATGGCAGAGTCCTGGCTCCAAATTCTCCTGACGTTAATCGTAAGGGAGCATGGACACTCATCGTTGGATGTTGGGACCATAGAGCTACTTGTGGGAGAGAGAATGAACAGAGAGAGAATCGATCTGGAGATTTTCCTAGACAGGCTATGGCTAATGGGGAGGCTCGAGAAGGTCTACGGTGGCGAAGAAGTAAGTTATTCGCCTAATCCAAGCAAAAAAACACGTCTCGGTAATGCATAAGAGTGGTCGGAAAGTCCGAACTACCATGATGAACGTAAGTATGAATGGAAACCGTAAGCATGGAAGCGGCAGGAGGGCAGTAGGACTGGTGTTCCTCATGCTGACTTCGCTGTTCGTCTCGGCAGTGCCTTATGCTTCTGCTTCCCACACTACTCAATACGCAGTCCAGAGAGATCCTCTCTACATCACGATCGGAGATCTGGACTGCGATGGGGATAATGACATAGGCTCCGGCAGCGGCTTTGGACACTTCATTAGCTTCCTATACAACGATGGAAACGGCGGCTTCGCAGACAGGCAGGATGTCCAGATATCCAACAACGACTCGTACAGGGCAGGATTCAGAGACGTCGCCGACGGAAATCGCGTGGAGATAGCCGATGTCGACGGTGACGATGTTAACGACATCATCTACTACCAGCAGAACGTTAGGTTCGTCGGTGAATCGTTCATCAGGCCAGCGAACCTCACTGTACTCAAGGGAGAATGCGACAAGAGGGTCAACGAATGGGAGGAAATGTTCGATACGATTACGGTAATCAACCCCTATCTAGCAGATTTCGATGTAGGAGATATCAACGATGACGGTTACGTGGACGTAGCATTCTCATCGACCGACTCAACCTTCGCGAACCAGTTCATACAGATATACAAGGGACCTGACTACAGCCTCCCCTCCAATCAGCACGCACCCATTTCAGTCCCTCTTACAAGTGGCTACTATCAGTATCTCAAGCTAGGTAATTGGAACGAGGACCTCCTGGAGAACCCACTAACCGGAGAACCAGTCCCAGGAGAGTGCGAGGATCTGGACATCTGGCTACTCAGGACCCCACCATACAATGCAGGTGTGGGCTACTCTGCGGGGACCTATGACAACGTGACCGTGCTCGAGTACGATTGCGTTACCGGACAGTTCCCCAACCCAATGGACCCAACCGGCTCCGGGACCATCCACGAGTTCAAACTCGATGCTGAGCACGACTACCCACTGTACGGGTTCGATATCGCAGACTCCACCCCTGATGATGACGTCAATGAGATTGATATCATCGCAGCAGTAGATGGAATCACAGGAAACGTGTCATACGCCACCAAGACATCCTCAGGATGGGACAAGCAGAACTACGTCGACTTCGGAGACTTCCTCGGTGCATCCGTAACCATTGCAGACGTTAACCAGGACGGAGAGCTGGACTTCTTCGTCCCAACATCCCTCACCCTCTTGGATACCCAGGAGTCAACGGTTCAGAATCAGACATTCCTTCTCAGGCCCAACCTCAGAGCCCTGAACACCGTCCAGATTCTGCTTGCAGACCCAAACACTGACGGATACCTGCCACCTCTCTCTTTCGATGTAGGAAGGAGGCCAACCATGGCCATGCCAGGGCAGCTCCAAGGAGGCGAGAACAGCGCACTAGAGGTTGTAATCGGACAGGAGGACTACACATACAGATTCTCAAACAATGCCATGTGGTTGGATACCCAAGGTTATGCTGGCCAGGGCGATTACCTGTCCGTGCTAGTACTGGATAATTACGACCTCGGAATTACCAGAGTCGAGATCGAACCCTCGGTAACCGATCCTGCGACATTCCAGAGCATCGTCGGCGAAGGAAATCGATGGGTCAACGTCACTGTGAAGAACACTGGTCTGATGCCCATTTCGAGTGGCAGCTTCGACGTCGACCTTGAGGTCAGGGAGGTACTTGGCGGTACTGACACGGTCGTCTACTTCAACGACTTCGAGACCGACTCGCCTAACATTAACTCCGCAGGAGCAACCCTGAACAAGTACTCGTACACAGGCGAGTACGGTATTGGCAATTCCTCTTGGCACATAGACGAGGACAGGTATTGGATCAGTCAAGACTACGATGAGTACGATGTTGTCCATTTCAACAACAGTGACTACCAGTGTATGCCTAACGGAACTGACACTTGCCTCGCTGCAGACGGCAACCCCGAGGAAAACAACGAATCCTGGGACGGACCCGTTGCATACCCGTACTGGGAGGCCGAGGCCAACCCAACCAACTACTTCTGGTCCGGAGTAACTCACACATACGAGTTAGATGATGGAAACACCACGGATGACACCGGCTACTACAACCACATGGACGAGGCTCTGATACTGGAGGGAATCGACCTATCCGGTGCCGATGCAGCATTCTTGGACATGGATGCAATATGCAGTGCGGGATTCTTCGAACTCTTCTTGGCGGAGCCATACGACGTCATCGAGAGATGGCTGTACGAGGACTCCTGCAGCATCGAGGTTTGGAGTGATGGCAGTGGATGGGAGACCGTCTGGAGGTATGGGGGCTGGGACAACGAGAGGAAGTACAAAATCGAGGAGAGGGTCTCTAGCGCACCCGACCCCGAGTACAACGATTACAATTCCAACTTCTTCGGAGACTGGCACACCACAATGTGGAACAACTACACTGAATCTGGTGGAATCAGAGACTCCTGCGCCATCACCTACGGAATTTGTTGGGAAGACGGCGGCCAAGATCAGATGGCAGACTCAATCGATCTCACTCCATACGCCGGACAGACAATTGACATCAGATTCCGCTTCAGGAGCGGCTTGGAGGGAACTGTTGGTCCAGAGGGATCCCTTGACTATTCGGGACTCGATGGTTTCGCGATTGACAATATATCCATCAGGACGAGGGACGTCAATTTCGGCGCCTCGACATTCGAGAGCCAACAGCTACAGAATCTGGATCTTCTCGCTGGCGAGTCCCTTCAGGTCCAATTGACGGCCGACTTCGTGGACAACACCACGTACTACATCTCGACAGTTCTTTCTAACTTCGACTTGGGTTCGGGGCAGGCAGACCAAGACAGCACCAATGACGAGACTCGGTTCCAGCTGACGGTCAGGAACCTGTACGATCCAGGACTCTTCGAGGAGCCATGGCTCAATCTTCTGAACGGAGAGCGATACGCATCGGGGGAGATGCCCATCACCGTTGGTGTGCAGAACTGGGGCAACACCTTCGTCGACTTCGACGTCGAGGCAAAGGTTCGGAATGCTCTACCCGAGCTGATCGCTGCCGAGGACTTCTCTGGATTCCAACCTATCTGGGAGGACGATGGAAACGAAAACGGGAGCAGGTTGGACGACTCCACTGGGTCAAATGAGATGCTGCCACAGAAGGTCAAATGAGATGCTGCCACAGAATCAAGGGGTGTTCAAAAACCAGGCATATTGGCTAGGTCACCCCTCGGACGGTTACGGAGACAGTTGGAACGAGACTCTTACACTCGAGCCGATAGAACTCACAGACAGCGGAGCGGACTTCACGTTCCTCAGCTTCGACTACTTCGCAGAGGGAGACCATATCTCTGACAGAAACGGGAACGTCCAAGCAGTTCGAGACTTCTCATTCTTGGAGGTGACCTGGGTCAAGGAAGGCGAGGTCTTCGATGGAACCATCTACGGTAGTTGGACCGACCTGAACGATAACGGCCTCAGGTATGCGTTCAACCCCTACACCGAGACTGTCTACAACTATTGCGAGGATTTCGACCAGAACGGCCTCTACGAGGAGGTCGAGTATGCAGGTGATCACTCCGGCGGTATCGGTGAAGACGGATTCGTCACATGGTTCGACTCGGACAACCTGGTGAACACTGCTAGGATAGACCTGACCCACGTTCATCTCCTCAATCAGACTGCCGAGGACTCGATCGCGTGGACCGACGAGTGCACATCACTGGCAGGAGCGGAGGTCACCTTCACATGGCGGTTCTACTCCAATGACGATGGAGTCAACGGAAATGCAGGTTACGCCGGATTCGGGATAGACAACATAAGGGTGGACGATTACACCTTCAATGACGACGGCACGTACATCGAGACAGTAACTGGAATGGACGCTGCTCAGAAGAGAGTCATTGAGATGGGGGTCCATGACTTCGAGAGCGGACTCTACAGGATAGACCTCATGACCATATTCAACAACACGGACAACAGTACGAACTGGTTCGACAAGCCTGAGATTAGCCAAGCCAACAACGTATCTACCATACTGTTCGAGATCGCCAACGCTGACATCACGCTACTTCAGGCAGATGTTCTCGACTGCGTCGCCGATGCGGTCTACTCCTGCGTATACTCGACCAACCCACAGGGCCAGCAGTCGCACAACTTCGCAGTTCCAATGCTAAATGGTGTCATCGAGGGAATCTACGAGGTGACAATGAAGATCGTTGACGAGGACACGGGGCAGACCGTATTCGAGCAGACATCCGATAACGGGCCCTTCGTTCTAGACCCGCACCAGAGGTCTCAGGCGAACTGGACCTCTCCCTACGACCTGTGGTTCGACTCCCACACGTACAACATCAGCTTCCAATCCACATTGATCGGAACTGGGGAGGACTCCGGTAACGAGAGATACTTCTCAATCGAGTTCCTCGACAACATAGACGTCGCAATCCTCTCCAACCCCACTGACCAGAACAGGCTGCAGAGGGTTAAGCAGGACCTATCCTCGATGAACAAGACATACACCCAGCTAGAGGTGGAGGACTGGGACGTTTACGGAATGGAAGACTGGCTCGAGCACTACTCCAAGGTCCTGCTGCCTTGGCAGACTGACTACAGCGTGGAGTATGGCGACTACTACGAGCTCCTCGGGACTCCAAACCCCGACAATGCCGACATTACCCTGACTGAGACTCTTATCGAATTCATGAGGGAGGGAGGGACTCTTCAGGTACATCTGGGGCCATACTACTCTGACTACGACGACATACAGAATCCGAACTCACCAGACAGGCTACCCTTCGGAATGAACGTAGTGATGAGGGACCACCACAACGATACCGTTGACCACAGGGTACTCTCAGAGAACGTGAGCCTGATAGACCCTTATCACCCTCTTATGTCCGGAATCGACCCATCCTCCCTGTCAGGAATTAACGGTGGGACGCACGTGGCACTATCTGCGCTCGACCTGAACCAGGTCAAATCAGAGAACATCCCCCAGGTATGTAGCGATGGAGCCTCCGGTGGAACCGAGGGCGGGAAGATAAGCGACGGCGGCACGTTCCACACGATCATCCGTGACTCGGAGAACCCGAGCCAGGCCCTCTTGTCAACCTGCAACATTGAGCAGGGAGGGATGATCATCACGACAATAGATGTAGAGAATCCCGCTGTCTCACAGCCATTCGGAGATCCAAACTTCGCCATGCTGTCTAACCTCCTTGACTTCCACCTGACTCCATACCCAGATGGATTCGAAATAGCCGGAGAGGGCTTCGAGCTAACTATTGACGGTGCAGTTCAGTCCATCGACGTACTTACCGGAGCCTACGCCAGGAAGGCAATCAAGAGCTCTGCGGAACTGCAGTTCGGATTTGAGACGGACGTGCCAGGGATTCATGCAGACTGGTTGATCGAGTCTGTCAACGGTGATGCAGTAACTGGTTGGGACGGACAGCCCCTGGGAAGCGAAAACAACCACGTGCACAGCCCGAACTCCTCCCAGCCTGCTACAGCCATATTCTGCGTCCCAGACGAGAATGCCGAACTAGGGTGCAAGATAGATGCAGAGTGGAGAATCTGGTTGTTCCTGCACGACTCCTACGGGAATACACGGATAACCAACATCTCCGTGTACACTAACGACATCAACGCTGACAGCACGCCTCCGGAAGCTCATATCGAGATAGTGGAGGACTCATCCTTCACCGATTTCGTCGAGTTCGTCGGATATCAGCAGACACCGACAGGAAAGCAGGACGAAAACGGCAACTGGATAATGGTCGACTCCCCCAAGTACCGAGTCAGGCTATCAGACACCGGAGACACTAGCATTCGATTCTCCTCCGCTAACAGTAGCGATATCGGAACTGGAATTGGAAAGTTCACTTGGTCAGTAAATGGAGACGGTGACAACGTGCAGTCTTACGAGTTGCCTGGTAGCCAAGTAGAGTGGACCTACACATTCAGGAATCTGACTGTGGGAGAGAACACCATAATGGTTGAACTGACTGTGTACGATAAGAGGGACCAGAGGAACGAGGAACCGACTAGAGTCTTCTTCGAGGTAGTTGGCGAGATGTTCGGAGATGCGGCCCCGGAGGTTCAGTTCGATAGCATCGCAACAGCAGACGGAGAGTCATTCAACGGATTGGAGTCTGACATAATCAACATCACAGGAACCGTAGTCGACAACGACGCAAGCGCGGATTGCGACGTCAAGGTAGAGGCCTCATTGGACGACCTCTCGATATTCGATAAGAGCGATGGAATCAAGACAGCCCAGAAGGCGTTGGGGAGGTTCGACTGGCAGGAAGGCCTATGCGACGGCGATCAGTACTTCCTAACACTCAACATATCCCACAAGTATCTGGAAACAGAAGGGAACGTGGGCGTCATCCACATCAGGCTCACAGAGGGGGCTTACGTCGTCGACGACCAGATCACTCTCTACACTGTCCCAAGGTCCAATGAGGAGCAGGGCGGCAATGAGGAAGGTAGTGGCGACACTTCAACTCTGATGTTCGCTGGAATAGGGGCACTACTGCTAATTGCAGTTCTTGGAGTCACGATGATGTTCATGAGAGGGCGCGGGGGGTCCGATCAGCAGGACTCCGTGGAGTCATTCGGCGGCGTGGAGCAGATGGATCCAGTCGAGGCTTACGTGCAGCAGCTTGTGGCACAGGGCTATGATGAGCAGATGGCCAGGCAGTACGCCACGCAATACTATGCGCAGTACTACTCGCAGCAGAACAAGGGCGGCGGTGGCTGATCAGAGTTCGGGTACCGAGGGCCTCCACTTCCGTGGCAGGGCCTCCCCCGACTCCTCGATTAGCCCCAGCCTCTCCTGGAAGGCAGGGGTCCTCTTTCCTATGACGTACGTGTAGAGCTTGGATGACCTGATCTCTTCGGGTACGCAGACCTTCCCGCTGGAGCTCTCCGTGTCTATGGCCCTGTTGAGGAAGGACTCCGGACGGTTTAGCTTCAGCAAGAGCCTCCTAGAGAGGTTAATCACGACGAAGTACAGGGCGACAATAATCAGCATCACAATCACAGTGGCATATGGTATCCCTGCGAACAAATGCGACGCAAGTGACCCCAACAAGAACACTATTGGCATGACGAACATCAGTAGGAAGTAAGTCTCAGTTAGTGGCTTCTTCTTCCTCATCCTGCTGATTAGTCCCCACGATTCATCATTGCTGTTCTGTGGCTCGAAAGACAACTCCTCCTCCATAGAACTCTGCTCCTCGTAGATTATTCTGAGCCTCTTTGCCCTAGTCTCTAGGGACTTGCTGGGCTGCCTTTCCACCATTCTATCCAGGACATCCAGAAATTCCCCAGCTTGCTCGAAGCAACCCATCCTAATGAGAATGGAAATCTGCTCGAAGTAGGGAAGAACATCACTTGGAGCAACTTCCTTCCTGTCTTCCCACCATTTTAGTCCGTGTTCCAGCATTCCTAGGTGAGCGACTATGATTTCTCCCCCAATCCTCCATGCATGCTCGTTATCCGGATCTAGCTCGACAGCCTTCCTGCTTGCGGCCATGGACTTGGATGACTGAATCATGTCAGGCATCTGCTGCTTCCCCCTAGAATCTACTGGCAGCACCCACTGAGCGATAGCAAACCAAGCATCTGCGTGACTCTCGTCAATAGAAACCACTTCTTCAGCGAGAGATAGAGCAGTCCCCCTATCTCCTGACTCATTGGCTTCTATGGCATCCAGCCATATCATCTCGGCACCCTTCGTCATGAGATTCGCAGAATACCCTCGATGAAGAATGCTCGGGTTCTAGGCTAACGCCTCTTGCCCCTACCTTCCCTACTGGGTCCTCTCCTTCTGCCGGGACTATGTGACCTCCGTCCTGATTTACCGGAAGTCCTCTGTTTACCCTTACTCCCCCTTCTGTAGTGATTATTCCCTCTTCCGGAATTCCCTCCCCTCTTACTATCCCTCGAATCATGCCTTCCTCGTCCTCCAGATTTTCCCCTAGGGCTCTTATTGTTCCTGTTTCCTCTACCATAGTTTCCCCTCGGGCGACTCTTCCGTGAGTTTTCCCGGGGGGCTATCTCGACAGGGGATCCCACAGATGCCCTCAAGTCTATTCCATCGTAAAGGGGGTGTACGTGAATCAGAGGGGACTCAATGGGACCTAGAACAGTCTCCACCTTTCCCAATATCTTACCGCCCCTAACTCTCATTCTGGCACCGAGACGAGGGGGCCTTCCTTCGAAGGAAATCAGCAGGCCTCCCTCATGAGACTCACGATCCACTCTTCCCGAGAAACTCATTCTAAGATCTCCTTCTGAAGAAAATAGCCATCGATAATGCGATCAACAGCGAGGGGATGCCTGAGGCTGGAAGACTGGTTTCAGAAGGACCACCTTCAGATGGGTCCGTAACTTCTGGGATTTCGATCATTGAAGTGTCTATAGATGTCTGAACAGTGGTACATTTCCCAGACTGATCACAACCGGTAATCTCCACGTCAATAATCATCTGATCATACTCTCCACCCAATGCGAGAGGCGCGAGGTCCACCCATTCAGTCTCCCAAGTATTTCCCATGACCTCGACTTGGTGAACGGTATCTGCAATCTCGATTGTGAAAGTTACCACCTCTCCGTCTGGATCGCTGTAGTGACCTTCCACCTTCCACATCCATCCATCGAAAGAGGCCATTCCCAGTGTGAGTAACGGGGGTTCGCTTTCCTTAACAATTCCAAGATCGAATGTTCTTTCGAAAGACTGATCGCCAACCACTACTTCAATCCAAATCTGTACCGGACCAGGGACAATACCTTGGGTCGGCATTAGTACTTCATGAGTTCCAGTGCTCTGTCCACTATACTCCATTGCCTGTCTTGATTGCCCATCTTGCGACAAAGCCAGACGAACGGTAGTTTCCGGTTCCCATGACTCGGAGCGGGTAATTGTCAGGGGGTGCTCCTCATCTAGAAGCAGGCTTGTTGTGGAAATTGAAACAGGCACTCCGATTATCCATGTCCTGTTACCGGAAGTCTTTCCTGAGGAGTCTGAGGCTTGACAGGTAACCTGAGTGATCCCATCAACGTTAATCCATAACGAACCATCAATACTCGGGGATAGCTCAGTCTGTCCAGAGGTGCAGGAAATCTCCAGGCTCGCTACTCCGGATTCGTCATCAAACCAAGATGCAATTTCTTCCCATGTTGACAACTTGTTGGGGCCATCTTCGAAGACAGGGAACCAGCTTCCGTTAGCAGGTGCATTCAGGGTCCATTCAGGGGCTTCATTAGTTGGGACCGGAGAAGTGGTGAAGTCGGCGAAAACGTCTTCGCCCAAAGGCCAATTCTCCCTTGAGAAGTTCGAATCTAGTGTGTATGTGAGACTCCCATCATCATTTGTTCGAAGATCGTAACTTGCTGACCCGTCTCCTATGCAACTCCCTCTGATCGGTGCGGCATCGGTTTGTGGGTTGTCCTCGTCTAGACCTACGAATCTCCCCTCGCACTCCTCCCACATGTCCATCCTCAATTCGGGCATGACCGGGAAGGTGAAGTCTAGTCTAGCATTACTCATATTGGATGAGTTGAATGCTACAGTGAAGTCATTGGGGTCCGAGACTCCCCCTATCACCATCGTCGCATTGAGCCATAACTCGATCCTGCACTCATCAACTCCTGCCGACTGGTTAATCTCTATGTCACAGTCTCTAGTGCTCGATGGAACAACTGGAACCTCGAAACAACTCTCCTGGCTGAATCCCTGACAGTCTCTAATTTGTGAATGCCTCTCGGGAACTCCGTTGAAGTGACCTATGTTGGTTTGGTCACTCTCCCATGAAGTATTCATCCAGTCCACACCAACTCCTCCCCTATGGGGAGACCCGTCCCTAATCCCAATACGAGTGATACTGTATTCAAGACAGTCCGCGGCAATTGAGACCATGGCCTCAATCTCATCCGATGACAACCAGCCATCACCTCCAGAGGGTACAATCCCCTCTAGGAATGCATCTAGATCGGATCTGATGTCATCGGCTAGGGACCAGTTAATCCATGCTCTGGCATCCACTTCAGCAGTCTGCCAGTCATCGTTCACACGAACCTCGAAAACTGCTTGATTGTAGATGAAAATATCCTCGAACGTTATCGAGCCACATTGCTCTTCCAGCGACCCTCCTCCTCCGAACTGCTCCATTCTCTCCGACTGGATATCTAATTCATGCGTGCCTTCAAGAGTTTTCACAGATGCGGAAAATATGATTATAATCACGAGCAACAACGCTCTCGCCGTAGTATTCACTATCCGCCTGAACAGGCAGAAGATGATGATTATATCGGAATTTAATTTTAGTTTAGGTTAACCTAAAATTGATAAGTAAATTTGTTTTCGGAATTTTTAGGGTGACCAAAATTTTCGAAGAAAAGAAGATGGCAGGCTTGATGATGATATTGATGATTAGCGCTTCGCTAGCAGGCTGTGCAGGCGATGATAACGAGGCAGATCCAATCGACACATTGGTGATTGCTTACGAAGTAAGGGATGATTACGTAAACATAGACGAGAATCCCCAGTCTTTCGCTGACTATTTGTCTGAAGTACTAAACTACGATGTCTCTCTCTACAATGTAGATTCTGAGGGTGCGATGCTTGAGGCTCTCAGGTTCGGAAATGCCGACATAGCTCTCATGGACGGAGGATCCGCATGGGTTGGCTGGCAGCAATATGATCTACAGGTCCTTGCGGCAGATCAAAAGTCGGATGGTAGAACTCACTACAGTGCACATGCCTGGGTACTTGCAGGAAGTGAGATGGCTGAGGCGCATCTTGACGATAACCCCTACACTGATCCATTTTCACTTTTACAGGGCCAGACCTCCTGTCACACCGGTTGGCTAAAGTCAGCAGGGATGCTTCTTCCCATGGGTTATCTAATCGGACACGGCTATGCCAACGTCATCGGCGATCCAAATGATGTTGAGACAATGAGGAACACCATCTATGCCTTCTTCAATGAGA
>LUMS01000419.1_pt1 | contig 14690 bp, 16 predicted proteins | sample 729711 | NCBI WGS metagenome assembly LUMS01 (sample SAMN03860298, study PRJNA289734) | marine metagenome | biome: seawater column; feature: ocean; material: water; isolation source: Red Sea water column Station 192 - depth 25m | place: Saudi Arabia: Red Sea | collected 2011-10-15 | depth 25 m | reverse complement strand
CCTCGATCCTCACGCAATCGGGCCCCTCGAACCGTCAGGAGTTCTTCTTCTTCACCGAGACAACCTTTCACGGGCTGCGCTTTGGCGAGTGGAAGTTCCTGTTCACCCATCAGGACCGCTGGTTCAACGGCGAGCAGTACGCGATGACCTCGCCGCTGATCACGCGGCTTGATCTCGATCCCTTCGAGCGTTTCCACGAGGCGCGCGGCTTTGACGAATGGCAGGAGAACCGGTCCTGGGCGATCGGGCCAGCGCTCGCGCTGGTGAACCAGTTCGTCGCCTCGTTCGAACAGTTCCCGCCGCGGATCGCCAGCTTCTCGACATCGGTGGAGGACATGTCCAAGCAGATCATGCAGGCGGCGCCGCCGCCGCAGTGAGGTGACTGGCTGGACAGGAACAGGACACCCGGGCTGGCGGCCCGGGTGTTTTCGTTTCAGGCAGACCGGCGGCCCCGGGGAACACGTTTTCGTGGGGCGGGTGGTCCCCGCTTCGCTCTGGCCGGTCGGCAGCGGCGTACGCCGCGCCTGTTTCAACCTCTTCGCCGCAAGGAAATTACCGCTTCCCGCGAGAGTGTCGCAGGCTTTCGCGGTTGACCCTGACGGCCGCTGGGGCCATCAACCAGCCCAGTATCGGGCGGCCCGGTTCAATTGCAGGGGCCGCGCAGGTCTCTTACAGGAAGCACATGGCCCGTTCCCCCAAGACACAGGCGCCGGGCGCCACCGAAGACCGTGCCCCCTCGCGCAACATCCGCGGGCTCGAAGCGCTCTGGCCCTTCCTGCGGCCCTATCGCGGTCTGCTGGTCGCCGCGGGTGACGAGGAAGAAGGCGTCCTTGGTGCGCAGGTTGGGGTAGTAGCCCATGCCGGAGATGACGAAGATGTCACCGGTGCGGTCGTGGGCGTTGAAGTAGCAGCGGTCGTAGAAGTGCCGGTCGCTGGATCCGGGCCAGCCGATCGGCTGCGGGACCTGGTGGAGGGGGTACTCGTCGAGAGGGCCGAGCCCGCCGCGCGCGCGGCTGGGCGTGCTCATCAGGCCCCCACCTTCGCCAGGACCGACTCCAGCAGCGGCTTGCAGTGGAAGAGCGACTCGATGTCCGCAGGCATCTCGATCTCGCCGAAGTGCACCTGGCGGGCGCCGGTGCGCATGAAGACGATGCACCACTGCAGCCCGTTGTAGACGTGGTACCAGTCGAGGTCGCCGAGCTCGACGCCCGACTTCTCGGCGTACGTCGCCACCACGTCCTCCTCGCGCAGGAAGTGCGGCATGCCAGGCAGCTCCAGCATCCCGACGATCGACTCGAAGACCTGGTGGGCGAAGAGCAGCCAGCTCACGTCCAGAGCGCGTGGGCCGAGGGTGACCATCTCCCAGTCCAGGACGGCCACCGGCTCGAAGTCGCGGTAGATGACGTTGCCGATGCGGGCGTCGCCCCAGCACAGCACCGGGTCGCCCTGCTCCTCGGCCATCGGGACGTTCGCCTCGAGCCAGGCCAGGGCACGCTCGACGGTCGGTGAGGGGGCGAGGTCGCGGACGGCGAAGTCGTACCACGCACGGACCTTGGCGAGGTTGCGGTGCAGCAGCGTCTCGCCGTCCTGCTCGGGCGCAAGGTAGCCGAAGCGGCCGAGCGGGTCCTCGATCGCGTGCAGCCGGGCCAGGACGTCGACGGTGGAGTCCTGGAGCCGGCGCTGGTCGGCGCGGTCGGCGTCGAAGAGCCAGTTGTCACCGAAGGGGTAGGGCAGCACGTCGGGGGGCACGACGCCCTCGACGCGGTCCATCAGGAAGAACGGGGTGCCGAGCACCTCGCCGGACTCCTCCAGCCAGCGCACGCCGGGCACCGGGACGTCGGTGAGCTCGCCGACCTGGCGGATCACCTCGTACTGGTGGCCGAGCTCGTAGCGGGGGAAGACCGGGAAGTCCTGGGGCGCGGGTGCGACCCGGGCGACCATCGGCACGGTGTCGCGGGAGCCCTCGGTCCAGGTCGCGTCCAGGACCAGGGTCTCCGAGGACATCCCGTTGCTGTCGGTGCCGCTGTGCAGCACCACCTCCGGCTCGGCGTGCTCCGGTAAGAGGCCCTGCAGCCACCCCTCCAGCACCTCGGGCACGCGGGCCGCGTCGCGGCTGCTGCGCTGCATCTTCAGGTCTGCGGGCGGTGGCGCCTGGGTCACGACGGTCGACTCCTTCGTCCGGACGGTGTGACGTGGGTCATGCCCGGCCAGAATCCTAGAACCTGTTCTACATTGTCAACGCGTGCCAGACAGGTGTGAAAGAGGTGTCTCAGGGCGCCCGCCAGGCCCTCGGGTCCGCTCGGCGACCGGTCCGCCGGGGATTCAGCACACCAGCAGCCCCTTCCTTAACCTGGCTGGGTGCTCCGCCCCTCCCCCCGCCCGACCGCACGCGCCGCTGCCGTCGCCGCCCTGGCGGTCGGTGCCGCGGTGAGCACCCTCGCCGGGCCCGCCGCTCCGCCGGCGCCCGCGGCCCCGTCCGCGGCACGGGGGGCGGTGACCGCCGACCCCGACGACCGCCCAACCGTGCGCGGGCTCCCCCGCCCCGACGGTGCGTACCGCTTCGTGTCCTTCCCCGACTTCCTCAACCAGGACGTCGGCGACGTCACGCGCGCCCCGCACTGGCAGCAGGGCGACCCGAAGGGCACCAACTCCGCCTACGAGGACTCCCTCGACCACGTCCTCGACGACGTCGCGGCCCATCAGCCCGAGGCGTTCCTGGTGGCCGGCGACCTCGTCGAGGGCGAGTGGGGCAAGGACGAGACCGGGGTCGACCCGTTCGGCCCCCACCGCACCACCGACCAGCGCAAGAGGGCGCTGAAGGAGGCTGCGCGCGTCTACTACGGCGACTGGCTGCGCCGCCTCACCGACCACGGGCTGCCGGCCTACCCCGCCGTCGGCGACCACGAGATCGGCGACGACCCGTGGACGCCCCGCGGCGACGCCGAGCGCCGGGCGTGGATCCGCTTCAAGGCCAACCACACCTGGCTGTGGAAGCGGCAGCTGGTCAAGCACACCTACGACGCCGTGCGTCGCGCCCCCAGCGACGACCTGCGCCGGGTCGGCGGGGTCTCGAGCCCCGAGCGCGGGCAGGCCAGCGACACGGCGTACGCCGTCCGGCTGGACCGGGACCTGCTGCTGGTCACCGTCGACGTGTTCCGGCCGACCTCGAGCGGCGTCTCGGTCAGCCTCGACCCCGACCAGCGCGACTGGCTCGCGAAGGTGCTGCGCCGGGCGAAGAAGCAGCAGGTCCCGTGGGTGGTCGTCCAGGGCCACGTGCCGGTCCTCGGACCGGTGCGCACCCGCTTCTCCTCCGGGCTGACCTACGAGGGCAGCGACCTGTGGCAGCTGATGCGCAAGCACGACGTCGACGCCTACCTGTGCGGCGAGGTGCACGACCACACCGTGATCCGGCGCAAGGGCGTGGTGCAGATGTGCCACGGCGGGCTCTTCTACCGCGGCGAGTCGTCGTACGTGCTCGGGCAGGTGACCGACACCAAGCTGATGCTGGAGACCCGCTACCTGCAGGGCGACCCGCAGTGGAGCGGCACCAAGCTGTGGTCGACCGAGGGCGGCAACGGGCCGCGGCGCGTGGTCTACCGCAAGCCGTCGCGGGTCGTCGGCGCCTACGTCCTCAAGCGCGACCCCGAGCGCCCGGACCGCAACAACCGGGTCAAGCAGGCGCGGGGCATCTCCGGGGTCACACCAGGTCGGTGACCTGGACCCGCGCCTCGTCGGCCTCCTGGTCGGTGAGCTTGAGCTGCGACTGCCGCTCGGCCTCGACGCGACGCAGGTAGTGGTCGACCTCCTCGGCGATGCGGGCGTCGTCCCAGTCGAGGACCTCGGCCATCAGGCGAGCGGCGCGCGGGGCGGCGGCGACGCCGCGGTCGAAGGTCTCGATGGAGATGCGGGTGCGCCTGGTCAGCACGTCGTCGAGGTGGAGCGCCCCCTCGTGGGTGACGGCGTAGACGACCTCGGCGGCGAGGTAGTCCTCGGCTCCCTCCAGCGGCAGCGCCAGCTGACGGCGGGTCTGCACCATGGCGAGCAGGTCGTCGATCTGGCCGCCGTAGCGCGCGAGCAGGTGGTCGATGCGAGCGACGTGCAGTCCCGAGCGACGCGCCAGCAGCACCCGCTGGTTGGCACGGGTCTCGTAGGACTCCGCCCCCACGAGCGGCACCCGGTCGGTGATGGAGTCTCGGACCGCCCCGTGGCCGGTGGTGCGCAGGCTGTGGGCGGCGGCGTCGATGGCGTCGCGGGCCATCACGCGGTACGTCGTGTACTTCCCGCCTGCGATCATCACCAGCCCGGGCACGGGCGTGACGACGGTGTGCTCGCGGGAGATCTTCGAGGTGGGCTCGGACTCGCCGGAGAGCAGCGGTCGCAGGCCGGCGTACACGCCCACGACGTCCTCGTGGTCCAGCGGCTCGCGGAGGATCTCGTTGACGTGCTCGAGGATGTAGTCAAGGTCGCGGCGGCTGGCCGCGGGGTGGGCCTTGTCGAGGTCCCAGGGGGTGTCGGTGGTGCCGATGATCCAGTGGCGGCCCCACGGGATGACGAAGAGCACCGAGGTCTCGGTGCGCACGATGAAGCCGGTCTCGGAGCGGATGCGGTCGCGCGGGACGACGATGTGCACGCCCTTGGACGCCTGCACGTGCAGGGCGCCGCGGCCGCCGACCATCTCCTGGATCTCGTCGGTCCACACTCCGGCGGCGTTGACGACGACGCGGGCGCGGATCTCGAGGTCCTGGTCGTGCTCGAGGTCGCGGGCGGTCACGCCGACGACCCGCTCCCCCTCGCGCAGGAACCCGGTGACCTTCACCCGGGTCGCGACGTGGGCGCCGTGCTTGGCGGCGGTGCGGGCCACGGCCACGACCATGCGGGCGTCGTCGACCTGGCAGTCGTAGTACCTGATCGCGCCGGTGATCGACTCGGCCTTGAAGTCCGGCGCCATCCGCGCGACCTGGCGCCGGGTGAGGTGCCGGTGCATCGGCACGCCCATGTCGTACTTGCCGGCCTTGGCCATGCCGTCGTACAACGCGAGGCCGGCGCCGACGTAGGCGCGCTCGAGGACGGGCTTGGTCAGCGGGTAGAGGAACGGCACCGGGCTGACCAGGTGCGGGGCGAGGCGGGTCAGGAGCAGCCCCCGCTCCTGCAGCGCCTCGCGGACCAGGCCGAAGTCCATCATCTCCAGGTAGCGCAGCCCGCCGTGGATGAGCTTGCTGCTGCGGCTGGAGGTGCCGCTGGCGAGGTCGCGCTGCTCGAGCAGGCCGACGCTCAGACCGCGGGTGACCGCGTCGAGGGCGACACCGGTGCCGGTGATCCCTCCCCCGACGACCAGCACGTCGAGCTCGTGCTCGCCGGCCTGGCCGGTCATCGCCGCGAGGGCGGCGTCGCGCGCGTCGGGACCGAGGGCTCCGGGCGTGGGAGTCATGCGCCCAGTGTGTCAGGTCCGCGGTGCCGGGTTCAGCCCCCGAAGCGCGGGGGTCGGTAGGAGCGGCACTCGTCACCCGAGCCGGGGTAGCGGTCCTTGACCGCGCAGGCGCGGCGCATCTGGTCGCGGGCGTCGACGGGGAGCAGCCACCCCTTGCGCACCGCGCGGTTGGTGGCTTTGCGCAGCTGGCGCTCGTAGTCGCGGGAGTGCGCGACCACGACGTTCTGCAGGCCAGAGGGTCGGATTCCCTGCAGAACGTCGTGATCGAGGACGCCGAGGCGCGCGATGGGTCAGGAAGCCTTGGCCGCCTCGACCGCCTCGGTGAGCCCCTTGGCCGCCAGCCGGTCCGCGCGCTCGTTGCCCTCGTCACCGGCATGGCCCTTGACCCAGTGCCAGTGCACCTCGTGGCGCTGACAGGCGGCGTCGAGCTCCTGCCACAGGTCGACGTTCTTGACCGGCTGCTTGGCCGAGGTCTTCCACCCGTTGCGCTTCCAGCCGTTGACCCACGAGGTGATGCCCGAGCGCACGTAGGTGGAGTCGGTGTAGAGCTCCACCCGCACCGGCCGGGTCAGCGCCTTCAACGCCTTGATCGGCGCGGTCAGCTCCATCCGGTTGTTGGTGGTCTGCCCGGCCTCTCCCCCGCAGAGCTCGAGCTGGTGGCTGCCGATCCGCAGCAGTGCGCCCCAGCCGCCCGGGCCGGGGTTGGGCACGCAGGCGCCGTCGGTGTGGATGGTGACGGTCTCGGTGCTGTCGGACGGCTCGGTGCTGTCGGGGGACTGCTCGTTCACCGGGAGATTCTCACCCGAGCCGGTCGGCGTGCATCGTCTGGCGCGCCCGGACCTCGGCCAGCAGGTCGAGGTCGATCTCGGCCACGGCCAGCCCGGGCTCGGTGCCGAGCGCCGCGAGCTCGTGGCCCTCGGGGTCCAGCACGCACGAGCCGCCCGTGATCGGGCGATCACCGCACGTGCCGAGAGCAGCCCCTGCGACGACGAACATCCCGTTGTCGAGCGCCCGCGCGGGCAGCGTAGCCGGTGAGGAACGCCTCCGGCAGCACCAGCAGCCGCACGCCCCGGACGCCGGCCTGACGGGTCAGGTCGGCGGCGAGGGCGACGTTGGCGGCCGGGTCGCCGTTGACAGGCACGGCCTGGCCGGCGGCGACGAGGAGTCGGGTCACGCAGGGATCCTGGCACGCCCCCGCCAGACCAGGACCAGCCAGATCGCCAGCGACATCTCGAAGACGACCGACGGGGTGGCCACCACGGCGAGCGCCAGGTCGGCGACCGCCTGGTAGTCGGTGAGCAGCAGCCGGGCGAGGGTGTCGGCGACGTACGCCGCGCCCGCGACGGGCAGGCCGATCGCGAGCCAGCGCGGCCCACCGCCCAGCCGCATCAGGCGGCCCAGCAGCGCCAGGTGGACGCCGAACGCCGCCAGTCCGACCACCCAGGTCGTGTCGAACGCGTTGAGGGCGAGGAGCACGAGCTCCTCGTCGTGGTCGACCAAGCGCAGCGCTGCGTCCAGGAAGACCAGCGAGACGCCGAGGAAGACGGTGTAGGTCAGGCGGCACCAGGCCGCGAGCAGCGACAGGTCGTGGTGGACGCCGCGGAAGAGCACGTGCAGCGCCCAGGCGAGCACGACGTCGACCACGAAGATGAAGAGGAAGGCCGCGGTCCCCAGACGGAACGTCCGCTCCCCCTCGGCCAGGGCGTCCGCGGTCGCGGCGGCGTCGCCCGGGTGGAGCACCGAGCCGACGGCCAGGAAGTTGGCGAAGATCGCGAGCACGAAGATCGCGGCGTACCCGATCGCGGCCGTGCGGGCGGCCGCGCGCAGCGTCGAGGGCTCGCCGGGGGCGGTGGGCGGGGCAGGGGCGGTCAGCGTGGTCATGGGTCCTCCAGGGGGGGGGACGGACGGTCGGGTTGGGACGTCAGAGGGTGATGAGGGCCTTGCCGCGGACGTGCCCGTCGGCGAGGTGGTCGAGGGCCTTCGGGGTCTCCTCGAGCGAGAACGTGCGGTCGACGGCGGGCCGGACCCGACCCGCTGCGGCGTGCTCGACCAGGACCTGCAGGTCCTCGGCTCGCTCGGCGGAGACCAGGCCGGTGAGGCGCTGGCCGACGAAGGGTCGCGCAGCCGGTGGCTGCCGCCGACGACGAGGACCAGGTCGTAGCGGGTGCCGTCGTCGAGCGGACCAGCCGCGTAGTCGAGCACCCGGGTGGCGCCGAGGTCGCGGACCAGGTCGGCCTTGGCGGCGCTGGCGACGCCGGTGACCTCCGCGCCCGCGGAGGCGGCCAGCTGGACGGCGTACGAGCCGACGCCGCCGGACGCCCCGATGACCAGGACCCGGTCACCGGTGCGCACCCCGTCGCCGCGGTGCGCCTTGGCCAGGCCCTGCAGCGCGGTGAGGCCGGAGATCGGCAGGGCGGCGGAGGCGACCGGGTCCAGTCCCTCGGGAAGCGGCACGAGGCGGGTCACCGGCACCACGGCCAGCTCGGCGCAGGAGCCGTCGGCGGTGCCGAGCACGCGGTCTCCGACGGCGTACCCCGTGACCCCGGCACCCACGGCCGCGACGGTCCCGGAGACGTCGCGGCCGACGACCGGGAAGCGCGGCGAGCGGAGACCGACGTAGGGGCGAGCGACGTAGGGCAGGCCTGTGAGCAGGTGCCACGTGCCGCGGTCCACGGCGGCCGCGGTCACGCGGACCAGGACCTCCCCCTCCCCCGGCGTCGGGTCGGGCAGCTGCTGCACCGACAGCTGCTCGGTCCCACCGAACCCGCGCTGGACGACTGCACGCATGATCTCGCTCCGTTCGTTGCCTTACGTTGTAAGTCTGATGGCACGACGGTAGCCTTACGCCGTAAGTTCGGTCAACCGGCTGTCTGGACAGCCCGACAGGAGGTGCCCGTGCCCGCACGGAAGGACCGCCCCTCGCTCACGCGGGCAGCGGTGGTGGCCGCCGCGCTCGCGGTGGCCGACGAAGACGGGGTCGCGAAGCTCTCGATGCGAGCGGTCGCGCGACGCCTGGGGGTGGAGGCGATGTCGCTCTACCACCACGTCTCGAACAAGGACGACCTGCTCGACGGGATGGTCGACGCGGTCCACGAGGAGTTCCACGCCCCCGTCCCCGGCGAGGACTGGGCCGAGCAGATGCGGCTGCGCTCCCGGACCGCGCGCGAGGCGCTCAAGAGGCACCCGTGGGCGGTGGGGATGATGGACTCACGGCGTACGCCGGGGTGGGCGACCCTCACCCACCACGACGCGGCACTGGGCTGCCTGCTGGAGGCCGGCTTCTCCCTCGGACTGACCGGGCATGCCTTCGCCCTGCTCGACGCGCACCTCTACGGCTTCCTGCTGCAGGAGCTGGCGCTGCCCTTCGACGGCGGCGGGGCCGAACTCGAGGAGGTCGCGGCCGGCGTGATGGCGTCGATCCCCGAGGGGACGCTGCCGTGGTTCCGGCGCTTCACCCTCGAGCACGCGCTGCAGCCCGGCTACGACTTCGGCGACGAGTTCGACGTCGGGCTGGAGCTGGTGATCGAGGGACTGGCCGCCCGGTTGGCGGCAGAGCAGGCGTGAGCCGCTACTCGACGACGACCTCGACGCGCTGGAACTCCTTGCAGTCGGTGTAGCCGGTGGTGGCCATCGACCGCTTGAGCGCACCGATGAGGTTCATCGTGCCGTCGGCGACCCGCGAGGGGCCGAAGAGGATCTCCTCGATGGTGCCGACGGTGTCGAACTGGACCCGCTGGCCGCGGGGCAGCTCGGGGTGGTGCGCCTCGGTGCCCCAGTGGAAGCCGCGGCCCGGCGCGTCGGTGGCGCGGGCGAACGGCCCGCCGAGGCCATCGGGACCGCGACGCCGAGGACGGTGCGGGTGGTGTGGGCGGCGCCGCCGCCGAAGCCGACCAGCACGCCGGCCGCGCCGGTGCGCATCAGGTGCAGCGCCGCGGTGTGGGTCGCGCAGCCGCCGACGATGACCGGCACGTCGAGCTCGTAGATGAACTCCTTGAGGTTCAGCGGCTCGGCCTGGCTGGAGACGTGCTCGGCGGAGACGGTGGTGCCGCGGATGACGAACATGTCGACACCGGCGTCCACGACGGTCTTGGCGAACTCCTTGGTGCGCTGCGGGGACAGCGAGCCGGCCACGGTGACCCCGGCCTCGCGCATCTGGCGCAGGCGCTCGGTGATCAGCTCGGGCTTGATCGGCTCGGTGTAGATCTCCTGCATCTTGCGCGTCGCATCGGTGCCGGTGAGCCCGGCGACCTCCTCGAGCAGCGGCTCGGGGTCCTCGTAGCGGGTCCACAGGCCCTCGAGGTTGAGCACGCCGAGACCACCGAAGCGGCCCATCGCGATGGCCGTGGTCGGCGACATGACCGAGTCCATCGGCGCCGCGATCACGGGCAGGTCGAAGCGGTACGCATCGATCTGCCAGTGCGTGCTGACCTCCTCGGGGTCACGCGTGCGCCGCGAGGGCACGATCGCGATGTCGTCGAAGGAGTAGGCACGCCGGGCGCGCTTGGCCTGGCCGATCTGGATCTCGGTCACCCGAGCAGGTTAGTCGCCGGATCAGCGACCGGTGTAGTTGGGCGCCTCGACGGTCATCTGCACGCCGTGCGGGTGTGACTCGGACAGCGAGGCCTGGGTGATCCGCACGAAGCGCCCCTTCTCCTGCAGCTCCGGCACCGTGCGGGCACCGACGTAGAACATCGTCTGGTTGAGGCCGCCGATGAGCTGGTGGGCGACCGCCGCGAGCGGGCCGCGGTAGGCCACCTGGCCCTCGATGCCCTCGGGGACGATCTGGTCGTCGGAGGTGATCTCGGCCTGGAAGTAGCGGTCCTTGGAGTAGGACTTCTTGCCGCGCGAGGACATCGCACCCAGCGAGCCCATGCCGCGGTAGGCCTTGAACTGCTTGCCGTTGACGAAGACCAGGTCGCCCGGGGACTCCTCGCAGCCGGCCAGCAGCGAACCGAGCATCACGCAGTCGGCACCGGCCACCAGGGCCTTGCCGATCTCGCCGGAGTGCTTCATGCCGCCGTCGGCGATCAGCGGGACGCCGGCCGGCTTGGTGGCCAGCGACGCCTCGTAGACCGCGGTGACCTGCGGGACACCGACACCGGTGACGACGCGGGTGGTGCAGATCGAGCCGGGGCCGACCCCGACCTTGACCGCGTCCGCGCCGGCGTCGACGAAGGCCTGCGCGCCCTCGCGGGTCGCGACGTTGCCACCGATGACCTGCACGTGCTTGGTGGCCGGATCGGTCTTGAGCCGCTCGACCATCTCCAGGAGCATGCGTACGTTGCCGTGGGCCGTGTCGGCCACGAGGACGTCGACACCCGCCTCCACCAGGGTCGTCGCGCGCTCCCACGCGTCGCCGAAGTAGCCGATCGCCGCGCCCACGAGGAGGCGGCCGTCAGCGTCGTACGACGCCTTGGGGAACTGCTCGCCCTTGACGAAGTCCTTGACGGTGATGAGGCCGACGAGACGACCCTCGTCGTCGACCAGCGGGAGCCGCTCGCGCTTGTGCTTGCGCAGCAGCAGCGTGGCCTCCTCGCGCGAGATGCCGGCGTGACCGGTGATCAGCGGCATCGGCGTCATCATCTCGTCGACCTTGGTGGTCGCCCACTCCGCGACCGGGGTGAAGCGCAGGTCGCGGTTGGTGATGATGCCGAGCAGGCGCATGTCGGGGTCGACCACGGGCAGGCCGGAGACGCGGTACTCGCCGCAGAGGCGGTCGAGCTCCTCCAGCGTCGCGTCGGGGCCGATGGTGACCGGGTTGGAGATGATGCCGGTCTGGGTCCGCTTGACAAGGTCGACCTGGTAGGCCTGGTCCTGGATCGAGAGGTTGCGGTGGAGCACGCCGATGCCGCCCTGGCGCGCCATCGCGATCGCCATGCGCGACTCGGTCACGGTGTCCATCGCCGCCGAGAGCAGCGGGACGTTGAGCGTGATCTCGCGGGTCAGGCGCGAGGAGGTGTCGATGTCCGCGGGTGCCAGGTCGGAGTGGCCCGGCAGGAGCAGGACGTCGTCGTAGGTGAGGCCGATGGCGGCGAACTTCTCCGGGATCTCCACGCGCCGAGTCTACGGGCCGCTCAGGTCGCGAGCGGCTTCAGGTCGCGCACGGGGACCCGGACGGTCAGCGTGTCCTGGGCCATCCGAATGCGGCCGCGCATGCCGGCGGCCATCACCATCGGGAGCACCGCCTGGTTGTCGGCCCGGGTGCGCAGCACGATCTCGGCGGCGCCGAGCATGTGTGCGAGCCGGGAGGAGTCGATGAGCAGCCGCGTGCCGAAACCGCGACGCTGCCAGGCCGGGTCGACCCGCAGGGTCACCGGCCGCACGTCGGGGTCGTCCTCGAGCGGCGCCTGGACCGTGGCCAGGCCGACCACGACACCGTCGACGATCGCCGAGACCGTGTCGCCCTCCACGACGTACGACGGCACGGCACCGCCGCCGAGGCGACGGCCGCCCGTGGAGCTGCCGATCGCGGCGGACTCCTTGGTGCGCTGCAGGACGTCGCTCACCAGGTCGGCCATGGCCGCCCCGCGGGCCCGCTCGATGTCGGTGAAGGGTGCGGTGCGGCGTACCTGCACCTGCACGTCGCCGACGGTCATCTCCATGCCGTCCTGGACCGGACCGTGGTCGCCGTCGCGGGGCTCGGACTCGGCGTCGAAGAGCTGGGCGACGACCTCGGGGAAGCTGGTGGGCCGCGCCAGGATCGTGCGCGCGGCCTGGACGTAGCGGGTCGGCTGGTCGGTCAGCGCCGCGGCCGAGACCTGCTGGGCGGCCAGGTGGGTCCAGCCCGAGGACTCCACGAGCAGGGCGACCTCGTGCTCGCTCCAGCCGTCGGGGGTCTCCATCACGACCTCGTCGGTCACGGCCTCCACGCCCGGGAAGATCTGCAGCCCCCGGATGTCCACTCCACGCTCCGCGCACTGCTGCGCCAGCGCCGCCAGCCCACCGGGCCGGTCGGGCAGGCTCGCGCGGACCCTCCACAGCATCGTCATGGCAGGAGTTCATCCCACGCGTGTTGCGGGGTTGTTGCGGTCGCGTGACCTGGCCCGACCGACTGGCGGCCCGGCCTGTGACGTGCGCGACCCCCGCCGGACCGGGGTCCGACGGGGGTCGTGGTGCGGGTGCTGCGAGTGAGCCGAGGCCTCAGTGTCCGTGGCCGTGCCCGTGGCCGGCGGCCGCGGACTCGTCCTCCTCCTCGGGCTTGTCGACGACCAGCGTCTCGGTCGTCAGCAGCATGCCGGCGATCGAGGTGGCGTTGACCAGCGCGGAGCGGGTGACCTTGACCGGGTCCAGGACGCCCTGGGCGACCAGGTCGCCGTACTCGCCGGTGGCGGCGTTGTAGCCGTTGCCGACGCCGAGCTCGCGGACCTTGGTGGTGATGACGTAGCCGTTCTCGCCACCGTTCTCGGCGATCCAGCGCAGCGGCTCGTCGGCCGACTTGCGCACGATGCGCACACCGAGCGCCTCGTCGCCCTCGAGCCCGAGGTTGTCCTCGAGCACGGAGACGGCGTGGACCAGCGCGGAGCCACCGCCGGGGACGATGCCCTCCTCGATGGCCGCACGGGTCGCGGAGACGGCGTCCTCGATGCGGTGCTTCTTCTCCTTCAGCTCCACCTCGGTGGCGGCGCCGACCTTGATCACGCACACGCCGCCGGCCAGCTTCGCGAGGCGCTCCTGGAGCTTCTCGCGGTCCCAGTCGGAGTCGGTGTTCTCGATCTCGGCCTTGATCTGCGCCACGCGACCGTCGACGGCGGCGGCGTCGCCGGCACCCTCGACGATGGTGGTGTGGTCCTTGGTGACCACGACGCGGCGGGCCTGGCCGAGGACCTCGAGGCCCACCTGGTCGAGCTTGAGGCCGACCTCGGGGGCGATGACCTGACCGCCGGTCAGGATCGCGATGTCCTGCATCATCGCCTTGCGGCGATCACCGAAGGCCGGGCTCTTGACCGCGACGGCGTTGAACGTGCCGCGGATCTTGTTGACGACCAGGGTGGAGAGCGCCTCGCCCTCGACGTCCTCGGCGAGGATGAAGAGCGGCTTGCCGGTCTGCATGACCTTCTCCAGCAGCGGCAGCATCTCGGCGACGGCCGAGATCTTGCCCTGGTGCAGGAGGATGTAGGCGTCCTCGAGGACGGCCTCCATGCGCTCGGGGTCGGTGACGAAGTACTGCGACAGGTAGCCCTTGTCGAACTGCATGCCCTCGGTGAAGTCGAGCTCGGTGCCCATCGTGGAGGACTCCTCCACGGTGATGACACCGTCCTTGCCGACCTTGTCGAAGGCCTGGCTGAGCAGGTCGCCGATGTGCTTGTCGCGGCTGGAGATGGTCGCCACGGACGCCATGTCCTCGACCGACTCGACCTCGCGGGCGGCCGAGCGCAGCGCCTCGCCGACGGCCTCGGCGGCCTTGTCCATGCCGCGCTTGAGACCCATCGGGTTCGCGCCGGCGGCCACGGCGCGCAGGCCCTCGTGGACCATCGCCTGGGCCAGCACGGTGGCGGTGGTGGTGCCGTCACCGGCGACGTCGTTGGTCTTGGTGGCGACCTCCTTCGTCAGCTGGCCGCGCTCGAGAGCGCGCCGGGCGTTCTCGTCGAACTCCAGGATCTTGGGCACTACTACTCCTTACAGAGAGTCAGGAAACAGTGCGGGTCGTGCGCCGGCGCCCGCGAGGACACAGGCGCACGACCCGGAGCTGAGGATGCGTCAGCCGACGATCGCGAGGACGTCGCGCGCGGAGAGGATGAGGAACTCGTCCCCGCCGTACTTGACCTCGGTGCCGACGTACTTGCTGTAGATGACCTTGTCGCCCACGGAGACGTCCATGGGGATGCGCTCGTCGCCGTCCTCGTTGAAGCGGCCCGGGCCCACGGCCACGACCTCGCCCTCCTGGGGCTTCTCCTTGGCGGTGTCCGGGATGACCAGGCCGGAGGCGGTGGTCTGCTCGGCGTCGAGCGGCTTGACGACGATCCGGTCCTCGAGGGGCTTGATGTTGACCGACACTGTTGTCGACCTCCACTTTCTGCACGGATGGGTTCAGGAACGTGGTGCCTGCTTCCCAGGTACGCCGTCGCGGGGGCCGCACCGGTGGCAAGCGCTGGCACACTCAGGGTGAGAGTGCCAGCACAGAAACTAGCACTCACCCCTAGTGAGTGCCAGAGCCGGTCGCCACTGGCAGGATCGCGGGGTGGATCTCGACGCCTTCCGGTGGCTGCTCACCGACGACGGGCAGGCCCTGCTCGCGCGCGCCGAGGAGTACGCCGGTGACGAC
>LUMS01000329.1_pt1 | contig 14776 bp, 18 predicted proteins | sample 729711 | NCBI WGS metagenome assembly LUMS01 (sample SAMN03860298, study PRJNA289734) | marine metagenome | biome: seawater column; feature: ocean; material: water; isolation source: Red Sea water column Station 192 - depth 25m | place: Saudi Arabia: Red Sea | collected 2011-10-15 | depth 25 m | reverse complement strand
GCTCGAACGTCACGATCTCGTCGAGCCGGTTCAGGAACTCCGGCTTGAACGACGCCTTCACGACGTCCATGACCGCGTCCTTCTTCGCCTGCTCGTCCAGCGACGGGTCGGCCAGGAACACCGAGCCCAGGTTGCTGGTGAGGATGAGGATGACGTTGCGGAAGTCGACCGTGCGGCCCTGCCCGTCGGTCAGGCGACCGTCGTCGAGCACCTGCAGGAGGATGTCGAAGACCTCCGGGTGCGCCTTCTCGACCTCGTCCAGCAGCACGACCGAGTACGGGCGACGCCGCACGGCCTCGGTCAGCTGGCCGCCCTCGTCGTAGCCGACGTAGCCCGGAGGGGCACCGACGAGCCGCGAGACCGCGTGCTTCTCGGCGTACTCGCTCATGTCGATGCGCACCATCGCGCGCTCGTCGTCGAACAGGAACTCCGCCAGCGTCTTCGCCAGCTCCGTCTTTCCCACTCCCGTGGGGCCGAGGAACAGGAACGAGCCGGTCGGGCGGTCGGGGTCGGCGATGCCGGCGCGGCTGCGACGCACCGCGTCGGACACGGCGGTCACGGCCTCGCGCTGGCCGACCAGCCGCTTGCCGAGCTCGTCCTCCATCCGCAGGAGCTTGCCCGTCTCCCCCTCGAGCAGACGGCCCGTGGGGATGCCGGTCCACGACGCGACGACCTCCGCGATCTCGTCGGCCGTCACCTCCTCGTTGACCAGCCGGTCGGTGCCGTCGCCGGCCTCGCGCGCCGACTCCGCCGCCTGCGCGGCGGCCAGCTGCGCCTCCATCGTCGGGATCTCGCTGTAGAGCAGACGCGCCGCGGTCTCGAGGTCGCCCTCGCGCTGGGCGCGCTCGGCGGCGATGCGCACCTCGTCGATGCGCTCCTTGATCTCACCGACCGCGTTCAGGCTCTGCTTCTCGCTCTCCCACCGCTGCTCGAGCGCACGCAGCGTCTCCTGGCGGTCGGCGAGCTCGCTGCGGAGCTTCTCGAGCCGCTCGCGGCTCGCGTCGTCGGTCTCGTTCTGCAGGTGCAGCTCCTCCATCCGGAGCCGGTCGACCGCGCGTCGCAGCTCGTCGATCTCGACGGGGCTGGAGTCGATCTCCATCCGCAGCCGCGAGCCCGCCTCGTCGACCAGGTCGATCGCCTTGTCGGGCAGCTGACGTCCGGGGATGTAGCGGTCGGACAGCGTGGCCGCTGCGACGAGCGCGGCGTCGGCGATGGCGACCTTGTGGTGCGCCTCGTAGCGCTCCTTCAGGCCGCGCAGGATCGCGATCGTGTCCTCGACCGACGGCTCGCCGACCAGCACCTGCTGGAACCGACGCTCCAGCGCGGGGTCCTTCTCGACGTTCTCGCGGTACTCGTCGAGGGTCGTCGCCCCGATCATGCGCAGCTCGCCGCGCGCCAGCATCGGCTTGAGCATGTTGCCGGCGTCCATCGCGGAGTCGCCCGTGGCGCCCGCCCCGACGACCGTGTGCAGCTCGTCGATGAAGGTGATGACCTGACCGTCCGACGCCTTGATCTCCTCGAGCACGGCCTTGAGCCGCTCCTCGAACTGACGATGCGCTGCGCCAGCCCCTCGACGACGGCGGTCTTGCCGACGCCCGGCTCGCCGATGAGGACGGGGTTGTTCTTCGTGCGGCGGCTGAGCACCTGCACGACGCGACGGATCTCGGCGTCGCGGCCGATGACCGGGTCGAGCTTGCCCTCGCGGGCGACGGCGGTCAGGTCGACGCCGTACTTCTCGAGCGCCTGGTAGGTGTCCTCCGCGTCGGCGCTGGTGACCCGCGCACCACCGCGCACGGTCTCGAACGCGGCGCGCAGGGCGTCGGGCGTGGCGCCGCGGGACGTCAGCACGTCCTTCGCGGGCGAGTCGACGGTCGCGACGCCGACGACGAGGTGCTCGGTGGAGATGAACTCGTCGCCGAGCTCGCCGGCGAGGTCGGCGGCACGCTGGAGCACCTCGTGGGTGCTGCGCGACAGGCCGGGGTTCTGCACGCTGCTGCCCGCCGCCGAAGGGAGCGCGCCGATCACGCCCTGCAGCTCGGTCCTCACCGCGCCGGCGTCGACGCCGGTGGCCTGCAGCAGCGGGACGGCCGTGCCGCCGTCCTGCGCGAGGAGCGCGGTGAGCACGTGGGCGGGCTCGATCGCCGGGTTGCCGGCCGCAGCCGCCTGCTGCATCGCGGCAGCCAGCGCCTGCTGGCTGCGGGTGGTGAGGTTCGAGAGATCCATGGGCTGCTCCTGATGCGTCCTTCCGTCGGCGCGGTTCGCCGTACACCCAGGACAACATCATGAGAGTTGAGTCCATTCCACTCAACTCTGGGTGTCTGCCGACCTTCGCCGGTCGGCCTGTTTGCGTGGGGCCCCACGCAAACGCGCTCGCCCCCCCCCCGCAAACATGCGGCCGATGTGCACCCACCACGTCGCCCGAGACCACCGGCGCCGCCACGTGCACCCAGTCGGCCGGGAGGTCGCCGGGAGGCTCGGGAGAGACCAGCACCACCCGGACGCCGCTCGCGACCAGCTCGTCGCGGTAGGGCACGACGTCGCCGTCGGGGACGCCGTAGACGAGCACGACGTCGCGCGCCTCGCCGGCACGGAGCTGGCTGAGGAAGGGCGTCACGCCGATGCCGCCTGCGACGAGCAGCAGCGGGCGACCGCCGCGAGGCCAGACGAAGTCGCCGTGCACGCCGGTCGCGTGCACGCGCTCGCCCTCGCGCAGCCCGACGAGCGCCTGCTTGAACGACGACGACGGCTCCGGCACGCGCACGGCGACGCTCAGGTCGTCGGCCTGCGGGGGCGAGCTGATGCTGAACACCCGCCGGACACCGCGTCCGTCCACGCCACGGTGCGGCAGGTGGAGCTCGAGGTACTGGCCCGGGACGAACCGCACCGGACGGGTCGGGCGGAACGTGACCTCCCAGGTGTCCCCGGCGAGCCGACGCGAGCCCGTGGTCCGCAGCACCACCCCGGTCCGCCGGGAGAGCGCGAAGGCGACCAGGTTGCCGACGACGATCGCCAGCTCGGGCGTCATGGTCAACGGACCCCACGTCGGCGCCTGCACGCCGAGCACGTCGGCGAACGTCGGGAAGCCGAGCAGCACCGCCATGACCGCGGCGACGAGCCACTGCTGCACCCGCCGGGGCGGCAGGGTGAGCGGCTCGGTGACCATGAAGCCCGCCATGAAGACGATCGGGTAGGAGTACAGCGCGGTCTGCCACGCCTGCGACAGCGGCGTGCCGAAGCCGACCGTCAGGCCCACCAGCACGAGGGTGGCCGCGACGACGACGAACACGAGCCCCACGTCGAGGCGACGGGTCCGCCACAGCACGAGGAGCGCGCCGACCGCGACGAACGGCAGCAGCGCCTGGGTGGCCGCCGTCTGCCAGAGCGCGTTGATCGACGACTCCCGTCCGACCGCCCACTGCGCGACGACGACGAGCAGCGCGCCGGCGGCCGCCGGGTTGAGCACGTGCCGGCCCCGCCACGCGAGCAGGTACTTCGACGCGCTGGCGAGCACGGCTGCCGCCGCGAGCCAGAGCAGGTTGGCGGCCCCGACGCCCGAGCCCGACCCGCTGGCGGCCTCGGGCAACGGCACGAACAGGAAGAACAGCAGCAGCGCGGTGATCACGGCCGACTCGTCGTGGGGGACGCGACGCCACACCAGACCGAGCAACCGGTTCGAGGCGACCGACGCCACCAGCAGCACCGCCAGGGCGGCGAGGTTGCCGAGCGTCGAGAGCCCGTCGATGACGCCGGTGGACGTGAAGAGCAGGTAGACCGCGACGATCGCCGACAGCACGATCGTCGTGAGGCGGTACATGCTCACCCGACCGAGGATCGCGTCGACCGAGGGCCTCGGTCCCGTGCTCGTGCGACTCGTGCTCATGTGAACAGCTCCCCAGGGAGGTCGGGCGACCGCAGCACGCGGCCGTCGGCGTGGATCCGGACGAAGTGGTGCGGGTGCAGGTCGAGCAGCGTCTGCGGGTCGGCGAAGAAGTGCGCGGTGGCCAGGCCGTCGGCGACCATGCAGGAACCGTCGACGAGGGCCCACGTGGCGACGACGTCGCGGGTCGGGCGGCCGGTGCGGCCGTCGACGGTCGACGCCGTGGTCGGCGAGCACGTCGACCACGAGGTCGACCAGGAAACCCTTCCCCGCGGCGCCGACGTCGAGCAGCAGCGGCCGAGCGGTGGCGAGCGTCTCGTGGTCCACGACGAGCGAGCCGTCGCTGCGGACCTGCGCCCAGCTCTCGGGCGGCACCGCGCGACCGTTCGGCTGCAGCGAGTACCGCGCGTCGTACCCGAGGTCCTCCAGCGACCGCCCCACCAGCGGCGTCACCGCCCCGTCCGTGGCCACGTGCAGGTCGTCGTAGAGCCTCAGCAGGGCGCCGGCGCCCTGGAGCTGCCAGCTGCCGGCCTCGCGGGCCATGGCGGTCACGGTCGAGTCCGCTCGGAAGCGCGACCACGCGTGGTCGAACCGCTCGACGACGTCGCGCACGGACTGCCGGACGTCGGGGTCGAGCGGCTGCGCGGTCTCGACCTCCCACGACGTCCCGATCGCCTCGAAGCCCCACGCCACCGTCGCGGCGCGCGGGCCGACCCCGGTCAATCGAACCAGCCGCCCACGGCACTGACGGCGCCGCCGATGCCGTCGCCGATCGCCGAGGCGGTGTCGCCGAGTGCCTCGACACCCTCGGACAACGCCTCGCCGACGTCGGGGCCGTTCTCGAAGAAGGAGTCGATCATGCCGTCGGAGAAGATCGCCACGCCGGCGCCGATGATCGTCCCCGCGACGGCGCCGACGGCCGTGCCCGCGACCGGCACGACCGAGCCGATCGCCGCTCCGGCTGCGGCTCCCGTGCCCATGCCGGCGAGGAAGGACACGCCCTGCGACGTCGCGATCTGGGGCGCCGTCTCGCCCTCGGCGTAGTCGTTGTAGACGCCGAGCCCGAGCCCGATCACGCCGAGCGCCTTGCCGACCCGGCCGAGGTTGGCCGGCAGACGCGACTCGCCGGCAGCGTTGGCCCGGGCGAGCAGGTCCTGCGCCTCGTCCAGCTTGCCGGCGATCGCCAGGCGGTCGGCCTCGAGCCGCGCAGTGTCGACCCGCTCGAAGAAGAACCAGCGACGCTGGACGTACCGGTCGGGGTTGGCCTGGAGGTCGGCGATGGCGCGGGACGCCTCGTCGAGCAGACCCTGCGCCTGGGTGCGCAGCGCGTTGGCCCGCTGGCTGGCGACACCAGCGGCGGCACCCTCGCCGACCGCCTCGGCGAGGCTCAGCAGCCAGCTGGCGTGCTGACCGGGGGTGTACTGGTCCTGCAGGGACCGGCAGGCGGTCTCGTAGACACGGTCGACCCGCGAGGCCTCGGTCTGCGCGGCCGCGTAGGCGGTGAGCTTGTCCTGGTGCGCGTTGTACTCGGCGACCCGCTGGTCGTGCGCGGCCACCTCGGCCTCCGTGCCCTCGAAGTGCTCGGGAGGTCGTGCGGGACCGTCGCCGGGGTGCTGCACGACGAACCCGGCGACGGTCAGCCCCGCCTCCCGTGCGGTGCTGCGGACGTCGGCCATGTCGCTCTGGCACGTCGTCAGCGACGTCGCGAACTCGTCGAGGTCGCCCGCCATGTCCCGTGCCGCTCCGGCCAGGTCGTCCCCGCCCGTGCGGAGCCGGCGCGCGACGTCGAGGAACTCGTCCCCGGCCTCCCCGTCCCAGGAGCCGAGCGCGGACGTCCGAGCCGTGCTCGCGGCCTCGGCGGCGTCGTCGAGGGCCGTCGCGAGCGTCTGGCGGAGCCAGGTCGCGACACCCTTGACGCTGCTCGGCGAACCCTCGATCTCGGTGTCGATGCTCACCGTCCGCCCTCCTCCTGCATGGTGGACCGGATGTCCTCCAGGGACACCTCCGCATCGGCGTCCGCCCGCTGGTAGTACTCGCGGCTGAGGCCGACGAGGGTGCCCGTGCCGCTCAGCCCGTCGGCGACGTTCGCGGCGCTGTCGATCACCTGCGCCACCATCGAGGCGATGACCGCGGTCATCGGTCCGGCGTCGACGCCCGACGACCCGGCGGTGTCGATGCCGCTCAGGGTGGTCCCCGCGTCGGTCAGGTCGGTGGCGATGGTGCCGAGCACCGCCAGGTCGACGTCGATGCTCATCGTCGGGCCTCCTCACCGTCGCGCAGGCCGGGGTCGAGGTCGAGGAACAGGAGGTCGTACGGGGTCTCGTCGTGCACGCGCTGCAGGGTGGCGACGTCGCACAGCAACCACGGCACGTCGGGGCGGTAGAGGTCGTGCAGCCGGTCGATCGCGGAGTACACGAACAAGGCCGTCCGGCCGTCCTCGAGGGTGTGCATCTGCACCTCCCGCAGGCTCGGGTCGTCGGCCGCGCTCGTCGGCACGTACACGACGGGCGGCAGGGCGGGCCGGCCTGTTCCGGCCTGCACGAAGGGCTGGGTCATCCTGCGTCCTCCTGGTCGAGTCGGGTCAGCGGCGTGGCCGCGCGTCGTCGTCGAGCTGCGCGCGCAACCAGGCGGCGAGGTCGTGCGGGCCGACTCCCATGAGCGACGTGTCGACGCGCAGCTCGCCGGGTCGGGCGCGCGCCCCTGCTCGGAAGCCGAGCGGTGGACCCGAGCGGCTGGTGGGTCCGTCGACGAACAGGCCGCCGCTCCAGGGCCGCACCGACTCGACGTCCGTGCGGGGGATCCGGGCGCGACCGGCCGCACTGTCGTGGACCACGTGCTGGTCGGTCAGCCAGAGCGCGTCGACCCTGCGGCGGCCGACCAGGACGAGCACCACGCGCACCGCGAACCAGGCCGTGGCCACCAGGGCCGGGACCCACAGGGCCGCCCAGGCCGAGCCCGACGCGACGCCGATCGAGCTCACCACCGCACCGAGTGCGACGAGCCCGACGTCGAGCGACACGCTGTGCACGAACGGGCCGGACCACGCGCGCACCCCCCGGGCCGGTCTGCCGTCGACGGTGGCCTCACGCAGCCCTGGGAACGTGCGGGTGCGCAGCCGTGCGACCGCGAGGACGCCCGCGCCCAGCGCCGCGAACAGCGCGTAGACGGCCAGCGCCTGCATCGCCACCACGTCGGCGGGCACCTGGGTCAGGATCACGGCCGCGCCGGCCAGGCCGACCACGAGGATCGCGAGGTCGGCGCCGAGGTCGGCGCGCCTCGCGCGACGGTCGTAGGAGGTCGTCTCGGCGTCGCCCATGACGGACATGGTAGGTCCGGTCAGCCTCGCGCCTCGGACTTGATCTCGTCGATCGCCTGGTTGAAGCCGCCCGCCGTCAGCGAGGAGCCGGCGACCTTCGAGACGTCGAGGTCGTCGATGTTCTTGCCGACGACCTCGTCGGCGATGCCACCGGCGAACTTCTCCTGGTACTGCTTCGAGGTGCCCGAGGCCTTCGGCGTCACGGTGACGTCGTCGATGGTGCCGCCGTCGCCGAGCGTCACCTCGACGTCGACCGTCGAGGTCCCGCCCGGGTTGGAGTAGCTGCCGGACGCCTCGTAGGTGCCGGGGGCGTAGTCGCCGGACGACTCCGAGGAGCCGGTGTCGGTCGAGGCCGACTCACTCGTGGCGGCGCTGCTCGGCGTGCTGCCGGCGGCGTCGTCGGAGGTGGACGCCTGGCCGCACGCGGCGGCGAGCAGCAGGGTCGGGACGGCCGTCGCGGCGAGGACGGCCTTCTGGTGGCGGCGCAGGGTCATGGGTCTTCTCCAGTCAGTCGGGCTGGGACGCGGATGGTGGTTGCGTCGTCAACTTCTCCAACGGCCGCGTCCTGCACGACGTTCCCGGATCGACCTCCCGACCTTGACGTCCAGCGCGACGTCGTGCAAACTACTTTGTACTGCAAACCTATCTTCAGGAGAGAGCATGGACGACGAGCAGACCCGCGACCGCACCCCCGACCTGGCCGAGAGCTGGGCCATCATCGAGGCCGAGCGCGACCGCGCTCGCCGCTCCGTGCGGGTCGACGAACGGATCGTCTACGGCGTGTGGGCCGTCGCATGGGGCATGGGCTACCTCGCGCTGTGGACGTGGTCCGGCCCGCAGGGAGAGCCGGGACTCCCGGGGCCGATCGTCTTCGGCGTCCTCATCGCCGCCGCGATCGTGGCGACGGTCGTGCACATCGAGGGCCGCACCCGCGGCATCGGCGGGCCCGACGCCGAGGCCAACGCGTGGCTCGGCTGGGCCTGGGGGCTGGGCTTCGCCGGAGCCTGCCTCGTCGCCGGTGCGCTCGGCCGGGTCGGCCTGGAGGGCGAGGCCGCCGCGATCGTCTACAACGCCGTCCCGTGCCTCGTCGTCGCCGTCCTCTACATGGGGTCCGCCGTCGCGTTCCACGACCGGCGCCAGCTCGTGCTGGGCGCCTGGATCGCGCTGCTCGTGGGTGGCGCGTCGTTCGCCGGGGCACCCGCCCTCTACCTGCTCATGGCGCTGCTCGGTGGCGGCGGCTTCGCCGTCGCGGCGCTCCACGCGCACCGCGAGGGGCGCCGATGACCGATCTCGACCCCGTCATCCACGCCCAGGCGCGCCTGCGCGTCACCGCCTTCCTCGCCGCGCTCGCACCCGGGGAGACGCTCACCTTCCCGCGTCTGCAGAAGGAGCTGGGCATGACCGCCGGCAACCTCTCCACCCACCTGCGCAAGCTCGAGGACGCCGGCTACGTCCACCAGACCAAGACCATCGACGGTCGGACGCCCGCCACGCACGTCAGCCTCACGGACGCCGGCCGCACCGCCTTCGAGACGTACACCCGCACGCTGCGCCAGCTGCTCCAGGGCGACGCCTGACGACCGCGTGCAGGAGTGGTCGATCTCGCACCCCGGACGACTTCGCGGCGTCGGGCCGGAGAACTTAGGATGGACTTACGCACATCGACTGATCCTGGCGGTGTGCCCGTGTTCCCCCCAGGAGTCCCACTGATGAGCAGGAAGCTCAGGGTCGCGATCGTCGGCGCCGGCCCGGCCGGCGTCTACGCGGCCGACATCCTCACCAAGTCCGAGGTCCCCGCACCCTTCGAGGGTGCGAGCGTCGACCTCATCGAGCGCGACCCCACGCCGTTCGGCCTGATCCGCTACGGAGTGGCCCCCGACCACCCGCGCATCAAGGAGATCGTCAAGGCGCTCAAGCGGGTCATGGCGAACGAGGACATCCGCTTCTTCGGCAACGTCTCGTTCGGCGACGACCTCAAGCTCGACGACCTCCGTCAGTTCTACGACGCCGTCGTCTTCGCCACGGGCGCCCGCCGCGACCGCGACCTCGACCTCCCCGGCATCGACCTCGACGGCTCGCACGGCGCGGCCGACTTCGTCTACTGGTACGACGGCCACCCCGACGTCGAGCGCGACTGGCCGTTCCAGCCGCACCAGGAGTCCGTCGCCGTGCTCGGCGTGGGCAACGTCGGACTCGACGTCTCGCGCATCCTCGCCAAGACGGCCGACGAGCTGCTCGTCACCGAGATCCCCGACAACGTCTACGAGGGCCTGAAGAAGAACGTCGCGAAGGACGTGCACGTCTTCGCGCGTCGCGGTCCGGCGCAGGTCAAGTTCACGCCCATGGAGCTGCGCGAGCTGAGCCACTCCCCCACGATCGACGTCATCGTGCACCCCGAGGGCTTCGAGCTCGACGAGGGCTCGCTCGAGGCGATCCGTGCCGCGAAGAGCCAGAAGCTCGTGGTCGACGTGCTGCAGAACTACCTCGCGAAGGAGCCCACGGGCGCCCCGCACCGCATCCACATCCACTTCTGCCAGAACCCCGTCGAGATCCTCGGCGAGGACGGCAAGGTCGTGGGTCTGCGCACCGAGGTGACCGAGCTCGACGGCACCGGCAACGTCCGCGGCACCGGCGAGTTCCAGGACTGGCCCGTCCAGGCCGTCTACCGCGCCATCGGCTACTACTCCGACAACCTGCCCGGCCTGCCGTTCGACGTCACCGCCGGTGTCGTGCCCAACGACGGCGGCCGCGTCATCGAGATCGACGGATCGGCACTGCCGGGCGTCTACGTGACCGGCTGGATCAAGCGTGGCCCGGTCGGCCTCATCGGTCACACGAAGTCCGACGCCGCCCAGACCATCTCGATGCTGATCGACGACGCGCCCGGTCTCGCGCCGGCCGCCCAGCCCGACCCCGAGTCCGTCGACGCCTACCTCGAGTCGCGCGGCCTGGAGTACACGACGTGGGAGGGCTGGGAGAAGCTCGACGCCCACGAGCTCGGCCTCGGCGAGGCCCACGAGCACGAGCGCGAGCGCGTCAAGGTCGTGCCCCGTGAGGACATGGTCCGCATCGCGCGCTCCTGACCCGCACCGCCGCGACGCCCGCACCCCGCTGGGGTGCGGGCTTCGTCGCGTCCGGGGCCGTCAGGAGGGCGGCAGCACCAGCAGCTGCAGGTGGCACGGACCGTCGGGGGACGACGTCGGGATGTCGGTGAGGAGGAACGGCTGCTCCGCGCCGGCCGCGACGTCGTCGAGCCGCCGGGTCGCGGCGGGGCTCGTGCCGTCGGCCGGTCCGACCTGGGCGCTCACCTGGTAGCTCGCCTTGTTCTTCGTCGGGTTGGAGACCAGGCCCGTCGCCGACCAGGTGCCGTCGCCGTCACGGCTGCACTCGACCGCCGACAACAGCTCCGGGGCGGAGCGACCGGTCGGCAGTCCCTCGGCGGTCGGCGAGGCCGACGGCGTGGGCCGGGTGGCCGGGTCGGGCCCACCGCTGCAGCCCGTCGCGCCGAACGCGAGCACCGGCAGGAGCACCGCGGAGGCCAGGTGTCGTGCGCGCATGGGTCCATCCCACCACGTCGGGCCCGTCGTCCCGGGCTCACCACGCGCGGTCGCCACCCGCGGCCTTCCCGCCCCGAGGGCACCCTCGGGATCGTGCCCGCGTGACGTAGGGTGAAAGTGCTAGGACGTCCGAGCATCAGGGAGGGAGAGGGCCATGACGATCGCACGTCTGGGCGTGGTCGGCGGAGGACTCATGGGGTCGGGCATCACCGAGGTCGGAGCGCGGGCCGGCCTGTCCGTCGTGACCGTCGAGGTCGACGACGACGCCGCGAAGCGCGCCGCCGAGCGGGTCGAGGCCTCGCTGCGCAAGGCCGAGCAGCGCGGGAAGCTGACCGCCGACGACGTCGCCGCGACGCTCGAGCGCGTCACCTTCAAGGCCGACCTCGAGGCGCTCGCCGACCGTGACCTCGTCGTCGAGGCCGCGAGCGAGGACGAGCGGACGAAGCTCGACCTGTTCCGGACCCTCGGCTCGATCCTGGAGTCCGACGACGCCGTGCTCGCGTCGAACACGTCCTCGATCCCGATCGTGAAGCTCGGGGCCGTGTCGGGGCGGGCCGACCGGGTCATGGGCGTGCACTTCTTCAACCCCGCGCCGGTCATGAGGCTGGTCGAGCTGATCCCGTCGCTGACCACGTCGCCCGAGACGCTGCAGCGCTTGCAGACCTTCGTCTCCGAGACCCTCGGCAAGGAGCCCATCGAGGCCACCGACCGCGCCGGCTTCGTCGTCAACAGCCTGCTCGTGCCGTACCTGCTCTCGGCCATCCGCATGTACGAGGCGGGCTACGCCTCGGCCGCCGACATCGACTCCGGCATGGTGCTGGGCTGCGGGCACCCGATGGGCCCGCTCGCCCTGGCCGACCTCATCGGCCTCGACACCGTCCGCGCCATCGGCGTCTCCATGTACGAGGAGTTCAAGGAGCCGCTCTACTCGCCGCCGCCGGTGCTCGACCGCATGGTCGAGGCCGGCCTCCTGGGCAAGAAGTCCGGGCACGGGTTCTACCCCTACGATCGCTGAGTGCCCGACCCCGACCCTCGACGACCGCGGCTCGCCGACCTGACGTGGCCGCGCCGCACGGCGCGGACCACGCTGCGGCCACTCACCCTCGACGACGTCGACGCCGTGCTCGCCTACCGGGGCGACCCCGACGTCAACCGGTGGCTCGGCCGGCCGGCGCGGACCCGTGAGGAGCTCGTCGACTCGCACTTCGCCGCCGACGACCTCCTCGACGCGCTCGCCGTCGAGGTCGACGGGCGGGTCGTCGGCGACACGATGGTCACCGTCGGGGACGCCTGGGGCCAGAAGGACGTCCGGGAGCAGGCGCGCCGCACGGTCGCCGTGCTGGCCTGGGCCCTTGCGCCCAGCCACCACGGGCGCGGCCTCATGACCGAGGCCGTCGAGGAGCTGCTGCGGATCAGCTTCGAGGAGCTGGGTGTGCGCCGCGTCGTCGCCGAGTGCTTCGCCACCAACGAGCCGTCGTGGCGACTCATGGAGCGCGTCGGCATGCGCCGCGAGGCCCACACCCGTCAGGACGCCCTGCACCGCGACCTCGGCTGGGTCGACGGCCTCGCCTACGCGATCCTGGCCGACGAGTGGCGCTCCCGGCACGCCTGACCACGCGGCGTCGGAGTCACCTGCGACGGCGGCGCAACGGGGGGCGATGCATGATGGGGTGACCCGCGTCATACCCGACTGGAGGCCCTCGTGATCGTCCCGTTCAGCATCCGCGACTTCCTCGACCGCGCCGTCACCGTCTACCCCGATCGGGTGGCCGTCGTCGACGAGCCCGACCAGCCGGCACCGTCGTGGGGGGAGCTGGTCGCGATGGTCTCGCAGAACGCCGCGCGGCTCTACACGTCGTTCTTCGGCGTCTCCGGCTGGGGCCGCGTGTTCGTGCCGGTGAACTTCCGGCTCGCGCCGGCGGAGGTCGAGTACATCGTGCAGCACAGCGGCGCGGAGGTCGTCGTCCTCGACCCCGGCCTGGAGCACCTGCGCGAGGCCTGCTCGGCGGCCAAGCACGTCTTCGTCGCCGGCGTCGACGACGAGGAGGTCTGGGGCTGGTCGCCCGCATCCCAGGATCGTCCGACCCACGGCGCGCAGCCGCGGGCGTGGGAGCCCGACGAGACCGCGACGGCCACCATCAACTACACGTCGGGCACGACCGCCCGACCCAAGGGCGTCGAGCAGACGCACCGCGCCCTCTGGACCAACGCGACGGTGTTCGGCTGGCAGGCGTCGGTCAGCGACCGCGACGTGTACCTGCACACGCTGCCGATGTTCCACTGCAACGGCTGGGGCCAGGTGTACGGCGTCACCGGCATGGGCGGCAAGCACGTCGTGCTGCGGCAGGTCGACGGGGCGGAGATCCTGCGCCGCATCGAGGAGCACCAGGTGACCTTCCTCTGCTGCGCGCCGGCGGTGCTGTCGGCCGTGCTCGACGCGCTCAAGGACTGGGACGGGGTGGGAGTTCATCCAGATCTACGGGCTCACCGAGACGTCGCCGCTGCTGACCATGAGCCGCATGCGCGAGGAGTGGGACGACCTCGACGCGACCGAGCAGGCCCGCAGGCTCGGCCGCGCGGGCGCTCCCGCGCTGTCGACGTCGATCCGCGTCGACGACACCGGCGAGGTGCTGGCCCGTAGCAACACCGTGCTCCAGGGCTACTGGGACAACCCGGACGCCACCGGCGAGTCGCTGGCCGGGGGATGGTTCCACACGGGCGACGGCGGAGCGTTCGAGGACGGCTACGTCACGATCGCGGACCGCAAGAAGGACGTGATCATCTCCGGCGGCGAGAACGTGTCCTCGATCGAGGTGGAGGACGCGCTCGCGTCGCACCCCGCCGTGCGGGAGGTCGCCGTCATCGGCGTCCCCGACGAGCGCTGGGGCGAGCTGGTCACGGCGCTCGTAGTCGTCGAGCCCGACTCCGGCGTCGACGAGGCGGCACTCATCGCGCACTGCCGCGAACGGCTGGCCGGCTACAAGTGCCCCAAGCGGGTCGAGTTCCGCGACGAGCTCGCCCGCACGGCGACCGGGAAGCTGCAGAAGTTCAAGCTGAGGGCCGAGTTCTGGGACGGTCGCGAGCGCCAGGTCAACTGACGTCCCGGTCGACGGGGCGGTCTCGCTGTACCCGCACGGCCGGGCCACCGCCTCGCCTAGGCTGGCCGCACCACCCGCCGCACGCCCGAGGTCCGTCATGTCGTCGTCCTGCACCTGCCACTGCGCCGAGGGGCGCCGGCGTCGACCGTCGGCCGCCCTCGTCGTGGCCACCGTCGCGCTCTTCCTGTCGCTCGGTGGCACCTCCTACGCCGCCGTCAAGGCGGGCAGCATCGGCAACCGTCAGCTCGCCGACCGCGCCGTCAGCGCCTCGAAGATGCGCTCCGACTCCGTCGGCACGCAGGCGCTCGTCGACGGCTCGGTGCGTTCGACGGACCTGCGCAACCGGTCCGTCACCGGCGCCAAGATCGCCCTCGACGCCGTGACCACGCAGGTCATCCTCGACGGCAGCATCGGCAGCCAGGACCTGGCCCAGGGCAGCATCGGCACCCGCGAGGTCGCCGACGGCAGCCTCGGCACGCAGGACCTGACGTCGGACGTCGTCGGACGGCTGCTGCGGACGCCCGGCACCGGCAGCGGCGGCGCGAGTGTCGGCCAGACCCTCTCGACGAGCGTGGTCCTGGCCAGCTCCACGGAGATGCGTGGCTACTCGGTGCCCGCGGACCAGGCGGGCACCGTGCTCGTCACCGGCGCTGCGGCCGTCGGCTCGAGGTTCGGCACCGACGTGACGTGCGGCCTCGTCCGCGCCGGCGAGAGCACCCCGCTCGCCAGCAGCACCGTGACCGTCCCCGCCGAGGGCCGGTCGGTCGTCCCCGTGCAGGCCGTGGTGGCGGTCGCGCAGGACCAGAACCTCTCGCTGCGGTGCTGGACCGTGCTGGGCACCGGGACGGCGACCGCCGCCGACGGCTCCACCCTGACGGTGCTGCGCGTCGGCTCCTGACGCCCCGGCCCCGGGCGGCGCGGCGCGGCG
>LUMS01000539.1_pt1 | contig 14812 bp, 18 predicted proteins | sample 729711 | NCBI WGS metagenome assembly LUMS01 (sample SAMN03860298, study PRJNA289734) | marine metagenome | biome: seawater column; feature: ocean; material: water; isolation source: Red Sea water column Station 192 - depth 25m | place: Saudi Arabia: Red Sea | collected 2011-10-15 | depth 25 m | reverse complement strand
ATCTTGGCGAAGGTATAAGACTAGGAACAAATTTTTCTTTCACCGATGATTCTGTCACAGCTAAATATTTCCTAAATGAACCTCAGCGGCACTTAGTGTAGATTCAGTAGCAAAACCAGTGATATTACCATTTTCAATAGATACATTTAAATCGTTGTTCTTTAAAAGTTCGATACCTTTACCATTAGTTCTTTCATCACGATCTATATCCCCAACAACTATATTTTGTACATTTGTTTCCAAAACAGCATTTGCGCAAGATGGTGAGGTGTCATCATGAAAACAAGGTTCTAATGTAACATATAAAGTATCATTTTCTGCTATATCTGTATTTTTAACTAGATTATATTCAGCATGGTCCTTATCTTTCTCTTTATGTGCAGTTATCTTTTTTATTTTATTATTTTTATCAACCAGCACAGCACCGACTCTTGGATTTGGAGATGGATCATATCTAAGTGCAAATTTAATTGCTTCAATCATATGCTCAGAAAAATTGAGATATTGAAGACTATTTAGCAAATATAGCTCCTCCCTGAACAGCTATATCAACTTTTAAATCCCTCAAGGTTTGAAGTTCTTCATTTTTAACCCCTCCATCAACAATTAATAAATTGGAGTAATTAGGATAAGTATTTTTAAATTCAGTAATTCTATCTAATAAATTAACTGCTTTACTTTGATTAGAGAATCCCGGATTTACTGTAAGCAACAATACGCTATGTGCATTATCAATATAATCAGATAAAACATTTATATCTGTACTCGGTAATATACCTATTCCAACGTTATTGTATTTATTCACTAGTGAACTAAATAATTCAGGGGACGTTGTTTCACAATGTACCGTCACTATATCTGAGCCAAATTCAAACGCTTTGCTAGTAAATAACTCGTTGTTATTTAACATCAAATGTGTATCAACAACATATTCTGTGTTAGTTTTGATGTACTCAATAATTGCAACTGGTAGTGAAATATTATCTGTGAAATTACCGTCTGTAATATCTACATGTAATTGATCAAAACTATCTTTGTAGTTTTCTAATTCATCAAGAAGATTATATATATTTGATGCCTGAATACTTGCTGATATTTTCATTGAAGACCACGCATATAATCATTTGCTTTCATTCTTTTTTTCCCTTCAGGTGTTATTTCATCTAAATACAAGAGTCCATCTTTTAATTCATATGTAAAAGTTGAATTATTCTCAGTATATTTATGGATTTTAATTATTTTTGAATCGTATTTAATAAAAGCAGGACCTAAAACATCAAAAGCTTTTATTTTATTTTTTGCATTGGTTAGTGTATCTTCTTTACTTATTAAATAATCATTTTTGGTGAATTTATAACTTCTAGTTACTTCACCCACTTGATCTTTCAATGATGAATTAAAGTCGATGCTGTTAAAGTTTATTTTAAAATCTTCAGATAATTCTTCATATACATTTGATGAATAATTGTTAACAATATCAATTTGATTTTTAAAAAGTATCGGACCTTTATCAACCTCATTTATAATCTTAAAAATGGTATATCCAAATAGTGTATCGCCATTTAATATTGTTGTTTCAACTGGGGATGGACCGACTAGATTAGGCAATATACTTAAATGAATATTGAATATAGAAGGATGTTTACTTAAAAAATCGTTTGAAAAAATAGAACCAAAACTTACGCAGATACCAAAATCCATATCGTCATAATATTTTGAATTAGAAAAGTAAGAACATTCAACATTATTTCTTCTGCAATAATCTTCAACCGGATTATTTAAAATCTTCCTACCACGTCCAGTATTCCGAGGCTCTGTTGTCACCACTTTTATTGAATCGTAATTTTCTAGTAAAGTATTTAAGTAAGGAATACTCCTATTGTCACTACCAAAAAAATACTTATAAGTCATTTCCTGGAAACCCATTTAGTGCAATTTTTTTAATTGCTTCTTTTCTCTCTTTTCTAGATAAAGATGATAGTAAAAGCTTGCCTTTTAAATGGTCGTATTCATGTTGGAGAACTCTACCCAATAAGTCTTCCCCTTCATATGTAATATCTTCACCGTTTATGTCTTGACAGTAGATTTTTGAATATTCTGGCCTTTCAATCTCCCAATAATAACCAGGTAATGAAAGACATCCCTCTAAAAATACTACAGAACCCTCAACTTCGATTTTCTTTGGATTGACTGCTACGTTCGGACCTTCTCCAGCATCAAAAACAAAAATATTTTTATTTATACCAATTTGTGGAGCTGCTAGGCCTACTCCAGGCGCCTCATACATAATTTTTATCATTCTCTCTGATAATTTTTTTAATGTTTCATCAAATTCAGTAATATTTACTGATTTAGATTTAAGGGATGGGTGACCAAAAGTTACAATTTCATTCATCATATAGAAATAACTTTTCTTGGCTCATACTGTAATAGTTTTGAATACATATTTGTAATTTCATTGTAATTAGTATCTTTTGATAAATTTATATTGATTTCGTATTCATATAAATTATCAACCTTTTTAGGTCCTAAAATATATTCATTTTCATATTTAATTATTGAATCAGATGAAAATTTAAAAACTTTATGATCAAGGTTTGGTCCCCATTTTTTTCTTGATATTAGCTCTTCTTTACTCCATTTTGTTATATTTTGATTTTTTAAAGATTCTTTTAAGTTTATATTTTTTGTTGTAAGTATGATCGTTAAACTATTATTTTGCTTCGACCTCTCTATTTGTCGTAACAGAAAAATTAAACGTTCAGAATTTAGTTTACCTTTAAAAGATATTGTAGGGTTTACTAATAAATTTAAATCGTATAAATCATTCTCACTTTTTACAGTTTTGTAATCATTAACTAATTCATTTAAAATCTCGTCGTGAAAAAATAATTTTAAATTTTTATCAGTATGCTTTGTTTTAAATAATTCAATACAATCTTGTAAAGAGTTTCCATGATAAATTTCTACATTACTTAGATCAGGAGTTTTATAATTTTTAATTTTATTGAAGTAATTTAGAGATGGATACTCATTGTAATAATGATAATTTCCTCCAAAGTACTTATTTTTAAGTACTGACAATTCAATAATGTTTAGAGAATTAAATTTTGGTAAATTGTAAGAATAATCATTGGTATCAAAAAAATGGTAATTTGAAGTTGATTGTGGTTTTATTTTCATAAAATTATTCGCGAGTAATATGCAATTGTTAAATTTATTAACTGTACTTAATGCGTTTTGGATTTCCTCTTTGCCACCTGTTTTTTGATAAAAATTTATTTTTATTCCTTTTTCTGATAGATTTTTATATAAATTTTTAGTTGCTTTTAAAGAAGGAGTAAAGATTATATTTTTAGAATTAGTGGATAACACTTTGTCTATTTCTGTATTGTTATAAATACTTAATGAACTATTTTTAATCCTTCTATCTAATTTAAAATTCATATCCTTATATAGATTGAATATTAAAAAACCAATATTTAAATAATAAGAAACTGCAACGTGTTTTAAAAAAAGTAACTGATCTTGATCTAACTTACTAATAATCCTTTCAACAGGTTTTAAAGTTTTAATTTTTAAATCTTTATTATGTATATTTACAACAACAGCAGTTTTCTTTCTATTTCTAAAATTCACTGAAACTATTGAACCAATATCAATTTTATTAGATAGATTTTTAGGTACTGAATATGTAAAAAGTTGAAACTTATATGTGTTATTTGAGATTATTTCTACATCAGCAAACAATTTAAATCAAAGTATTTTTAATGATCTCTTGAGCAATAATATGTTTATTTTTTTCTTCTGATTCAAACACTTTGTCTTTTTTATTAATAATGGTTACTTTGTTAGTGTCTGAACCAAATGAAATATCATTAATATTATTAATAACTAAAAAATCAGAATTTTTTTCATTAATCTTTTCAAAATTAAGGTCATCATTAGTTTGAGCTGAAAAACTTATTACATTTATCATTTTATATTTTTCTTTGTACTCTTTCACTATATCAACGTTTGGTGACAGATTTAATGTCATATTGCCTTCAGTTCTTTTCATTTTTCCTTCTACTTTTTCAGGTATAAAATCAGAAACAGCAGCAACCATGTACAAATGCTTTGTACTATTTGCTTCAATATTCATTGCTTCCTGTAATTCCTTTGAAGTATCAAATGAAATATTTTTAGCTCCAGCAACAGGAGATATTGTTTTCGAATGTATGTAAACAACATCATATCCTAGACTCATCAATTCTATAGCAACTGACCTTCCTTGCTTTCCAGAAGATTTGTTTGTTATTGTTCTAACATCATCAAGATATTCAGAAGTTGGACCTGATGTTACGATAACCTTTTCTTTTTTATTAAATAAAATATCATACATTTCTATTGGCTCGATAAGCCTACCTAAACCTTTATCTCCAATATCAAGGTTTCCATATCTGGGACCACAAAATATTACATTGTCGCTTAAATCAATGATGTTTGACTGTATTTTATTGTCCATAAACATTTCTTCATGCATTGCAGGAGCAACATAAATTTCTTTATCAAACATCAATAAAGTAGAAAGTAATAAATTGTCAGCCAAACCATTTGCAAATTTACTTATAAAATTTGCTGTTGCTGGATATATAACAATACTATCAGCCCATCTTGCATATTCTATATGAGGTGATCCATCTAATTGATCCCAACTATGAAAGATATCATTTTTGTTTTGAAATTCCTCTGAAATATACTTCAATCCTTCATCGGTTGAAAAGACTACAGTTTCGTTATTTTCTGAAAGTAATGAATGTAGGTTTTCTGATTTTGAAGCAGCAATACTACCAGTAATACCAAGTAGTATTTTTTTGCTCATGGGGTTATTCTTTTTCGCTAACCTCTACTTTTCCAGAAGCAATCTCTTCAAAAGCAACGGTAAGTGGTTTTCTACTAAGGCTTTGTACTTGAGGTGGTGTATATGCTCCAATACCTTCACCTAATTGGTTAAAGTATGAGTTTATATCTTTAGCTCTTCTTGCTGACGTTATAACAAGTGCAAATCTGCCAGGTGAGTTTTCTAAAAGTTCTTCAATAGGTGGTTTTATCATTTTTTCTCCAGGTCATATAATATATCTAATATTTCTTTAATAGTAGCCTTTAAATCTATATTTTTAATTATATAGTCAAAGTTGCCCATAGATTGGCGTTGTTCTTTAGCTAAATTCATTCTTTCTTCTATAAACTGGTCATCATGACCTCGTTCATTTAATCTTTCAATCAAAACATTGTCATCAATATCTATAAAAATTCCTATATATGAATCATTTGATGTTAACAATTTTGTTGCACCGTTTACTTCGAGATCGAGGACAATAAAATCATCTCGTTCCAACTCTTTTTTTGAAGTTCCGTAATAATAGCTACCGTATCTTTCGTATTCTAAAAATTCATCATTACTTATCATTGAATTAAATTCTTCTTCAGATATAAAATAATAATCCTTACCTTCTATCTCAGATTCCCTTTGAGGTCTTGTTGTATGTGAGGTAGAAAAATAAAAATTAAAATCATTTGATAAATTGTTAATAATTGTTGATTTACCAACACCAGAGGGCCCACTGAAAATAATAATCATGAGTTTTTCACATAGTTAGAAATTGATTCAATGTAATTATCGTTTAAGTCAGATAATTTTGATTTTTCATTAAGTCCTATATCATCTAAAAAACGAGCAGTTTTAACTTTTCCAAGAACACCAGTTTCTGTCAGATATTTATGTATTCTTATTGAATTTAATTGATTGTCGTTACTAGCTCTAATAAGTTCATTATCTATGTTCTCAATATTTTTTTCAAATGAGTTGATAAAATCTTTTCTTTTATTTTTAATCTCTAAAATATATGAGTCACTCATTAAATCTCCTGAGATAATTTATCAAGTATTCCGTTTACAAATTTTGCTGACTGTGAAGAGGAATGTTTATCCGCAAGCTTTACCCATTCTGAGATAATAACTTTTGTAGGAGATAAATCCATAATTAATTCTGAAATACCCAATGTTAAAGTAATTAATTCTACTTTACCTATTCTTTCGTAACTCCAATTATCAGAATAAGTTCGGATTGAATTTTCAATTCTCTCACTGTTAATTTTTGTATTATTAAATAACTGGTTTGCTCTTAGATTCTGATTTTCACTTAATGAAGATATATTAAAATCTTTTTCCTTTAAGCTTGTTAAGCCTTCTTCAAATAATGTTTCAAATGTTATTTGTCTAAAATCTTTCATTAAACCCTTGTCATGTATGAATTATCTTTAGTGTCAATTTTAATTATTTCACCTTCTTCAATAAACATAGGAACAACCACCTCTAAACCAGTTTCACAAGTGACTGTTTTAGTAGACGATGTTACAGTATCACCCTTAACAGCTGGTTCTGCTTTTGTTACTTTTAATTCAACACTAGAAGGCAACAGTACATTTAATGGTTTATTCTCATACATTTGTGAATAAAAAGACTGACTATGTAGGTAAAGAAGTGTTAGAAAAAATGAAGTGAGTTCTTCATATGGCATAGAGAGTTCTTCAGCAACCCTTAAAAGAGAAATATTGGCTATACCTTTATTATCCCTTTTAATGGCTTCAAAAGTTTTTTCTATAATTCCACCATCAATAAGATTTTTGAGCTTTGTTTTAACAAAAGCTTTTCCTTTTCCGGGCTTAACATGGGCATAATCCATTATCTGATAGATAGTTCCATCAACCAATATAGACTGTCCTGGCCTCATATCATTTGTAGATACCATTAGGGAATTGCACCTTCCTCTTTTGCTTTATTTTTCATATTAATAAAGTCTGTGTAGTCATTTGTAAATGACATTTTTCCATTTTTATCTGTTAGTAAGTAGTATATAAAATCAGTCTCTGGTGTTTCAAATACAGCAATTAATGATCGCTCACCAAATCCAGATATAGGAGTAGGTGGTAAACCAGTATATTTATAAGAGTTATATGGTGATTCTACTTGTAAATCGATTAGTAGTACTTGAGATTTACGCTCTTGAAGAGCATATAGTATCATCGCATCAATTTGAAGTAACATATCATCATACAATCGGTTTTTTATAACAGACGAAACAAGTGGTCTGTCTTCTTCTATTTTCGATTCAGCTTCAACAAGACTAGCGACTGCAAAAAGTTCATTCGTAGAATTAATCCAATTAGGTATTGAATAGGTAACTAATAATTTATCAATTACTGTTTCAAGTTCATTAACTAAAATTTGTAGAATTTCTTCACCAGATGCATCTAATGCTATTTGATAAGTGTTTGGATATAGAAGACCTTCCCAATTTTGTAACTTTGAAACATCACCTAAATAAACATATTTACTTTCTACATTTCCAGATAAAAGTGAATTCGTAAGTAGATCTACATCGTAACCAGTTTGAGAAGAGATAGATTCTATTGTTTCAGTGATCCAAAGTCCTTCCGGAATAGTAATTGTGTAAGTTTTTAATGGTGGTCCCTTTAGTAAAATATTGCTTATCTCTTCGAACTCTAATTTATTTGAAATTTCATATTCTCCAGCTCGTAATTTGTCACCAAGATTCTCATTCCTTAGATATATTTCAAAAGCTAATGAAGACGATATAATTCCTTCTTCAGCAAGTATTGATGAAATCTGCGCCGCTGAGGCACCTTGTGGAATATTTATTAAAATAATTGATTCTTCTATATCGTCATTATTTGAAACGATACTTGCTGTTTGGTCTATTGATGAAGCAATATTTGAAGCAAAATTAATTGCAATAAATACAGCAAATATTGTAAATACAACAGATATTACAAGTCGATTTTTAAAGTAATAATTAATCATTTTTTAAATGTGAATTTAGTATTTCTAATGCCGCTAAGTCATCATTTCTTATTGTTTTATCATTTGTTAACTTTGAAGTCATTCGTTCATCAACTTTATGTATTGGAATAGTTGTTATAGATTTTAGGTCATTTTCAATAAATTCATCTACCACATTACTCATACGTGTTTGATGAGAATTTAATCCTATTGGATAACCAATTACAATCTCATCTATTTCGTGATCAATTAATGATTGTTTAATTTCATCTAAAACATCCAAAGATTTACTATCCAGGACCTTATATGCATAAGCCGAATTTATTGATTGCTTTTTTAATGCAAGACCAACGTAACGTTCACCATAATCTATAGCTATTATGTTTTTCACTTGAGATTGTTAACAATAGATTCTTTAACATATTTAAGGGTTTCATCTATTGAGTAATCATTAGGACCCCCACCTACTGATAAAACCTTATCTTTCGATGCTCCCCCACCAAAATTTTTAGAAGTTTCAATCACAAGTTCAGATACATTCATTTCCTTAATAACTTTCTCATTTTTCATAGCAACTATGACAGATTTTGATTCTATTTGTGAAATTAAGTATATGTAATCAACAACTCCATTATTGATCGAATTAATAGCTACATTTCTTATATCATCAACTGTATCCATTGAAACTTGATTTATGAATACTTTATAATCACCAACATTTTCATATTTATTTGATATCTGATCAACCATTTCGTTGTTTCTAATTTGTTTAAATTGATCAACCTGTGATTTAAGTTCCTCATATGAATTAAATAAAGATTCGAGTTTTGTTGGTACATTTTCTATATTTGTATTTAAAAGATTGCTTACACTTTTATATGAATTGTAAGCATTAGTCATAAAATCATAAGCTTCAAATCCTGAAAGCATCTCTACTCTTCTTAGATTTGAGCCAATTGAAGACTCATTTAATAAAACTATTAATCCTATTTCATTTGAATTAGATACATGAGTACCACCACAAAGTTCTTTAGAGAAATTCCCAATATTTACTACTCTTACATCGTCATCATATTTATCACCAAAAAATGCCAATGCACCTTCTTTTTTTGCTTCGTCAATATTCATTATTTTTGTATCTACTTTTAAATCTGAAAAGACATTTTTATTACTTAATGTGAAGATTTCATTAAGTTCTTCCTGTGTGACTTTTTCTGAATGACTAAAGTCAAATCTAAATCTTCCAGGAGCAACATATGACCCTGCTTGAGCAACATGATCACCAAGAATCTTTCTTAAAGATGAGTGAACTATATGTGCAGATGTATGACTTTTAGATACAGATCTTCTAAATGATTCGTTTACTTTAGATTCAATTTTTTCTCCTGATTGAATTTTTATATCTTCATTTATTACTAAGCCAGTAGCACCAGAGCTAGATTGAACGACATCAGCTACCGTATATTCTTTATCTTCAAATATTATTGAGCCTTGGTCAGATATTTGACCTCCAGCTTCATAATAAAATGGGGTAGCTTCTGTAAATATTGTTGTTGTACTATTTTCATTCAGGACTAGTGTTACTTCACTTATGGTATTTGTATTTTCATAACCCGTAAAAACGTTGCAATCTACATCAAATTCACTTATATTTGATATCTCTTTCTTAAATGCACTAGATTTAGCCTGATGTTCTTGAAACTTTTTCATATACTTATCATCATTTAATTGAATATTATTTTCAAATGCAATCTCTTTTGTAAGTTCATATGGAAAACCGAAAGTTTCAAAAAGATAAAATGCTTTTTCCTCATCAAATTTTTCTTTATCTTGTATAAGCCTATTTATTTCAACTGTGCCTTTTTCTAGTGTCTTGTGAAAGAGATTTTCTTCAGTAGTATAAAGTTTCTTAATTTTATCAATATTCTTATAAAGGTCTGGATAGTGATCTTTGTAAATTTCAACAATTGGAGATATTAGAAATTCAATAGAATCTATTTCATTTGTTAAACCATAATATGCTCTGATTGCTCTTCTAATTAGCCTTCTTAAAATGTATCCTCTACCCTCGTTTGTTGGTACAACACCATCTGAAATCATAAACGTTGATGCTTTCATATGATCCAATATGATTCTTTCGTATTTTTTATTCGGAGTTTTAATTTTTGGCTTTAATTGATCATAAATTGATTCAAATGTATCTATTTCAAATGGTGACTCTTTATCTTGAAGAACCATAGCAATACGCTCAAGTCCCATACCTGTATCAATATTTTTTGCAGGTAATTCACCTACGACATTGTAAGGTTCGTCTTGTATTGATTCCATAAAAACTAAATTCCAAATTTCTATGAATCTATCTTCCCCACCACCGATTGGACCGCCTTCTTCTCCATAGTCTGGTCCTCTATCTATAAATATTTCAGAGCACGGTCCACAAGGTCCAGGGATATTCATTTGCCAAAAATTGTCTTTATCACCTCTCTGTATTCTTTCTTCAGGAACACCTATTACGTCTTTCCAAATATTGAATGATTCGTCGTCATCTTTATAGACTGTAAACCATAGATCATCTGGATTAATTCCTAAATTTTTGGTTATAAATTCATATGCATGTTTTATAGCTTGTTCTTTAAAATATTCTCCAATACTAAAATTTCCAAGCATTTCAAAAAAAGTAAGATGACGATCTGTGTCACCGATAATATCAATATCAACTGTTCTTATGCATTTTTGTGATGAAACAAGATTTGTATGTGGCGGTTTATTGTTACCTAGAAAATAATCTTTAAATGGAACCATTCCAGCGGCAGTAAATAGTAAGGTTTCGTCTATAGGTATCAATGACGCTGATGGCATAATCTTGTGATTATTTTGTTCAAAGAATTTTAAGAACTCTTCTCTTATTTCATTACTATTCATCAGCTACCTCAATGTATTTAAGGTTATAATCCTCTAATTCATTTTCATCAATAATAGTTGGCGCGTTTGTTAAAGGGTCAAGTCCAGATTGTGTTTTAGGAAAAGGTATAACATCTCTTATTGAATCAACGTTGAGCATCACAGCAATAATCCTATCTATACCTAAAGCTATTCCTGCATGTTGCGGTGTTCCATAAGACAAAGCTTCAATAAACCATCCAAAACGATTTTCAATGTCATCATCTGAAAGACCCCACATTTCTAATACTTTTCTTTGGATATCTGGAGAATTAATTCTTTGTGATCCTGAACCCAACTCTGATCCATTAAGAACTAAATCATAATGTAGAGCTGTTGCATTATTAGGATCTTCAATAAAATTCTCAGTATCTTTTGGTGATGTGAAAGGATGATGAGAGGGTTGTATTTCTCCATTTTCAACTTCAAAATAAGGAAAATCATAAATCCAAGTGAAACTGTAAGTATCTACCGGAGTAAAAATTTCTCGACGAATAATATCTAATACTGGATATATCTCCATATTTCCAGATTGAAATAAGAGCATTCCATCACCTAGTTTTAGTATTTCTTCATTCTCTTTGTCAGTTGTAATTTTAGATAATGGTCCCGATACTGTGGAGTTTTCAATTTTAAACCATCCAAGACCGTTACTTCCGTTATCTTTAACTAACTCATCTAAAGCATCTATCTCTGATCTAGTCATTATTTTTGATGTATGAAAACCCTTTACGAAACCTGAACTTTCTAATGATGATTTTATAAAATTAATTTCTGTATCTTTAAATATATTACTTAAATCTTCAATAGTTTCTTTAATTCGTAAATCTGGCTTATCAGTACCATAGTTTTCTATTGCATATTTGTGAGTCATATCTCGAAAAGGTACATCGACTTTAATAGAAAATACATTATCCAATAATTCTTTAACTATTGTTTCAGTAGTTTTTCTTACTTCATCTGGTGTACCATTTAATATTTCCAAATCTAGTTGTGTGAATTCTGGTTGTCTGTCTTTTCTTGAATCTTCATCTCGGTAGCATTTAGCAATTTGATAATATTTGTTAAATCCTGAAATCATAAATAATTGTTTATACATCTGGGGTGATTGGGGTAAAGCATAAAATGAACCACTTTGTTTTCTTGATGGGACTAAAAAGTGGTAGAGGTTTGCTTTTTGAGATAATTGAGTAACTGTCAGCACTAATCTCATACTCACCGAATTGTTGAGATTTATTAATCATTGACTTATCTCTTTTTATATATGTTCCGTTAACACTTATGTAATATTCAGATTTGAAAGTATCGATATCGACATTTTCAGAATCTAAAACGATTTGTATTTTTGAACTTGAGTCTCTTAGTTCAATGAAAACTAAACCTCCGTGGTCTCGAATACTACTTACCCAACCTCTTAAGTCAGAAACTTCACTATTTACTTTTGATTTTATTAAGTCGTCTATTTTCATATTAACTTCTTCAAGTTTCGTATATTAAATTCAAATGATTCACTATTTTTTGGATTCTTAATGGTCTTTTCAGTACAGTTTATAACATAGTCTACATTGTTTTTTATAGCCTCTTTATACTGTGTGTTCTCTTTACTTTTTCTTATTGGTAAAAAATATTTAATTCCACTTTTATCTAATTTTTTAGAAACGGATTTAATATCATCAAAATTTTGACCAATCAACATGATCTTTTTTGTAGAAGGTACATAATTTATACAATTAATTATTCTGTCAACACCAAAAGCAACACCTACTCCTGCAGAATTACCTAGTTTCAAAGATTCAGCAAGCTTATCATACCTACCACCACCACCAAGTACTGTAGCTTTATAAACGAACTCAAATGTTATGTCATTGTAATAATCAAGTCCTCTAACTAGTTTTGAGTTCTCTACGTATCCGATATTTTCATTTTTTAGGTTTTGTTTTAAATTTTCATATCTGTCTAACGTATCTTCATCTAAATATTGATAAATTACAGGTGCAAGATCAATTATTTCTGAATCGAAAGGGTCATTAGAATCCAAAATTCGTAAAGTATTTTTACCAATCTTTTCATTACTTTCTTTTGATAAATTATTTTTATTCTTTTTAAAGTAATTTTCTAGTTCTTTTATATATAGTTTTCTTTCTTCAATAGATCCAATAGTGTTTATATTAAGTTTTGCATTTATATTTAATTTTTCTAAAAAATTGATTGAGGATTTCAGTATCTGTAGTTCTGAAAAATCATCAATCGTACCAACTAATTCGGCTCCTGCTTGAATAAACTCTCTATACCGATTTTTCTGAGGACTTTCATATCGATACATTTTTCCAAAATAGGCATACTTTTTTGATTCATTTTTAAAAAACTCGTTATGAAATCTCACAACACTAGCAGTTGCTTCAGGTCTTAATACAAGTGATCTATCACCTTTATCTTTAAATTCATACATTTGTTTAGTAACAATTTCCGAATTCTCTCCAATAGATTTTATAAACAACTCTTTATGTTCAAGAATGGGTAACTCAACGAATTCAAACCCATAATCAACAAAAGCATCACAAAAGGCATTAAATATATGTATGTATTTTTCTGATTCTGCACCAAATAAATTTCTAGTGCCTTTTACTTGTTCAATCATTCAAATATTCCCTCACTAGAATATTGTTGTTTTTTATTGATTTTACAGTGTCTTTATCTCCATGTCCCGGATAGAGAATATAATCATCATGAAATCCTGTAAACACATTATTTATTGAATGGATCATCTCATTTGTGTCACCAGTTAATAAATCAGTTCTACCAATTCCATCTTTAAATATAAAATCACCTGTAAATACTATTCCCAAACTTGGAAACTCAAATGAACTACTCCCCTTTGTGTGACCAGGATTACTGTGCACAACTAATTCGTTACTATTTAAATCTTTGACTTCATTTAACTCACCTTGATATGTAATTGAATCAAGATTTAATCCCATAAATGATTTAAGTTGTTCTTCAGGGTTCCTTGCTAATTGTTCGTCATTCAAATCTATATAAATGGATCCATCAAAACTACTCATACCTAAGGCATGATCAAAATGTCCGTGAGTTAATAATGCTCCTCCAATACTAAGATTTTCTTTTTTAATATAATCCAGTACAGGATCAAGATCAGGTGGTAAATCAATGACGTATGATATACCATCGGAAAGACTGGGCGTAACTATGTAGCAGTTAGAGGTAGTAAAACTTGTGAAAACAAATAAATCATTCATGCTTAGTTTCCTGGATTTGCACGTTGTACGTCGAAAACATTTTCTATATTTTTAGCATCTCTAATTATTGAATCAAGTTGTTCGTTTCCACTTATTTCAACTTGAAATAATAAAGTCACTATTCTTTTGCTATTAGTAAGTGATTTTGCAACAAGGATATTGCCACCATTGTCTGATATCGCTATTGTTGCATCTCTTAATAAGTAAGGTCTATCAATAGCTTCTATTTCTAACCAAACAATTGATCCAGTCTGTGCATTGAATCCCCATGAAACATCAATAATTCTTTCACCCTTGGAACTGTCTATCTTAATGTTCAGACAATCAGATCGATGAATTGATATTCCATTTGATATCGTAATGAAACCTAATATATCATCGCCAGGAACAGGAACGCAACATCTTGCCATCCTTACCTTAATATCATCATATCCTTCTACTATTACAAGCTGATCATCATTTGTTTGATATTTATCTGGTGATAGAATATCCTCTTCTTCAGAAATTTCTTCAGGAAATACAAATTTTCTGATTTTATTTCCAACATTATTTATTTTTATGTTTCCATTACCTAAATTTTGATAAATCGATTCATTATTTGGATATTTAAGAATGTTTAAAAGTTCATTCAAAATATTATCTTTACTTGAATAATTAAAAATCTCATCATTTTCTTCTAACCAGGAATTTAATATCTGCTTACCTTTTTGTATATCTTCATCCTTAAGTTGTTTTTGATACCATTGTTTAATTTTAGAACGTGCTCTTGA
>LUMS01000176.1_pt1 | contig 14871 bp, 18 predicted proteins | sample 729711 | NCBI WGS metagenome assembly LUMS01 (sample SAMN03860298, study PRJNA289734) | marine metagenome | biome: seawater column; feature: ocean; material: water; isolation source: Red Sea water column Station 192 - depth 25m | place: Saudi Arabia: Red Sea | collected 2011-10-15 | depth 25 m | reverse complement strand
GCCCCGACGTGGTCGGGGCGGGCGCCGTGTGCTCGCGCGGGGCGGGGGGGCAGCGGTCGGCCCAGGCCGGGTTCCAGCCGTCGACCTCGTCGGCCTTGCGCTCGGACGGACCGACGTAGATCGACGAGGGACGGATGAGCCGGCCCTTCTTGTACTGCTCGAGGATGTGCGCGCTCCAGCCGGCCGTGCGGGCCGACGTGAACATCGCGGTGAACATGTTCGGGGGGACCTCGGCGAAGTCGAGGACGATGGCCGCCCAGAACTCGACGTTGGTCTCGAGCACGCGGTCGGGGCGACGGGCGCGCAGCTCGGCCAGAGCGGCCTGCTCGAGGGCCTCGGCGACCTCGGCGCGCGGCGCGTTCAGCTCCTTGGCCGTGCGGCGCAGGGTGCGGGCACGGGGGTCCTCGGCGCGGTACACGCGGTGCCCGAAGCCCATGAGGCGCTCGCCGGAGTCGAGGAGCTGCTTGACGTAGCCCTCGGCGTCGCCGGACTTCTCGACCTGCTCGATCATGTGCAGCACGCGCGAGGGCGCGCCGCCGTGCAGCGGTCCCGACATGGCGCCCACCGCGCCCGAGAGCGCGGCGGCGACGTCGGCGCCGGTGGAGGCGATCACGCGTGCGGTGAAGGTGGAGGCGTTCATGCCGTGCTCGGCGGCCGACACGAGGTAGGCGTCGATGGCCTTGGCGTGGTCGGGGTTGACCTCGCCGCGCCAGCGCATGAGCATGCGCTCGACGATCGTCTCCTGCTCGTCGATGACCGCCTGGGGCACCATCGGCAGGCCGACGCCGCGCGCCGCCTGGGCGACGTACGACAGGATCATGACGGCGGTGCGGGAGAGGTCCTCGCGGACCTGCTCGGGGGTCTGGATGTCGTACAGCTGGCGCAGGCCCCAGGCCGGCGCGGTGAGCGCGATGGCGCTCTGCACGTCGGCGCGGATGTCGCCGGAGTGGACGGGGATGGGGAACGGCTCGGCGGGCGGCAGGCCCGGCTCGTAGTGGCCGTCGACGAGGAGGCCCCAGATCTTCTCGAACGGCACGCGACCGACGAGGTCGTCGATGTCGACGCCGCGGTACCGCAGCGCGGACCCTTCCTTGTCGGGCTCGGCGATCTCGCTCTCGAACGCGACGACTCCCTCGAGCCCGTGGTGCACCTGTACGTCATCAGCCATGTCTGCATTCTGCCCTGAGCCATGAGCACCCGGCACGGCGAGTCCTGCTGGCTGGTCCGGGCGGCGCTAGCGTGAGCCGCATGGAGCGTCCGATCGACCACGACCGTCTGGCGGCGATGCGCAGCGAGTACGAGGAGGGCGGGCTCGACGAGGCGCAGGCGGGCGACGACCCGTTCGACCTGCTGACCCGGTGGCTGCGGGACGCCGTCGACGCGGGCGTGCCGGAGCCGAACGCGATGGCGCTCGGCACCGCCACCCTCGACGGTCGCCCGTCGGTGCGGATCGTCCTCATGAAGGGCCTGGACGAGCGCGGCGTCACGTTCTTCACGCACTACACGTCGCGCAAGGGCAGCGAGCTCGAGGCGAACCCGCGGGCGGCCGCCACCTTGCTGTGGCACCCCGTGCAGCGCCAGGTGCGGTTGGAGGGGTCCGTGCAGCGTCTGCCGGCGGCCGAGAGCGACGCCTACTTCGCGAGCCGACCGCACGGCGCCCAGGTCGGCGCCGTCGGGTCCCACCAGTCCCGACCCGTCACCGACCGGCGTGCCCTCGAGGCCCAGGTCCGGGCCGCGGAGGACGCGGCGGGCGACGGCGAGGTGCCGCGACCGTCGACCTGGGGCGGCTACCTCCTGGTTCCGGAGACCATCGAGTTCTGGCACGGTCGACGCAACCGCGTGCACGACCGGCTGCTGTACCGCCGCGACGTGGGGGGATGGGAACGCGTGCGGCTCCAGCCGTAGTGATCGGGACGACGCACAGCCGTCAGAGGTAGAGCGCCGCCGCGGCGAGGGCGGGCAGCAGGCCGAGCAGGGTCCACGGCGACACGGGGGAGAGGCGGTGGACGAGGCGCCCGGCGGACACCGCGGCCATGCCGAGGGCCGCCATCACGCCGACGAGCACCAGCGCCGCGTCGTGCCGCTCGTCGGCGAGCATTGCGACCGCGGCGGTGAGGGCACCGAGCGGGAAGCACGAGACGGCGAGCACCAGCAGGCTGATGATCCACTGCTGCACCTTCTGCGTCGACATCGGTGCGCGGGCCATGAGGGCATCCTGCCAACCGGCAGGTCCGGGGCATGCGTCAGGATCGTTGCGTGAGTCGACTGTCCGGGGTGCTGACCGACGTGCGCCCGCTGCGGGCCTCCCCGGCGTACCGACGGCTCTGGATCGGCCAGACCGTGTCGGCCTTCGGCCAGCAGATGACGATCGTCGCGATCGCCTTCGAGGTCTACTCGCTCACCCGCTCGTCGTTCTCCGTCGGTCTGATCGGGCTCGCCGGGCTGCTGCCCCTGGTGCTCGGCGGTCTCTACGGCGGCGCGCTCTCCGACGCCTTCGACCGACGCCGGGTGGCGCTGTTCTCGGCGCTCGGGCTGTGGCTGTGCTCGATGGCGCTGGTGGCGCACAGCCTCGCCGGCATCGACTCCGTGGGATTCCTCTACGGGCTGGTGGCCGTGCAGTCGGCGCTGTTCGCGGTGAACCAGCCCGCCCGCTCGGCGATGCTGCCGCGACTGCTCCCGGCCGAGCTGCTGCCGGCGGCGAACGCGCTGGGCATGGCGGCCACGAACCTCTCCTTCACGGCCGGCCCGCTGCTCGGCGGCGTCCTCATCGCGTGGAAGGGCGTCGACGCCGCCTACGTGGTCGACGTCGTGCTGTTCGTCGCCGCGCTGTACTCGTTGTCGCGGCTCCCGGCCATGCCCCCGACGTCGCAGCAGGGCTCGCCCGGCCTGCGGTCGGTGGTCGAGGGGCTGCGCTTCCTCGGCACCGCGCCGAACGTGCGCATGACGTTCGTCGTCGACCTGTTCGCCATGGTGCTGGCGCAGCCGAGGGCGCTGTTCCCGGCGCTCGCCGTCACCGTGTTCGCCACGGGGCCGGAGACCTTGGGGCTGCTGCAGGCGGCGCCTGGGATCGGTGCCGTGGCCGCGTTCCTCGTCTCCGGCTGGGTCAGCCGGGTCCATCGCCACGGCGTGGCCGTCGTCGCGGCGGTGTGCGTGTACGGCACGGTCGTGGCCCTGGCCGGCGTCTCGGTGTTCTCCGGCGCCTCGCTGCTGTGGCTGTGCGTGCTGATGCTGGCCTGCTCCGGTGCGGCCGACATGGTCAGCGCGGCGTACCGGTCGACCATCCTGCAGACCGCCGCCCCCGACGAGATGCGCGGTCGGATGCAGGGGGTGTTCATCGTCGTCGTCGCCGGTGGGCCGCGACTCGGCGACTTCGTGATGGGCTCGCTCGCCGGTCTGGCCGGCGAGGCGTGGGCGATGACCGTCGGCGGAGCGCTCTGCGTGGCCGCGACGGCGTGGTTCGGGCTGCGGTCGCGAGGCTTCCGCGCCTACGACGCGCGCAACCCCACCCCCTGAACAGCGGAGCGGAGGTTCCGTCAGGTGGGCTTGGGGCTGGAGCTACTGGGCTTGACGTACCGGCCCGAGACGACGGACCGGGTTGCAGACGACGAGGAACGACGTGTTCCCTCGATGGAGCGAATCGTTCCCATCGCACGCTCAGTGGTCTTGATCTTCCGGGCCATGTCAGGTTCCTCCGTCGCCAGCGTATCGCGCTCTCACCATGGTGTACCCCGAGCCTCCGACACAAGCCAGGCCCAGCACTGGATCGCCAGGGACGTGGCAGCAACGGCAGAACCGCTCCACCACAGCACGTCTGTGAAGGGCGAGTGCAGGACTCCTACGAGGCTTGCCGCCCCGGCGAGCAGGAGAACGATGCAGACGACCGTCAACAAGCGCAACGGCCACCACAGGTGCGAGAGCACGGCGTTCTCGCTCGGTCGTGAGAGCGCCAGCGAGTACGCCGCAGGAATGATGAGGAGCACGGCACCAGCGCCGTCGCTACTGGTCAGGAGAGCCTCGTGCGCGCCGGGCAGCAGTCGTTCGAGAGCGAAGACCACGGTCGTGAAAGCAGTGGTGAAGAGAGCAACTGACCTCATTCCCCCGCGGGGAACCATGAGGCTCAAGACTGCCTTCTCCTGTGGCGAGACGTCGTAGGACTCGACTGTGTGTCCTATCAACCCGACCTGATCGTCTTCACGGAACGGTGAGTGGCCCGCTCCCATCGGTAGTGACATGTGAGAGATCAGCATCCCCGGTACCGCATGGACCTCCAAGTGGTACGACGCCGCGTCCGAGGCGCCGCCGACGTCCAACTGCAGAGGTAACGCTCTCAGCCCCAGCCCCACCTGGAAGCGCTCCACGAGCGTTGGTAGCTCGTCCGGAAGATCGATCTGCCAGTGCGACGAGTACTTCACGATCTGCCTCTGACAAGAATCGACGGGCAGGAGGGTGATGAGCAGAAAGTTTCGAGCCAAGTCTTGGGCGAGGTTCCTCGTGTCCCGGTCCAGACGCTCGGCCTCGAGCACGCTGGCACCTTGAACCGTGCCGTCGACGAGGTCGTCCGCAATCTTGGCTGCTTCCGCAGCGGGGCTGTGAACCACGTCGTACAGAGCCTGGAGGATGTCAGGTCCCAGATCATGGCCGAGGTCGACCCTGAAGCGTTCTGCGAGGACCGACCAGGCTACGAAGCCGTCGTCGGTGCGCCCCAGAACAGTCAACGGACGTCCGTCCTGGTCCTGCAGGTCGAAATCTCTGAGCGGTCGCTTCTCCAGCATCGTCAAGGGCACGATGCGCCACGTCGGCTGCTCGGCGTCGCCTCCGACGGTTGCATCTCCGTAGGGCGTGAAGTCCAGCGAGACCCGCCGCCGCCCGAGCTCTCCTTCGAGCAGGCGCAGGCTTTCAACCTTCCTGTGCTTCCAGGAGGACCCGACTGCGAGCGCGGCGGCGACCTTCGACCCGAGCTCGTAGTCGGGCCTTGCCATGTCGGGGAACAAGACATGTGCACTCGCACCTACGGTCATCCGGTCAGCGTCGCAGATCCCGCTGACAACGTGCGGACGCGACCGTTGCGGTCGGAGTTCTGTGCGGTGGGAGAGCTGCTCTCAGGAGAAGCGGGCGAGGTCGATCTCGATCCACACCTGCTCGGCGCGACCGAGCAGCTCGCCGTCGGTGGTGTGCAGGGCGGTGGCGGTGCGGAACTTGCGACCGTCGCGCTCGCGCAGCAGACCGGACGCGACCAGCGGCTCGCCCGCGGCCGGACGGCGCAGCACGTGCGCCGTCATGCGGCCGAGCACCATCGCCTGAGCGGTGAAGTCGGCGGCCCAGCCGCCCGGGCAGTCCAGCGCCGCCCAGGTGGTCGGCACGTCGAGCAGCCCGTCGTCGCCGGCCACGCCCGGGTCGGGCGTCCAGGTGCCTGCGGTGCGCCGGCCGTCGCCCACCGGTCCGGTGAACAGCCGCAGGCCGTCGCCGGCCTCCCGGGCCGTGCCGCAGGTGAAGCACCGGTCGAACGGGTGCAGCGTGAAGCCGGGGTAGGACGCCACGCCGGCCTCGGCCTCCTCGGCCCTCTCCTGCGCCGCGGCCTCGGCAGCGGCGCGCTGGGCGAACGCCTCCTCCGCGGCAGCGGCCTGCTCGGCGGCGATCACCTCCGCGGCCTCGCGGGCGTTGGCGGCGGCGGCCGCGCTGGAGTCGGCAGCGGCGCGGCGACGGGCCTGCTCGCTGGCGGCCTCCTGTGCCTCCTGGGCGACGGTCTCGGCGGCCTCGCGGGCGGCGTACGCCTCGTTCAGCGTCGCCTCGGCAGCCTCCCGCGCGCTGACGGCCTCGGCCAGGGCGGCCTCCGCGTCGGCACGCGCCTGGAGCGCCTCCTCGAGCCGGGCCTGCGCCTCGGCCAGGCGGGTGTCGGACTCGCTGCGCCCGCGCAGCGCGGTGGCCGCGGTCTCCTCGGCGATCATCCGCTCGGCGGCCTGCTCGGTGGCGGCCTTCTCGGCCGCGGCGCGCAGGGTGGCGAAGCGCTCGGCCGCTGCGGTCTGCTCCGCGATCCGGGCCTCGAGCTCCTCGAGGGAGGGGCCGGTGTCCTTGCGGCGCAGCCAGCGTCGGCCGGGGTCCCCGCCGGTGGGGGACCCGGCCGAGGAGTCAGGGGGGAGGCCGGGGGAGCTCATCGTGGCGGCAGCCTACCGAGAAGACGCCTCCTCACCGGGGAGGTGCGGCCGCGCTCACAGCACCTAGTAGACCAGCGCCTGCACGCCCTCGGTGAGCGCCTCCTCGACGAACGACGCCGCACCGGCGATCTGCACCCCGTCGCGCACGTCGTCGACGGTGATCCCGCGCCGCTCCGCGCACTGGCTGCACAGCGTCACCTCGCCCATGTCGAGGATGATCGCGAGCAGGTCCTCGACCGGCCGCGCGTGCTCGAGCCCGAGGTCGGGCCCCTTGCCGGGCACGGCCCACCAGGCGGCCTCGCCGGTCAGCCACAGCGAGACCCCCGCGCCGGCCGCGCAGGCCGCCGCGGCGACGGTGAAGGCCTGGTTGGCCCGCTCGGGCGCCTCCGCGGCGCAGGTCACCTTCAGCAGCAGCCGAGACGTCATGGGCTCCAGCCTAGGAGCAGGTGGTCGTTACGCTGGCGTGGTGGCGTTCGAGCTTCCTCCCAACCTGCACCCGAACTGTGGACCCGTCGCCTGGCTGCTCGGCAGCTGGATCGGCAACGGCCACGGTGACTACCCGACGATCGAGCCGTTCCAGTACGGCCAGGAGGTGGTCTTCCAGCAGGACGGCCGTCCCTTCCTGCACTACTTCGCGCGCTCGTGGGTGATCGACGAGAACGGCGAGAAGGTCCGTGACGCCGCCCAGGAGACCGGCTACCTGCGCTGCCCGGAGCCGGGCAAGGTCGAGCTGGTGCTCGCGCACAACATCGGCTTCTCCGAGATCTGGTACGGCGAGGCCGCCGACGGCAAGCTCGAGCTGCGCACCGCGGGCGTCGGCTACACCGAGACCGCCAAGGAGGTCACCGCCGGCCACCGTCTCTACGGCAACGTCGAGGGTGACCTGCTCTACGCCTACGACATGGCCGCGGTCGGCCAGGAGCTGCAGCCCCACCTGTGGGCGCGGCTGAAGAGGGCCTGACATGACCGACCCCGCCACGAGCCCCAGCAAGGCACCCAGCCCCCTGCTCTCGCTGCCCGGCGCGGTCGCCGGCGACGGCGTCGACGCCCCGGTCGCCGCGCACTACGGCTCGTTCAACGCCGAGCAGCGCACCCTGGAGTCCGGCGAGGGCTTCGTCGACCTCTCGCACCGCGACGTGATCCGCATCAGCGGCCCCGAGCGGCTGACCTGGCTGCACTCGCTGACCACCCAGCACTTCCTGCAGCTGGCCCCCAAGGAGTGGACGACCGCGCTGATCCTGAGCCCGCAGGGGCACGTGGAGCACGCGTTCACCGGGTACGACGACGGCGAGTCGTTCTGGGCGCACACCGAGCCCGGTGCTGCCGGCCCGCTGCTCGACTGGCTCGGCCGGATGGTCTTCATGACCCGCGTGGAGCTCGCCGACGTCACCGACGACTGGGCCGTGGCCTGGCGCTCGCGCGCCGACGCTCCGACGTACGACCTGGTCCCGCGCAGCGAGCTCGCGGCCTACGCCGAGGCCGCCGGGCCCGCGTGCGGCCTGTGGGCCTTCGAGGCGCTGCGGATCGCGCGCGGCGAGCCGCGCCACCTGGTCGACACCGATGCCCGCACGATCCCCAACGAGGTCGGCTGGGTCGGCCCGGCTGTGCACCTGGACAAGGGCTGCTACCGCGGCCAGGAGACCGTCGCCCGCGTGCACACCCTGGGTCGCCCGCCGCGGCGGCTGACGCTGCTGCACCTCGACGGCACCGAGAACCGTCTGCCTGCCCCCGGCACCGAGCTGCTCATGGGCTCGGGCGAGGCCACCAAGACGGTCGGCTTCGTCGGGTCCTCGGCGCGCCACCACGAGCTGGGCCCGATCGCGCTGGCGCTGGTCAAGCGCAACGTGCCGCTCGAGGTGACCCTCGAGGTCGACGGGATGCCGGCGGCCCAGGAGGTCGTCGTGGACCCCGAGGTGGGCCTGCACGTCCGCCCGAAGCTGCGCTGACGCGCAGTCGCGACTCCGGAGCGCCCACCGGGTAGGACAGGCCCGGAAAGCACGAGACTCCCGGAGTGGGAGTCTCAGGACCACCCCGGGAGTCGTTCGCGGCGGGCCCAGGAGGGCCCGGTCGGAGGACGCGTCGTCCTCAGTGGAACGACGCGACGTGGGGACAGGCGTGGCCGTACTTCATGCGGCATCGGATGCGCCGCCGGAGTTTCTTGAGCACTGGTTCTCCACCGGGAGGGCAGGGACAGAGGGGTGTGGGATCGGACGGCGCTGTTCGATCCCGAGGGGAGGGCGGGGAACTGCCGTTCGTCGAGAACTTTACTTAGCGGTAGCCCCGAAAGCACTATTGGTTCGTAGTGACGGATGGGTGATCTAGACCACGTACCCCTGGGGGTGTCTGACCTGGGGAGATGAGTGGGTCGGCGGCCAGATCCCCAGCCGGGGACGACCCTCGTCCGCTCAGCGGCGATACATCACGTGGGTGTCGCTCTGGGCGTGCGTGAAGCCCAGCTTGTCGCGGTAAATTCTGATCGCCGGGGCGTTGTCGGACTCGACGTAGAGCAGCACCTCGCGCACCCCGCGATCGTGCAGGTGGTGCAGCCCGGCGAGGGTGAGCAGCCGGCCCAATCCGAGCCCCTGGGAGGCGGGGGAGACGCCGACGACGTACACCTCGCCGTGGTCGCGGTCGTGGACCTTCGTCCAGTGGAAGCCGAGCATCGCCCCCTCTGTGCCGCCGTCGTCCCCCGAGGAGGTGTCGACGGCGATGAGCAGCCCGGCCGGGTCGAACCACGGCTCCGCGCACCGCTCGGCGAACCCCTCGGCGTCCATCGCCCCCTGCTCGGGGTGCGAGGCGAAGGAGGCGGCGTTGAGGGCCAGCAGGGCGTCGGTGTCGCCGGGCTCGAACCCCCGGATCCGTACGCCGTCGGGCAGCTCGACCGGCGGCAGCGGCTGGTCGGCGGGCCGGCGCATCACCCACAGCTCGCGCACGACCTCGAAGTCGTGCCGCGCGGCCAGCCGCCGGGCGGCCGGGTGGTCGGCGTGCGACCAGGCCTCGAGCGAGCGGCGGGGCCAGACGTCGGTGAGCAGCGCCTCCAGCAGCTCGCCGCCGACGCCGGAGTCGCGCTGATCGGGGTCGACGCAGAGGTGGATCTGGTCCTCGATGAGCAGCCCGAAGCCCTCGGCTCGCACCCAGCCGCGGACGTCGTCGGGACGCATCCGGATCTCGAGCAGGGTGGCCTCGTCGAGCGGGCCGGTGCCGTCCGCGGCCTCCGCGCGGGCGGCGACGTGCAGGACCTGACGGGTCTCCTCGGGGGTCACCACTCCACGTTACGTGGGGGGCGGGGCGGGGAGGTGCCAGGTCACCCGAAGGGAGTGGTTGGGCCGGCGCTCACCGGGCACCGTCGTCGGCATGGAGCACAGACGAGAGAGCTCGGAGAGCGACCCCATGGGGCTGTCCACGCCGGAGCTGATGGACCGGCTGTCCCACCAGGTGTCGGAGCTGGTGAGCGCGGAGCTGAGGCTCGCGCGCGCCGAGGTGAAGGACAGCGCCCGGCACGCCGGACTGGGTCTCGGCCTGTTCGGGACCGCCGGCGTGCTGAGCCTGTACGCCGTCGGCGTCCTGGTCGCGGCGGCCATCCTCGGGCTCGCCGTGGTGTGGCCCGCGTGGCTGGCCGCCCTGGTCGTGGGCGGCGCCCTCCTCGTCGCCGTCGGCGTCGCCGCCCTGACGGGGAGGAGCCAGGTGCAGCAGGCGCCGCCGCCGCTGCAGGAGTCCGCGCAGAGCGTCCAGCAGGACCTCGAGGCCGTGAAGGGAGCACGCCGTGGCTGAGCAGCACGACGACACCGCCGGGGAGCGGGAGGACCCGGCGCGGGTCCAGGAGGAGATCGAGCAGACGCGCGCCGACCTCGCGGAGACCGTGGGTGCGCTGGGGGAGCGGCTGGACGTCCGCAGCCGGGCCCGGCGTCGCATCGGCGAGCTGCGCGAGCAGCACGGCACCGAGATCGCCGTCGGCGCGGGCGTCGTGGCGGCGGGGCTCGTGGCGCTGGCGGTGTGGAGGAGGCGTCGATGAGCGCACCGGCCCCCGACGCCGAGGTGAAGCCCGACTCCCCGGACGACCTGACCGCTCGGTCGTGGAAGTACGTCCTGCGCAAGACCGCCCGGGAGTTCGGCAAGGACCAGTGCACCGACAACGCCGCCGCGCTCACCTACTACGCGGTGCTGGCGCTCTTCCCCGGCCTCATCGCGCTGCTCAGCCTCGTCGGTCTGGTGGGGCAGGGCGACCAGGCGGCGCGCACCGTGCTCGAGGTGCTGCGTGACACCGGTGTGGGGTCGGTGGCCGACACCCTCGAGCCGACACTGCTGGAGCTGAGCAGTGGACCGGGAGCCGGGCTCGCCCTGGCGACCGGGCTCGCGGCCGCGCTGTGGTCGGCCTCGGGGTACGTCGGCTCCTTCGGCCGCGCGATGAACCGCATCCACGAGGTCACCGAGGGGCGCCCGTTCTGGAAGCTGCGCCCGTGGATGCTCGTGGTCACTCTGGTCGAGGTGGTCCTGGCCGCGGCGGTGCTCACGGCGCTGGTCGTGACCGGTCCGGCCGCCGAGGCCGTCGGTGCCCAGCTGGGGCTGGAGGACTCCACGGTCCTGGTCTGGAGCATCGCGAAGTGGCCGGTGCTGCTGGGTGCCGTGGTGCTGATGGTCGCGATCCTCTACTACGCCACCCCCAACGTGCAGCAGCCGAAGTTCCGCTGGATCTCGGTGGGCGCAGCGATGGCGATCGTGGTGTGGGTGGCGGCGTCGGCCGCGTTCGGCTTCTACGTCGGCAACTTCTCCAGCTACGACCAGACCTACGGCTCGCTGGCCGGCGTGGTCGTGTTCCTGCTCTGGCTGTGGCTGACCAACCTGGCGCTGCTGTTCGGCGCCGAGCTCGACTCCGAACTCGAGCGGGGGCGCGAGCTCCAGGCGGGCCTGTCGGCCGAGGAGGAGCTGCAGCTGCCGCCGCGCGACACGACGGGGATCGAGAAGGCCGAGGCCAAGCACCGCGAGGACGTACGCCGCGGTCGCGCCCTGCGCGAGTCCCGTGGTCGTGACGACGACGAGGAGGGCGACTCGTCGGAGCCCGACGAGCGCCCCGCACGACGAGAGACCCAGGGGGTCACCAGATGAGCAAGCACGAGGAGCCCACCAGCAGGTCGGCCCGCATCCTGTACCGCCCGGTCGGCCTGGTCGGCTCGATCGTGGCCGGCGTCCTCGCCGGCCAGGTCTTCCAACAGGTGTGGACGCGGGTCAGCAGGCATCCCGACGCCGATGCGCCCAAGGCGCTGGAGTCGGAGTACTCCTGGCGCGAGGTGGCGGCGGCCGCCGCCGTCCACGGGGCGATCTTCGCGGTGGTGAAGGCGATGGTCGACCGCGGGGGTGCGCGCGCCTTCCAGCGCGCGACCGGGGAGTGGCCCGGCGACTGAGCCCGGCGACTGAGCCCGGCGACTGGGGCCCGGCGACTGGGCCCGGCGGCGTCAGGCGGACGCGCTGGCCCGGTCGACCGAGGCCTCAGCGGCGCGTGCGTCGGCCTCGGCCTGCTTGGACTCCTTGGTGGGGAGCACGAAGCGGTAGCCGACGTTGCGGACGGTGCCGATGAGGGTCTCGTTCTCGGGGCCGAGCTTGGCGCGGAGGCGACGTACGTGGACGTCGACGGTGCGGGTGCCGCCGAAGTAGTCGTAGCCCCACACCTCCTGCAGCAGCTGCTGGCGGGTGAAGACCCGGCCCGGGTGCTGGGCGAGGAACTTCAGGAGCTCGAACTCCTTGAACGTGAGGTCGAGCGTGCGGTTCTCCAGCTTGGCCGTGTAGGTGGCCTCGTCGACGACGAGACCGCTGGAGGCGATGACGTGGGAGTCGTCCTCGGCGCCCTGGCCGGCGGCCACGCGGCCGATGGCCAGCCGCAGCCGGGCCTCCAGCTCCGCCGGGCCGGCGGTCGTGAGGATGACGTCGTCCATGCCCCAGTCGGAGGCGGCGACGGCGAGTCCGCCCTCGGTGAGGATCAGCACCAGGGGGCACTCGATCCCCGTGGTGCGGATGACGCGGGTGAGGCTGCGGACCTGCGCGAGGTCGTGGCGGCCGTCGACGAGGACGGCGTCGGAGGGTGGCGCGTCGATGAGCGCGCTGGCCTCCGCCGGGAGGATCTTGACGTGGTGGGGCAGCAGCGCGAGGGCGGGCAGCACCTCCACCGAGGACTGGGTGCTCTTGGTCAGGAGCAAGAGGTGTGACACTGCGGTCCCTCCGTCGGTCCGCCGCGGGCGCCGTGCCCGCGGCTCGCACTTATGACAAGAGGCCAGGTGAAATCACCGTGGCCTCGTCGCATGCCCCAGACTAGTGCATGTGTCGGACGAATCACCACGAGGTGTCGCGAAAGAGAACGACGTCACACCGGCAGGTGACCGGCAGGCGGACGGGGCGTCGACGCCCGTGGTGACGGTGCGCTACTGGGCTGCGGCGCGGGCCGCGGCGGCACCCTCGCGGAGGCCGTCGACGAGGCGGTGCGCCGACACGACGGCGACCAGCGGCTGCGCGCCGTGCTCGACATGTGCTCCGTCCTCGTGGGGGAGGTGCCCGTCGGGCGTCGCGACCGCACCCAGGTGGGTCTCGACGACGGGGCTCTCGTGGAGTTCCTGCCGCCGTTCGCCGGCGGCTGAGCGCTGGGCCCTGAGTCCTGGGCCCTGAGTCCTGGGCCGAGCGGAGCGGGGCGCACCCCGACGCCTGGCATCATGCGAGGATGCCTCGACTCGCCCCGTCCCTGCTCTCGGCCGCCCTGGCGGGGCTGCTGGCGCTCGCGGTCGCCACGGACGAGCTGTGGCTCGTCGCGGTCGGCGTCCTCGTCGTGCAGGTGCTCGTCGGCACGGCGCCCGCCCACGGTGCGGGTGAGCGTCCGCGGCCGACGACCTTCGTGCCCGTCGTCGCGGGCAGCGTCGTCGCCACCGCCGTCGCCTGGGACCCGCAGCTGCTGCGGGGCACCGACGGCACCGTGGCGACCGAGGACGCGTTGATCTCGGCCGGCGTGTTCTCCGGCGTCATGCTCGGGTCGGCGGTGGTCGTCTTCGCCGGATTGGTGGGGCAGATGCTGCGCCGCGACGGCCGCGAGGACCTCGTGCGGGCCGTGGCTGCCACCGTGCTCGTCGGCGTCGTCGCCACGTGCGCCGCCGGATGGGTGGCAGCGTCGGGGGAGTCGGCCTCGATCGACGTCGTCGCGATGGCCGCCGCAGCGCTCTCCGTGGCCCTCCTGGTGTGGTCGGTGCCCGGCGACCGGGTGCTGCTCGGGTCGGCTGCGGTGACGGCGGGTGCACTCACCGGCGTGCTCGTCTCCGCGACCGTCGACGGCATCGGCACGTGGGTGCTGGGGCTCGCGGTCGGTGGCGCCGCGGCCGGGTGCGCCCTCCTCGGGCAGGTGCTGGGGCGTGCCTGGAGCATGTCTAGGGCCCGTGTTCCGCCCCGTCGGACGCCGAGGTGGGGCGACCGGCGGCGGCGTAGCCTGGAGGAGTGACCGGTGTGATCGTCCTGCTCGTCGCCCTCGCAGCGACCGGCCTCGTGGCCTTGCTGCTGCGACGTCGTGACGGTCGGTTCTCCACCCCCGCGTCCGCCGCGCCAGCGTCGTCGGTGGCCGTCGGGGGAGTGCAGGAGCCGGACCCGGGTGCGTCGCCCGACGTGCCGACGGAGCCGCGCGAGGTGCTCACGGCGGAGGAGATCGGCGGCCCGCTGGGTGACCGGCTGACCTTCGTCCAGTTCTCGAGCGCCTTCTGCAGCCCCTGTCGTGCCACACGTGCTCTCCTGAGCGACGTCGTGGCGACCCGTCCCGACGTCGCCCACGTCGAGGTCGACGCCGAGTCCCACCTCGACCTGGTGCGCCGGCTGAACATCATGCGCACCCCGACGGTCCTCGTCGTCGGGCCCGACGGGACGGTGCTCAGCCGGGCCTCGGGCCTGCCGCGCCGCGACCAGGTGCTCGCCGTCCTCGACGCCTGAGCGCGCTCTGGTCGGCTAGGTGCCGGACCTGGGGGCGGGGTGTCGGCGTCCGCCCTCGTCGAGCTCGGGCAGGTGGGCCCATCTCGTCGGTGCGAGAGTTGGAGGCATGGGAACCCGCACGAGCATCGAGCACCCCGCCCCCGAGCAGGACCTGGACGCGATCGTCGGCCACCGGCTCATCTACACGTACGCCAACGGCTGGCAGTACGAGATGTACGTCAAGAACGCCACGACGATCGACTACCGGATCCACACCGGCATGGTCGGGGGCCGTTGGGTGAAGGACCAGGAGGTCGACCTCGTCGGGCTGGGCCGCGGGGTCTTCAAGGTCTCGTGGAACGAGCCGACCGGCACCAGCGTCGTCGTGAACATCGTGCCCGAGGACCGCGTCCTGCACGGCACGATCTTCTTCCCGCACTGGATCGAGCTCGACGGATCCCGGACGGTCCTGTTCCAGAACGACCACCTCGACGACATGCGCCGGTTCCGCGACGAGGGGCCGACCTACCCCGTCTACGTCGTGCCGGAGTTCGCGCACATCACCCTCTTCGAGCACGTCGGCACCGGCGACGAGACCGTCATCGACACCGCGCCCGGCGACCTGCCGCCCGGCTTCGCCGACCGGAGCAACTGACGCGGAACCGCATTCCGTGGGGTCGAGGTCGGGGGTGGCTTCTCGGTCGGTCTGCGGCTGCGTCGGCGTGGGTTGGTGCTCGGGTGGGGCTGCGTCGGCGCGGCTCAGTGTGGGTGTGGTCTTCGAAAGGGCCTCGAC
>LUMS01000354.1_pt1 | contig 14905 bp, 11 predicted proteins | sample 729711 | NCBI WGS metagenome assembly LUMS01 (sample SAMN03860298, study PRJNA289734) | marine metagenome | biome: seawater column; feature: ocean; material: water; isolation source: Red Sea water column Station 192 - depth 25m | place: Saudi Arabia: Red Sea | collected 2011-10-15 | depth 25 m | reverse complement strand
GTCCTGACCTATACATGTCTAAAATCAGGAGAAGGTACTCCTGTAAATCGGAGATATTCACCCCCTTCTTCAGGTCTGAGTTGAAAGAGGAAACATACTTGGAGAACCTCACTGCCAGAACGGGGTCGACATGAGCCCTAATTACGTCCGTGAAAGGCCTGTTTAGCAAGGCTGGGTGCATTGGGGGTGAGAATGCTTCTAGAAGGCCCCAGGGCTCTACCGTGTTGAACCTGGGCCGATTGGAAACCATGTATACACTATGGCCCGAAAGGAGTGCCCCGGTGGACAACGCGATTAGTACTGGTATTCCATCGGTTTCTGATGGAAATATTAACGCAAGTCCGAGCATTATTGTGGATAGTGTCATCAGTGTTGTAGTGAGATTAAGTTGGTTTGATGCTCCGTCAATGACGGCCTTCATCTCGCTATAACCGTGTGCACTACGGAAAGTAACGCCAGTAGAAACGATTTCATCCGTCTCAATTTGGAAAATCCTCTTTGTGACCCATAGCAAGTAATGCAAGACGAATAGCAGAAGTAGATCTGCTACCATAAGAGCAAGAGAAAGCAGGTATACGGATTTTGAAAATGATAAGTCAAGGAATAGCTCGCGTACACCACCTTGCCACCAATCAGGATCGGAGCTTCGATAAGACTGAGCCAATCCAAACAACACTACAACAATGATTGGAAGGAATAGAATTAGGCGAGCGCCGCGGCTGATTAGTAAGTCGTCGATGCCGGTGAGTATAGCCTCTCGTCCCTTCAATGTAGACTTTTGATATGATTCTCTGGGATTTTCCTCGGACTTCGTAATCTCTTTGATATCAGGAGCAGGGGGCGCTTCTGACTGTAGTACGGATACCATCGAGTCTATGTCGCTCTCTAAGTCAATAACAGCGGATTTTTCTTCTTTCGCTGACATTTTTTAACCGCCGATAGAATTTATTCTAGCTAGAATTCTCATAGAGAGTGAGTCGGAAATAGTGAGGGTGTCGCCATCACAAGTCCTTGAGACGGCAGAGGTTTCGATAACCGATCCAATCGTTATTCCACACTCTCTGATAGTTACTGCCTCGGTATCTGAAGAAATTATCAGCTCCACTGTAGCAGAAGAATGGACGGGAAGTTTGGAAAGAGGCAGAAGAGTGGATATGCCTGTAGTTTCGAAGTCTCGTTCCACACTGGGGATCCTCTTCCCTTCATTCGAAAACTCCGGATACCCCAGTAGACGATCAAGAGTGGATTCTAGATCAGCGCCAACTGCGTGTTCCATCTTACATGCCACTCCTTGGACATCTCCATCATATCCGATTACATCAGTAAGAAGTATCTCTAGAAGGATTTCCCTCCTCTTTATCCTTGCAGCAAGTTGGAATCCAGAGGGTGTGAGCCTACATCCGCGATAGGGGATGTGTGTAACCATGTCACGATTCGAGAGGCGTTGTATCATTTCAGTAACCGATGCTGCGCTGACTCCCTTGATGTCAGCAAGTTGAGTGGTCTTCACGATGGCAGCGGGATTTTCCGAGTGTATCTCGAACATAGTCTTCAGATACATCTCCTCTATTTCACTAAAATCAGACATTCTATACCCCCTCAGCCTCAGCCATGAACTGAGTCTTACAAACCGGGCATCTAGACATTACCGGTCTCTTCTCAATCTGCACCCTCAGGGCCTGATCGCATGTGGGGCAATGGAGTATATCATCAGAAGATTGCACAACTTTGAGTTTTTCAGGCGCTTCGTTTGATTCATCTGGTTCTCCAACCATGAATTCCATGGAGCACGATGGGCACCTTACCCCGCCTACGTGGTCATTCGGCACCATAAGTTTCTGATCGCAAAAACTACACTCAATCTCTCTCTTTTCAATTCTAAGTTGACTGCTCTGTGACTCTTTTGCCTCCCTTAGACGTAGATTGGAAGTAGTGGGAGTCCTAGAGGAAACGGCTCTCCAAGAGAACGTCCCTACCAGTATGATGAGGATGCCCGCGAGAAACCCGTACCCTGCAGCTAAAATGTCGAATGGTAGCTCAAGCCCTTGGTCGTCGATATTTGGCTCGATTGAATAGATTCGCGTCGAGATAACGCCGTCTGATGACCATTGGACCTCGACGTCCACGTTATCACGCTCAATCCATTCAGAGATTGACATTTCTGTAATCACAACTGATCCAGGCATTAAAGATGGGACTGTAGATTCGGCGAGAATCGTTCTCTCTGAAGATGATATCAGTCGCAATGTGCCAGATTGAGTCTTATGATCATCAACATTAGTAAGTGAAATTGTAACCAAAACTCTACTTCCGAGAGAGGGTTTTTCGGGATTGAAAATAGCTTCCAATTTGATAGATGATGGATCGATATAGGGGGCAGCAACAGATTCTATTGTGATGTTCTGAGAAAAGATAGATGACGTCCATTGTACCGGAATTGCCTGAATGGTAATCTCTGTGGTTTCTGGATTTCCTAATGAGAAATCTATCACTCTGCGTCCAGGGTTTGCTTCAAGGAGGATTTCCTGTAAATTCTCAGGTCCTCCGGATACTTCAGAAGACACGGCTAGCAGAATTGGACGAGCCTTTCCCTCGGATAGGAAAACGGAGACGTCAATTTCAAGCCCTTCAGATGTAGACCATGAAATTGAGTCTGTAGTTAGATTGAGAATCTGACTATTTGAGACCTCAATAGACAGGTTTCCCTCCAAGTCAGTATCCCCTGTTTGTCCTAGGACTGAGAGTTGCCAGTTTAATTCATTAGTACCTGGAAGCTCCAGAATGAAGGTGGTAGGAACCTCTCTGGTTGAGCCGGGGGAAATCGAGATATATTCGCCCTGAAATATTTGGTCGCTATAGGAATGTTTGATTTGTAGAGACACCGAACCGGTTGAGTTGCCCTTATTGGTTACCATCAATGAGGCAGTAAGTGTATCTCCGACATAGGCAGGCTCACCAGAGAGTACTATACCAGAACCTCCTGAAGAAGTGAAATTAGTATAGGTACTACGGGTATCAGACTGCATTTCTGAAGGTTTGTCATCAAGAATACCCTGTTCAGTGGCATTGTCCAAGGTGAGAATTTGAACAAGAATTACCATGACAAAAATGAGAGTTTGGTTCCTCAATGTCACGTTCATGTATGATGGCTCGAATGGGCATCGTATGAATCAAACGCACAAAAACACTCTGCATAGGGCTATAACAGGGGCATTTGCACGATTCGAACAGAAATGGACACTGATGAACTGATGAGGGTGACTCCGGATGAGCTTGCATCTGCCCTTCTAAAGAGGAGAATGTTGCTTAAGGATAGCCTACCCGGAGTAATTAGGAATCTTGAGGCTGAAGAAGATAATCTATCTCCAAGGCTAGATAGGATGAAGAAATCCTTCGATGAAGCCAATGAAAAGGTTGCCAAATTCAAGGCCGAAAGGGATTATTTTCAGACCAGCGCTGGTACTCTAATTCCCGATGTTAAAAGAATTAGGAAAAAACTGAATGAGTCCGGGGGAATGATCAATCTTGATCCTAAATGGAAGAAGATGATGTTGCTGGAACAAATTGAAGAAATTGAGAACAAAATCCAGACATCAGCGTTAGACCATAAATCCGAAAGGAAACTCCTAGAGAAGAGGAGAGCGTTAATTTCCGAAAATGACAAATGGGTTAGAGATAGGAAGGACTCGAACCCGGAAATGGCGGAGTATCTGGAAAAGAATAGGGAGATGTCTAAGTTATTCAAGAAGGCGGATAAGGCACATTCTCAGATGATAGGTGCCGTTTCCAAAGCACAACCACTCTATGAGAAGTTGACTATTGCCTCATCAGAAATAAGAGAAATTAGGAGTCAGTTGGACCGTGCCAAGGAGTTGCTCGCTCAGAGCGATAAAGCGATTGACTATTGGGAGAAGAGGATAGAAAATGGATTTGGAGATTTGGGACCAGGTTTCAGAGATCTCCTCAAGGGGCAAAAAAACGTTGATACGGGGGGAAGTTCTTCCTTCGCCAAACGTTCTAGGAAATTGAAAGAAACGAAATCTAGAGGTGAAGAGGAATGAATGAGTCTTCAAAGTTTTATCAAAGTGATTTCCAGGACCTATCTGCAGATGAAATGGAGGCAATGATTGCTGAAAAGAAGAGCACGTTGAGATCATTGGATTCAGAGAAGAGGGATCTACAGACTGAAAGGAAAGAGCAAGTGCAGATTGTAAAGGCGCTCAGATCTGCAGTAGTTGGAATAGAGCGATCCGGGACTGGGAGAAAGAAGCTGCTGGGAGAGTTTCATTCCATGAGAAAACAGGCCAAGATTCACAGAGAAAAAAGAGATGAAATCAACGCCTCAAATTGACGAAAATCGACAATGACCTGACCACAGTACCAATGTTGAATCCAGAACTATCGGCATTTAGCAGATTCTTTGAGATTCAGTCTTCAATCAAAAAGAAGAGAGAAGCAGAGAAATCTCATTCGAAATATATTTCCAAATTAAGTGAGATGCGAAAGATCTCCACCAAACTTGATCAAAACAAGGAAGAGTTCGGTAAGGCAAAATCTGAATTAAAGGAAAATGCCGAAATTGAAACGGACAAAATCAGCAGGAAAGATATACGCAAGATTAGTAGAAGTATCTCCTCTATTGATGAGAGAATTGAGGTAATCAAGTCCGAAACAAATAGCGAAAGAAGTGTGTTGAAGAAACTCCAGAAGTACTCGAGACTATCTGCAATAAGAGGTTCCTCCAGCATAGATGATATACGCGGAATCGCCGCAAAGGGAGGTTATCTTAGCTCTGAAGAGTTAGGACTGATACTAGAGACTGGTGGTTTTTCGTCAATTAATGATACGAAAGATACACTTCAAGAAGCACCAAAACAGGGTCGATTACGTAAAAAGAAGACCAGGAAACTTGGCGTTTCTAGAAGAGGGGGGAGGAAAGGAAAGTCTGCCAGTCGTAGGGACTAGAAGCAAAATAATCGGTATGTCTTAAATGGAACTCCAAATTCGAAGAGCTAGGGGGTTTTCTTTGGATCTCAACGAGTCGAATATCTCATCTGTTTTCGAAAAGAATTCCGAATTGGTCAGCAAGAAGTTGGCCGAATACAAAGATCGTCGCGATGAGTTGAACGTTAAAGTAAGGATTCAGCTAGATAAAAGGAACGAAATAAATCTGCAGGTAAAGCAGTTAATCACCGAAGTTCAGAAGCAGAAGAGCCTGAGGAACGAGGCGAATAGCAAGGTTGCTGAGTTGAGGAAAATAAGACTAGAGAAAACAAACGAATTGAAGGATATTAGGGCAAAACTAAGAAGTTCGGTTGAGAATAACCGTAGCCAGTCGGGAAAGAAGAGGGGGGGCCCTAGTTCTCGGAGTATTAGAGAACAGATGAACAAGCTTGAGTGGCGCCATCAAACTGGACAAATTAGTCCGAGTAAAGAGAAGGATTTCTTTGCAAAGATGAAGAGGCTGCAGGCAGATTTCAAAAGACTCAAGGAAGAAGAAGATGATAGTAGTTCAAGCGTTTTGAGAGAGGTTAGGCAGGCAGAAAAAAAGCAGCAGAAGGCTCATGATGCAGTCACTGATGCATCAGAGAAATCCGAAGAAGCCCATTCACTAATGATGGAGTTATCAAATGAAGTTGACAGATTGAGGGGCATGGCAAATTCTGAGCACTTGAACCTAACTTCAACCAAGTCGAATGCTGATGAGTTGCATAACAAGTATATCATTTCACTAAGGTGCATTCATTCTATGCAGGACATCCTGAAGCTATCTGGCTCCAAGAAGGACCACGAAGAAGAGAGAGTGGAGGTTTCCGACTTAATGTCCAGACTAATGAGTGGTGACACGCTTTCGGATGAGGACATGATGCTACTTCAGAGAAACTAAGTCATACAAACGGCCGTTTCTTCCATGCAGAATCTTGTCTGATTCGAGATTTATCAACCAGCCTGGGATGAATATTCTGTAGTGCTCGATCAATGCCATGTGTATATCCAAAACCCACTTTTCGAGTAACATGCTCCTAACAGTTCCGGAGATGCTCACCTCACCAGAGTCCCCCCTTCTCCTCTCCTCCACTATCTTGGAAATCTCGATTTTTAGCCTGTCTTCGCTAAGCCAATTCCCATTGGGAGGTTCTATTGACCTGATCTTCGGAGATTTTTGCATACTTTCTGATTCACCAATTATGCTGAGCCTCTGAGACCATGGATCCTCCAGTATTGTCCATTCCCCCTTTTCACTACTGCCACTAGGTCCATGCAAATCTCCCGATACTCTCCAAATTCGAGCCTCTAGCAACATTGGTGATGATGAAAATCCCTCAATTCCTCGGCTCGCAGTCCAAGAGTCTATGTCAATCTTCGAACTTAGGACTTGCATCTCTACCTCATCGGAATAAGTGGAGACGTCATTAGATTCTACGACATCTGAGTCTTCCAGAACAGCCGAGGCGACAAGATCTCCCGAAAGAACCGCGCTTCCGATCCATCGCAGTCAGAATGAGTCGGTCGCTCACTAAGTATCAGGTGGAAACCATCCGGTGAATCCATCTCAAATCTGTCTAGCTCGCTTCTAGTAATTGGTAGGATTTCCGGAGGAGCATGCCAGATGAAGGTTCTTCCTGAATGAATACCGAAGTCGGGGACTGCTGTGGCTAGGCCAATTGGTTTGAATGGTGATCCGGGTATCCCTATGTCGAATGAGTCGAAGTCTACTGATCTGATGCTAAGTAGTGCTCGCAATAAACCCTCCATAGCCCTAGGCATATGGCTACGTCTTTCAATGGAACGCCAGTATTCGAGTCCAAGACCCCGATTTCTAACTCAGACGTTTGGGGCTAGCTGCAGTAGATCGCTTTGTCCCGGATCGATTACGCACAGAGAGCTGACAGGGAATGGCTTTCCACATGCAGCTCCAAGCTGTCGATTTACCATGGTAACCTGATGAATTGGTACTGACGGATGAGAATTCCTCAAATCATCGATAAACGACTCGGGGCAATTTGAGGCAACAAGGACTAGCTTTGCACCTCCTTTGGTACAATGTGATACTGTCTGTCTTTGTCCGAAGACTAGTTCTCCTGAGTTTATTCCTTGCTTGAGTTGTCTTGCTATGTCCATATTCAAACCTCAGTTGTTTTCCTCGGGGATGTAGAATAGTTCTACGCTTCCCGTTCCTAGCGCTACTGGTTGGCCCACTATGATGTTCTCTGTTACTCCAGATAGGTTGTCCCTCTCGCCAATTACTCCGGCCTTTAGCAGATGTGTAACTGTGACCTCGAAAGCCGAACGAGCAAGGATGGAGTGCTTTGTCCCGCTTACACCGTGACGGCCAATTGCCCTAACCTCTCCACCAGTAGTCATCACATCTGAGACCATAATCAGATGTCTCACGTCAACATCGAGACCTGCGCCCTCTAGAGTGTCCCACATTTCGTTGATTATAGCCTGTCTGGCTGCCTCTATACCGAGGTAGTCATGTATCTCATTTATGTTGTTCGTATACGTCCTTGATCGGTCGACCCCGTCGAACTCACTGATCTTTGATAGGTTTGAGCCGATTGTCGATATGTAATATTCACCTGTTTCGGACATTGGTCCCTGTACTGTGGCTCTGCTAATTCCGGGGAGACCCTTCAATCGTAGTTTCTTGATCTTGTCCTCGAGTTGTAGAAGAGCTGTGTAGGTAGGGGGATCGGATGCAAGGGATGCAAGATCTTCTTCCTTTGACACGCCTGGAATAATCCTTAGAGACTTTGGGCGGTCATCGTCATCGGCCTGCACGTACAGCCTTAGAGCGCGTGAGAGCTTGTCTCTGACCTCTGCACCGGTCATTTTCTTCAGCTTCATGTTTTTGTTGTTTAGCTGGAGTAATATGTTCCTCTGAGCTACATCGACGTCAATAGTTGCGATGTCTATAGCGGTGGTTGTCTCTATTGATGCTGCTAAGTCTCGTACCAGCTTTTCATTAGTCCTCAGTGGCTTTCCCTTGGAGTTCTTCTCGTCCATGTAAATTATCATGGTCGGAGTTTGGGGTACCTTCCTAGCATCGACAATCTCGATTATCCTAGGTAGACCCTGGGTAACGTTCACTGTAGCCACACCTGCATAGTGGAATGTACGCATCGTCATCTGAGTACCGGGTTCACCAATAGACTGGGCAGTGGTAATTCCTACTGCCTCATGTGGAACGGCCTTCGCGTCATTGTAGAAGTTGTTTGCCGAGTTGATTATTTTCTTTGCCTTAGCGGCTGTGACCTTCTTCTCCCCCCTGCTGTGCAACCCTTGGACAAGTTGGTCGATCATCCGGGGAGTCAGGTTTGAGTCGCTTTCCTCAGCGGCTTTGTTCAGCTGGATGAACATCTCGTCATCGCTATCGACATCACGGAAGAGTTGCTTCATCTTGGTTTCATAGTCGTAGTCCTGCAAGGGGAGTGACCTCTTCGTCCTCCTAGCTCTAGACACTGTTCTTCTGCGGACTATGGTCTTCTCAGTACTAGCCGAAGAAGCCCTGCTGGACTTTACTGAGCTGGCCATGACATCGTGGATTCTCTGAGAAGTTCCAGAGTCGATTCCACATATCTGGGCGATTTGCCCGGGAGAGAGTCCCTTAACATCGTCCCATTTGCGGTCATCCGCTAACTTGTGAGCATACTCTTCTTCGATTCCCAGATCCATCAACTTCTTCTTAGTTGCACTCTTGACTACCATCAGTTAGCACCCCCAAGTGCATCGTTAAGCACCTGATCTACATCGAATGGACTGCCCTTTCTGCTTCTGGCAGGATCGGTCCCGTCCTCCCCATACTCGAATTGGATTATGCGGTTTGCAGTATTTCTTACTGAGGCCTTCGTGTCATTAGACACCTTGAGATCGTCCATGGCGTTAATCAGCCTTCTCTGCATGTAACCCGACTTACTCGTTCTGACAGCGGTATCGACCAGTGATTCCCTACCGGAAACTGAAAGCATGAAGAATTCGGTTGGTTCGAGGCCTCGCTTGAAAGACGAGGAAACGAAACCCTTCTCCTTTGATCCCTTAACCTTCCTAGGGAAGTGGGAAAGGACTCTGTCTTGATAGCCCCTCTCAAGTCGCTTGCCTCTAACTTTCGGTTGGCCAATGGATCCCGCCATCATTGCTAGATTGTCCATTGAACCCCTCGCTCCAGAGGTCGCCATAAGAACGGCTGAATTGTCATCACCAAGTTGTGCCTTCGCGACGTTTCCAGTTTCGGCCTTTGCGGCATCTAGTATTGTCAGTATGTTCTCCTCGAGAGTTTCGTGTGGAGTTCTTCCTGGCCTGGCCTCGTACTTCCTTCCATCCTTTCCGAACTTTTCTAGTTCGGAGTCAACACTAGCACTGGCCTCAGAGTTGATTCTCACGATCTCTTCCTTAGCCTCGGGAGGTAGGTCTTCGTCATCTATTCCAGTGGTGAATCCCATTGCTGTACAGATGGCGATTGTCATCTTTGTCATCTTATTGATGAAGTCTGCCCCCCTGTCAGTCCCATGTGTCTGGACGACTGCGTCTAGAAGACGTCCGTCCTCCGCTCCAATTCCTCTCTTGTCGATAGAACCGGAGACGTCTCCTTGAGATACCTGGACTTCTTCTCCAGCACGATTCTTGAAGTTCAGAGTGAAGCCTCCCTTCACAAGAAGGCTGAAGACTTCGTTTCCTAACAGTCCGATCTGTCCGTTTCTCTCTACTGGTGGAGGAATTTCGCCCTCCCATCCAATAGAGCTGAGGACATCCATTGCAACTGGCATAGGAAGGAATGCCTCTCCATGCGTCAAAAGGTAAGCACCCGTGATGTGATCGTGTATCCCACCAATGACGCTGCCCCCATATCTTGGCGATATGATGTGCTCCTGGACCCTCATTAGGATTCTGGCCTCGGCCCTGGCTTCCTCACTCTGGATTACGTGTAGATTCATCTCGTCCCCATCAAAATCTGCATTGTAGGGTGTGCAGTCAGCAAGGTTGAATCTGAATGTCTTGCCTTCCATGACTCTTATTTCGTGAACCAGCATTGACATCCTATGTAGTGATGGTTGCCGATTGAAAATGGTTACATCTCCGTCAATAAGGTGTCTTTCGACAACAACGCCTGGCCTTGGGTTGCCATCTCTATCGTATGTGCTCAATCGATCCTCTACTTCTGTAGGGTAGAGGTTACCGTGTTCGTCCTCGATATCTGGGCTTCCGCAGTGTGGGCATTTCACCTCGAGGTGATCGGGAAGGTACTCGTCCGGATTTTCTACTTCCCACTTCCAGCGATGATGTATTGCCGCATTTGGATCGTCTTGAGCTAGTGGGTTTCCATCTTCTCCCTCTCCTCTTAGGTTTGACAGAGTCCTATCCAAATCTACGCTCCACTCAGGTAGGAGCTCGTCAGTCATGGGGTCCCTCCGCATTTGCTCCTTCAAAACAAGGCCTGGAAGGAAGTTTGGAGCTGGGAGGACCTCGTTCAAATCAGGCCTGTAACCCATATAAGGCTCCTCTTCACTACCACAATGGCAATCTGGATTCAGACACCTAAATCCTGCCCAGATGTACTTCGTTCTATCGGTAATCCTAACCCTGAACCTATCGCCTCTAATGATGTAGTTGACACCAGGATGGACATCCGGGCCCCTTAGAATCATCTGTCTGAGTTGTTCCCTGTTTCTACTTGTAGCTCTGATAGGTACTGTCAGCTCCTTGGCCGTCTTCACTGGGACTCCCACTTCGTTGATCCCGAGGTTCGGATCCGGGCTGATAACTGTTCTAGCACAGAAGTTTACTCTCTTTCCAGACAGATTACTCCTGAAGCGTCCCTCCTTCCCCTTAAGTCTCTGAGATAGGGTCTTTAGTGGCCTTCCGGATCTGTGTCGAGCCGGCGGAATGCCACTGGTCTGATTATCGAAGTAGGTCGTGCAATGATACTGCAGCAGTTCCCAGAGATCTTCAACGATCAGTTGTGGGGCTCCCGAATCACGATTTTCTCTGAGTCGCTGGTTAATCCTCAGAACGTCTACTAACTTGTGTGTGAGGTCATCCTCGGATCTATCTCCACTTTCCAGAGTGATAGATGGCCTGACAGTAATTGGAGGAACTGGTAGTACCTTCATGATTGTCCATTCTGGCCTACTAACGTCTTTCTCCATTCCGAGGAAAATTAGGTGCTCATCGGGGATCTTTTCTAGCCACTCGCGGATGTCACGAGCATTCAGTTTGTGCTCTCCCTTATCCGCCTTCTTTTCTTTGAAGGTTGTGGGCTTATCGAGAATTATCTTACCCTGCTCCGCACCGCAATGCATGCATATTGCACGCTTAGGGCCAGCGCAAATATTCTCGATATCCTTGATGATTTTCTTGAATTCCCTGCCACCAACTCCGTGCTTTAGGATGATGTCGTTCACTCTGTCTCTGTAGTAGTCCTGCTCGGACTTCTCTGGATCAATAGGATGCGTTTGCGGAGCATCGTGCAGCAAGGCCTTGCTGCAAGAGTTGCAGGTTGTCTTCAAGCATGTCTTGATTAGACCGGTGAATCCTATGTGCATCACAGGCAACTCTAGTGCTATATGGCCGAAGTGACTGGGGCATTCTTCGTGCTTGTTTCCACAGGTTTCACACCTGATACCCGGGTCGATTACCCCCATCTTCGGATCCATCAGACCTTGTTTGAATGCATGGCCATCGTCCTTGTAGGTGTCTGCTGTCTTTACTTCTACAGATGACATCTTCCTTATCTCGTTTGGATCCATCAGTGTGAATCTAATCGAGTCTATTCTCTTGGGTATCTTTGCTGCATCTCGAGCGCTCATCTTCTATCCTCCAGTTCTAGTCTCATTGCTACTCCAAGACTCTTCATTTCGTCCAGGAGAAGTTTGAATGCGTAGGAGGTCTGGACGCTATGGACGTCTGACCTATCGCCGCAAACAGGACAGATTGTAGTCCTTCTCTTCCAATCGTAATATGCGATATGACCGCATCTGGGAGTGTTGCAGACCATTAGATTCCAGCCATCTGACTCGTCAAGAAGCCGGTCCTTGATTACCATGGATGCACCATGAGAAATTAGACAGTCACGCTCCATCTCTCCGAATCTGAGACCACCTTGCCTTGCTCTTCCCTCTGTTGGTTGCCTAGTGAGGATTTGCACTCTTCCTCTGCTTCTAGCGTGGAGTTTGCTGCTAACCAGATGGTGGAGTCTCTGGTAATAGATAACGCCAACGAAAGTATCGACTGGGAAACTCTCTCCCGTCTCTCCGTTAATCATCGGTTCCCTACCAGTGTGCCTGAGACCGTTTCTGAGTAGTCCCGATCTGAGTGACTCTTCCTTTTCCCCGGTGAATGCGGTTCCATCTATTCTTCTGCCTTCCATGGATCCAACCTTCCCTCCGATCATCTCCAACACGTGGGCCACAGTCATTCTCGAAGGTATAGCATGAGGATTGATGAGAAGATCGGGTATTACGCCGTCTTCTGTGAATGGCATGTCCTCCTCATTTACCAGTCTACCAATTATTCCCTTTTGTCCGTGTCTACTGGCGAACTTGTCTCCAAGTTCGGGAATCTTATTTGTCCTTAGAGTAATTCGGACTAGCCTGCCTGAGTCGAGGGACTCTGTTACGAAGATATTGTCCACCCAACCCTTCTCACCGTGACGAACTAGCATAGAGGACTCCCTCCGTTCCTGGGCCTGCAGGAATGCCCCGTGTGATTCTTCTAGGAACCTGGGCGGGCTAGTTTTACCTACAAGGATAGACCTACCTCCTTCTTGGCTGGTCAGCTCAATCTCTGGAACTGGTAGTCCGTCTCTTTCCAGATGAGAGTAGGAATCCCACGACTTGAGTCCCTTGATTTCATCGAGGCCCGTACCTGGAACCTCGATTCTCTCCTCTTGTCCGCCTGGGAATCTCTTGTTCTCTGCATTGTAAGTCCTGATGAACGCAGATCTTCCGAGGGCCCTCTCAACGGAAGCTTTGTTCATAATCACGGCGTCTTGCATGTTGTAACCGTGATGGCTGACGATTGCAACAACATAGTTCTGACCCCCGGGTCTTTCATCGAATTTAGTGGACTTCATAGCCCGTGTTCCCACAATTGATCTCTGAGGGTAGTGCATCACATGTGCACGAGTATCGGGTCTAAGTCTGAAATTCGCACTGGCCACTCCTAGGCTCTGCTTGACCATGGCTGTTCCGCCCGTAACCCTTGGTGTTGAGTTGTGTTCAGGGTACGGGACTAGAGAGGCGCAAACGCCCATAATGAGTTGGGGGTCTATCTCTACGTGAGTGTAAACTAGAACTGTGTGATCCTTTTTCTCTTTCCTCTTGAGGGCGTCCATATTTTCTTGGTAGTAGTTTAGTGGGACCTTGAATTTCTCTGTCTTTGAGTCGCCGTTGGGCATAGTTACTTCTGCAGACACCTCGGCATGGGATATTCCATGCTCGCCAAGGTTGGTCCACTCTACCTTCGCTGGATTTATCGGACGTTTGTTCTTTGGGGAGACTGCCGGCAAATCGAAAGGTCTTGGAGCTATCAAGAGGTCTTCTTCTTCTTCGGCATCTACCCATTCTACAACCCCTCCAGAGACAAGGTCTGAGAATGTGATCTCGCCCGACTCTAATGCTTCCAAGTGCATCTTGGTAATTTGCAGGCTACCATGATCGATTATGAGAAGTGGACGTAGCATTCTACCCCTATCGGTGTTGATGAAAACGTCACGATTCTCATGGTCATGCCTAATGCTAACCTCTGGTCTAATCCTACCGGATCTGCGTCTTCTCTTGAATTGGCTTACGAGCTTGTGCGGCCTCTTGTGAAGGCCGAAGATATCTCCGTTAACATGTATCCTAGAGCCGTCTGCCCAGCCTTCGGGATTATCGTCTACTCCAGCTTCCTTCAATAGTGCCTTGACATCCTCTTCGGGAACTTCCTCTGAGACGTCTATCATTTGTGCTGCATTCTTTACAAGGCCGCAATTTTGCCCCTCGGGAGTCTCGTTGGGACACAGCCTGCCCCATTGTGTAGGATGCAAATCTCTTGCCTCGAAATGGGGCTGGCTTCGAACGAGTGGGCTCGTGACCCTCCTCATGTGAGACAGTGCAGACAAGTATGTCGTCCTATCAAGGAGTTGGCTTACTCCTGACCTCCCGCCGACCCAGTTTCCTGTAGCAAGGGCATGCATAATCTTGGTTGTAAGGACGTCAGGACGAAGGCACGAAGAAATTCTTAGTTCCCTCTTCCTGTTGTGGTGTCTCTCCAACTGGTACTTCAAGTCCCGAGCCAGTTGTTGAAGGCTTACCCTGAAGAGATCCTCCACGAGATCGCCGGCTAGACGGACACGCTTGTTTGCGTAGTGATCCTTGTCATTGGGATCCTTATCCATTATGGCCATCTCTAGAACTTGTCTAGCAATACGGCCAAGGAAAATTGCTTTCTTCTCCCTATTATCAAATTTCGATCCTAGGTGAGGTAGTAGTTCGTTATCGAGTAGGTTTTGAATTCTAGATTCTCTGTACTCCTTCTGCTGACCTGCTGCGAACTTCTTCTCCAGCCAAGCTAGGGCCTCCTCAGATGTGTCAACACCATACTCCTCATTATCCCTAAGATCGTTGAGGTTAGCAACAGTGTACTTCATGGCCTCGGGAGGTCCTGCAATGGAGGCGAAGATATCCATATCCTTGGCTACTCCAAGCGCTCTCATCAGGAGCACTAGAGGAATGGGCGTAGTTCCAGCACTAGGAATCTTCACCATTAGCATTCCATCTCTTCTCTTTTCGACGTTCAGTGGCTTCCTTACGCCGTCTTTCTGGGAGAATATTTTCGCAACCTGGGTTTCATGGGCATACTTCTTGTTCTTCTCTACTGTTACCCTGTTTGGAGCGAGATCCTCCATAGAAATCAGAACTCTCTC
>LUMS01000449.1_pt1 | contig 14993 bp, 15 predicted proteins | sample 729711 | NCBI WGS metagenome assembly LUMS01 (sample SAMN03860298, study PRJNA289734) | marine metagenome | biome: seawater column; feature: ocean; material: water; isolation source: Red Sea water column Station 192 - depth 25m | place: Saudi Arabia: Red Sea | collected 2011-10-15 | depth 25 m | reverse complement strand
GGCCTTGGCAGGCTGCTCCTCGCTCGCACCGGCCTCGTCGGTCACCGGCTCCTCGGCGACGGTCTCGTCGGCCGTGGAGCCCGTCGGCGCGTCCTCGACGGCGGGGTCGGCCGCGGGCTTCGAGGCGGCCTTCTTGCGCGGCGGACGCTTGCGAGCCGGCTTGGCAGCCGGGGCCGCAGCGGCGTCGGCCGTGGTGTCACCGGCGGTCGCCACGTCGTCGGCCGGGGCCTGTGCTGCGGCGTCATCGGCGACGGGTGCCGGCGGCGCGGCCTTGCGGGTGGAGCGTCGCGCGGGCGTCTTGGTGACGACCGTGGCGGTCGGTGCCTTCTCGGCCGGCGGGATGGTCGGCGCGGCGGGGGCGTCCGAGGCGGGCGCCGCGAAGATGTCGGTGCTCACCGCGGCAGGTGGCCCGGCGGGCCGGCCGGCGGCCCGGCGCCTGGTGCGCACCGCGGGGGTGGACTCGGTGGTCGGAGTGTTCGTGTCGTCGTCGAGCATGTGCTCTCCTCAGTCCCCGGGTACGCCGCAGGGCGGACGGGGTTCTGCGTCTGCGGCTCCCGCCCCGAGGGGCCGGTGCCGAAAGTCTTCTGTCGGGCCCGGAGCGCTGGCGCGTCCCGGGGTGGTCGACGTGCGGCCTGTCACTGGCTCCTCGCCCGGCCCGCCGCGGTCAGCACCCGATCAGGGTGCGTCGCGGTCGAGGGCGAGCGGATCGCCGACCGTCCCGGTCCCTGCGTCCAGAGGACCTTGGGCCGAGCGGGTCGCCAGCGGCGTCTGCTCGAGCGTCAAGTCCCCGCGGATGCGGAGTCCGGAGAGTACGTCGTCCGGTCGTACCGACGGGTTCTGGTGCCGGACGACCACGGTCAGTATCGTCGACCTGCTCCGCCGCGAGGAACGCGTCGGCCGCCTCCTGGGCCCGCTCGACCGGCGTGTCGCGCAGCTCGATGACCCACTCGCTGGCCTCCAGGCGGTCGGCGAGCGAGCCTGCGCCCTGCCGTGCCGCGACGACCTCGAGGATGTCGATTCCCGGTGGGAGCGCGTCGTCGAGCGCGGCGCGCACGGCCTCGGGGTCGCGCGTCTCGGTGAGGCCGATCTCGAGGAACTCCGCCTCGCTGGCGGCACCCGTGGGGGCCGCTCCCGCGAAGGAGATCTTCGGGTGCGGCGTGTAGCCGGAGGAGAAGGCGATCGGCACCCGCGCGCGGCGCACGGCGCGCTCGAACGCGCGGCCGAAGTCGCGGTGGCTCGTGAACCGCAGCCGACCACGCTTGGCGAAACGGATCCGCAGCCGCTGCACGATGGGCAGCTGCGGGTTGGGCGCCTCGGGGTTGGGGGTGCCGCGCAGGGTCGTGCTGCCGTCGGACATGTCGTCGAGGGTACCGAGCGACGTCGCGCCGCGGGTCGGGTCGGGTCGCCCGCGCGACGGCCGGGACCCTGGCGTTGGATGGGTCGGTGACCTCCCCCGCCGACCCCACCTCGCCTGGCACGACCTCTTCGGGCACGACCTCGTCGACGCGCAGCGGTCCGGCCTGGTTGGTCGGCGCCGCGATCGTGCTGCTCGCCCTGAACCTGCGGGTCGCCGTCGGCAGCGTCGGCGTGGTGGTCGACCCCTTGCGTGACGACCTCGGGATGAGCGCGACCGTCGCCGGCGTGCTGCTGGGCTTCACCGTGCCGGTGCTGCGCCGCGACGACGCCGAGGGCCCCGGTCTGGCCGAGCACCTCGAGCACCTCGTGCGCCCGATCAGCGCCGGCGTCGCCGTGCCGATCTTCGCGTTCTTCGCCGCCGGCGTGACCGTGGGCGGGTTCAGCGGCCTCGTGGAGTCCCTCAAGGACCCGGTCGCCCTCGGCATCGTCACCGGCCTGCTGGTCGGCAAGACCGTCGGCATCACCGGGTCGACCTGGCTCCTGTCGAAGTTCACCAAGGCCGAGCTCGACGACGAGCTCGCCTGGATCGACGTCATCGGCATGGCCATGCTCGCGGGCATCGGCTTCACCGTCTCGCTGCTGATCGGCGAGCTCGCCTTCGGGGCGAGCTCCGAGCGCGACGAGCACGTCAAGGTCGGCGTCCTGGTCGGCTCCCTCCTGGCCGCCGGGCTGGCCAGCGCGATCCTGCGCACCCGCAACCGGGTCTACCGCAGGATCACCGAGGAGGAGGAGCGGGACTCCGACCTCGACGGCATCCCCGACGTCTTCCAGACCGGCGACCAGGACCCGTCCACGCCGCCCGCCTGACGCGAGGCTCCCGCGCTGGGCGGCGGCCGGATGGTTCGTCGTCCAGCCCGGCAAGGTTTGTCGGCCAGCCGACGAACCCGGGTGAATCAGCCGTAGGTTTGTCGTCCAGCTCCCGGGTCTGTCGGCCAGCCGACAAACCCGGCAGGTGGGACGACGAATCTGACGCAGCCCACAGGAGCGGTCCGGTCGTGGATCAGGCCTGGCCCTTGAGCGCGCGGGGGATCTCCTTGCCCTGCGCGATGGCCCGCTCGGGGCCCTTGACCTTCTTGACGCTGCGGATGCCGGCGAAGACGAGGCCGCCGGCGAGCAGCAGGTAGAGGCCGAAGACGATCAGGAAGGCCCAGTGCAGCGAGAGACCGCTGCCGTTCCAGTGGATGAAGTAGGCCAGCGCCACCGAGAACATGATGATCGCGAGCACGGCGATGAAGCCCGCGGCCGCGAACAGCCCGACCCCGACCCCGCCGAACTTGGCGCTCACCTTGAGCTCGGACTTCGCGAGCTCGATCTCCTTGCTGATCAGGGTGGAGATGTCACGGCTGGCGTCGGCGACCAGTCGACCGATGGTGGGGTCGGTCTCCTTGACCTCTTCGATGGCCACGTGCTGCTCCCGGGTCTCGACACTGGCTGACGACCCGACCCTAGCGAACCCGGAGCCGGGTCCGCCCGCCAGTCGGGTGAGGCTCAGCTCGCGCAGCCCCCGGTGGAGACCGGCTGGGTGCCGGCGCGGCCCTGGGCGGCGGCCTGCGCGACCTGGTCGGTGGTGAGGGCGTAGCCGGTGTCGGCGTCGGTGACCGAGGCTGCGAAGACCACGCCGACCACGTCGCCACGCGGGTTGACGATCGGGCCGCCGGAGTTGCCGGGGCGCACCAGCCCGCGCAGGGAGTAGACCTCGCGGATCACGGTGCCGTTGCCGTAGATGTTGGGCGAGCGCAGCCGTTGCTCGGCGCGGATGCGGCCGGCGCGCAGGTCGTAGGGACCGTCCTCGGGGTAGCCGGCGATCACGACGGCATCCTGGGGGGCGGCGTCGGCGAACTCCAGCACCGGCGCGGTGCCGGTGTCGACCTCGATCACCGCGACGTCGACGTCGGGGTTGTAGTAGACGACCTCGCCCTGGACGGTCTGGTCACCCACCTGGACCTGCGGGGCGTCGACGCCGGCGACGACGTGGGCGTTGGTCATGAGGCGGTCCTCGGCGTAGACGAAGCCGCTGCCCTCGATCCCCGAGCCGCAGTCGTTGGTGCCACGGATCTTCAGCACCGAGGGCTGCACCGCCTGGATCGCCGGCTTGCGCAGCACCTTCTCGTTCCCGGGGGCCACCTCGACGATGCGCTCGGGCGCGAACGGCTCGAGGTAGCGCGGGAAGAAGCCGGTGCCCACCACGCCGTTGAAGGCCTGCAGCAGGCCGTCGGCGGAGGTCGGCAGCACCTGGTCGACCTTGGCCAGGACCGTCGAGGAGCGTACGAGCGGGGGGATGCCGCCGAGCGCCCACGCGACCAGCAGCACCGCCGCGGCGCTCAACGCGGCACCGCCGACCGCGTCCAGGGCCCGCACGGGCTGCCAGGTGATGCGGGAGCGCACCCGCGCCCCGACGTACTGGAACATCGCCTGCCCCAACGAGGCGGCGACGATCACGATGAACAGCGCCCCCAGCGAGACCACCAGCGACGGACTGGCGTCACCCAGCGCGATCGGGGCCAGCCAGATGCCGAACAGACCGCCGAGCAGCAGGCCCGCGGTCGCGGCCGCGCCGGTGATGAAGCCCTGCCAGTAGCCCGACAGCGCGTAGGCCAGGACGAGGAGCAGGAGCAACCAGTCGAGGAGGTTCATCCCTACAGATCCTCCTCGATGTCGAGCATCCGGGCCGCATCGGAGACCCGGTGGTCGGCAGCGAGCATGTAGTCGGGGAGGTCCTGGATGCGCGACTCGTCCCAGGGCCGCGACCAGCCGAGGTAGTCGAAGAGGCGGGCGATGATGCCGCCGGTGAAGCCCCAGAGGATGACGTCCTTGTCGGGGCCGATGAGGAAGCCGGGGCTCTGGTAGCCGCGCGGGTGACGCACCGTGACGCGGTGCTCGGGGTCGAGCAGCTCGCTGATCGGCGCGTGGTGGATCGCGTGCACCTCGGCGCGCGAGGCGATGTGCACGCCGGAGCGGTGCGCCCACCAGCCGAGGACGGGGGTGACGGCGAAGTTGGACGGGGGCAGCCACAGCTCGGGCAGCCGGCCGAAGAGCCGCACCTCGGACGGGTCGAGCCCGACCTCCTCCTCGGCCTCGCGCAGCGCGGCCTCCTCGACGGTCTCACCCGGGTCCAGCGAGCCGCCGGGGAAGGAGACCTGCCCGGGGTGGGAACGCATGTCGTGGGCACGCTCGGTCAGCAGCAGCTCGCCGCCCTGCTCCCCCTCGCCGAAGAGCATCAGCACCGCACCGGGGCGGGCCGACCCGTCCTCGGGCGGGGTGAAGCGGGTGAGGTCGAGCGCGTCGATCGCCTCGGCGCCGGCGCGCACCTCGTGCAGCCAGTCGGGCAGGTCCTCCGCCGGGTCCACCGCCCCGTCCACGGGCTCGTCCATGGGCCCGGTCACAGGTCCACCCCCAGGTGCTCGCGGACCAGTGCCTCGAGCTCGCCGACCGACTCCAGCTCCATCGGCAGGACCCGCACCACCACACCGTCCTCGTCGACCAGGGCGGTCAGCGGCAGCGCGGTCGCGCGCAGCGGCTCGGCCTTCAGCACCGCCTCGGTGTCGGCGACCGAGGGGTAGGTGACGCCGCGCTCGGCGAGCTGCTCGATCGCGAGCCCGGTGTTGGGGTCCTGGAAGTCGACGCCGAGCACCGGGACCTCGTCGCCGTGGGTGGCGTGGAACTCCTGCAGCACCGGCATCTCCTCCCGGCACGGCCCGCACCACGACGCCCACAGGTTCACGACCATCGGGCCCCGCAGCGTCGAGAGGTCGACCGCCGGCCCGCCGCCGAGGCAGGGCAGGGTCACGGCCGGCAGACCGCCGTCGACGGGGTCGCCCTCCCCGGGCACGCAGTCCTCGATGCCGGCCTCGTCCTTGGCCTCGCGCAGGGCCGGGGTGTCCACGTCGATGTCCGGCGGGTTGGGCACGAAGGCAGCCTCGGGGTCCGAGCACCCGGTGAGCACCACGGCCAGCAGCCCCGCCGCGACCAGCCGCCTCACGCGCGGCCCTCGGTCCGCACGAGCTTCTCGGCGGCCACCGGGTCCGTCGGCCCCGCGCCGTACGCCGGGCACCACCGCGCCACTGGGCAGGCACCGCACGCGGGCTTCTGGGCGTGGCAGCGCCGCCGCCCGTGCCAGATCAGGTGGTGCGAGAGCATCGTCCAGTCACGCTTGAGGAACAGCGCACCGACGGCGTGCTCGACCTTCACGGGGTCGGTCTCCTCGGTCCAGCCGAAGCGCCGGGCCAGACGCCCGAAGTGCGTGTCGACGGTGATGCCGGGGACGTCGAAGGCGTTGCCGAGCACGACGTTGGCGGTCTTGCGGCCGACCCCGGGCAGCTTCACGAGGTCGTCGAGCCGAGCGGGCACCTGCCCGTCGTGGTGCTCCACGAGGTGGGCGGAGAGCTTGAGCAGCGACTCGGTCTTGGCCCGGAAGAAGCCCAGCGGCCCGACGATGCCTTCGAGGGTCTCGCGGTCGGCGGCGGCCATCGCCCGAGCGTCGGGGTAGGCCGCGAAGAGGGTCGGGCGCACCGCGTTGACCCGCTTGTCGGTGGTCTGCGCGGAGAGCACGGTGACCACCAGCAGCTGGAAGGGGTCGTCGAAGTCCAGCTCGCAGCGGGCGTCGGGATAGGTCTCGGCGAGCACCCGCTCGATGCGACGGGCCCGCCGGGTCAGGGCGAGGGGGGACTCCGGCGCAGGCACGCTGACACCCTACGAGACGGCGGGGACACCCCCGGGGGATGTGCCTCACACCCCGTGCGACCGGCCCGCCAGCCCCCCGCACCGCCACGCGGTGGCGCCCCCGGTGGTGCCTGTGATGAATTCCACTCGATAGGATCACCACACGCGCAGTTCTGCGCCGTGGACCCACCACGCCCGCGACGTCCCACCAGGAGGCCCCCGTGGACAACGACGTGCTCCGCCAGGCACCGCTCTTCAGCGCCCTCGACGACGAGGCGGCCTCGGCGCTGCGCGCCTCGATGAGCGAGAACCGCCTGCGCCGCGGCGACGTGCTCTTCCACGAAGGCGACTCCGGCGACAAGCTCTACATCGTCCTCGACGGCAAGGTGAAGCTCGGCCGCACCTCCTCCGACGGTCGGGAGAACCTCCTGGCGATCCTCGGGCCCGGCCAGATGTTCGGTGAGCTCTCGCTCTTCGACCCGGGCCCGCGCTCGGCCACCGTCACCGCCGTCACGGACTGCTCCTTCGCCTCGCTGTCCCACGAGGACCTCCTGCGCTGGCTCGAGGGTCGCCCCGTCGTCGCCCGCGGCCTGCTCGCCCAGCTGGCCGGCCGGCTGCGCAAGGCCAACGACGTCGTCGCCGACCTGGTCTTCTCCGACGTCCCCGGCCGCGTCGCCAAGGCGCTGCTCGACCTCGCCGACCGCTTCGGCCGCACCGCCGACGACGGCGTCCACGTCCACCACGACCTCACGCAGGAGGAGCTCGCCCAGCTGGTCGGCGCCTCCCGCGAGACCGTCAACAAGGCGCTGGCCGACTTCGCCTCGCGCGGTTGGCTGCGCCTGGAGCCCCGCTCGGTCGTCATCATGGACGTCGAGCGGCTCTCCCGCCGCGCCCGCTGACGCACCTCTCACGAGCAGTCCCCGTGGCTCCGACGAGGAGCCCGGGGACTTCCTCGTCCTCGGGTGCCCCCATTTCCTGGCCCCGCTGCGTCTGAGTGGGTGTGAGAGGTGAGTCGGTGACCCGCGAGGCGGAGTTCGAGGCGTTCGTCGCCGCGCGCACGCCCGCGCTCGCCCGGACGGCGTACCTCCTGACCGGCGACCCGCACCTGGCCGAGGACCTCGTCCAGTCCGCCCTGCTGCGCGCGGCCGAGCGGTGGGAGCGCATCCACACCTCGCCCGAGGCCTACGTCCGGCGCACGATGTACCACCAGCAGGTCTCCTCGTGGCGTCGCCGCCGCGGCGTGCGCGAGCACGCCCTGGAGGGGTACGACGCCGCCGACCGCTTCCTCGACCCCGACGTCCGCCTCAGCGTCCGCGACGCGCTCGCGACGCTGACCCCCAAGCAGCGCACCGTGCTGGTGCTGCGCTTCTTCGAGGACCTGACCGAGCAGCAGACGGGAGATGTGCTCGGCGTCAGCCGGGGCACGATCAAGTCCACCACCCGCCAGGCGCTGGACCGACTGCGTCGCACCGCGCCCCACCTGGCCGACCTCGTGGAGTCCCACCCGCCGACTCCGTCGGCGGCCTCGGCCTCCCCGACCACCTGCATGCTCCACCGGAGCGGATGTCCGACATCGATCCCGAGTTCGGCGGCTGGATGCGCGAGGAGGTGCTGCGCGGCGACGAGCTGGCCGTCGGCCCCGCGGCGGCCGCCTGGGTGACCCCCGGTGGCCTGCCGGTCGTCGTCGACGCCGAGACCGGGGAGCACCACCTGCTCGACCTGCCCGACGCGGTGTCGGCGAACCTCGAGGCACGCACCTTCGCGGGGTCCGACTGGCAGCCGCTGGCTCTCTCCCCCGACGGCACCCGCCTGGCCTACGGCACCGTCCGGTTCGGCCGCAACGGCGCCAGCACCGGTGTCCGCGTCCTCGACCTGACCACGGGCGAGGCTGCGTGGCGACGCCAGCTCGTCGGCGACGCCGGCGTCCTCGTCGAGGGGCTCTCCTGGTCGCCCTCCGGCACGTCGCTCGCCTGGCAGGGGCGCCAGACCCGGGAGTGGACCGGCTCCTCGATCGCGGGGTTCATGCCGGTCGCCGGCGTCGTCGGACCGGGACTCAGTGGCGAGGTGGAGGGGGTCGCGGGAGATGGTGCGATCGTCGCGCGCGACGACGGTGCGGCCTACGTCGTCACGCGCGGCCAGATCGAGATCCTGTCCTCGTGCCCACCAGGGGCGCGCTGTCCGGCCCCTCCGCTTCCGCTGACATGGCGTCCGGTGGGCGTCGACCTCTCCCCCGGGGCTGCTCTGTCCCCGGACGGGAGCAGGCTCGCGCTGAGCGTCTTCGACGGCTACGACCTGGTGACCCTGCCGCTCTTCGATCGCCGGCTGACGGTCGGCGCCGAGGGCATGCCGGACGACCGGCCCTGGCAGGTCACCGCGCTGGGCTGGGTCGACGACGATCACGTCCTGGTGCTGCGCGACGACAACGAGGGCTCCGACGGGACGCTGTCGATCGTGCCGGTCGACGCCGAGCAGGGTGCGAGCACCGACGTCGGCACCGTGGACTCCGCGGTCGGTCGGCCGAGCATCGCCATCGACCTGGTCACGCTGGACCGTCCCACCGTCGACCGGCCCGAGCCCGGTTGGCCCTGGAGCGAGGAGCGCTGGGCCATCACGGTCGCCGCTGCCTTCGTCGCGGTGCTGCTGCTCCTGCTGTTCCTCCTCGCCAGGGACGCCAGCACCCGACGTCCGTCGAGGACTCAGCGGCCGCGCAGGTAGGCCAGCTGGGCGCGCACCGACAGCTCGGCCGCGCCCCACAGGACCGGGTCGACGTCGGCGTACACGTGCTCCACGACGCGGCGCGGCAGCGCCTCGGCGTCGAGCTGCTCGTCCTCGAGGTGCTCCAGCGCCGCCTCGACCTGCGCCAGCCGCGCCTGCCGGTGGTCGCGGTAGTAGGTCAGCGCCGCCAGCGCGTCGCCGATGACCGGCCCGTGCCCGGGCCACACGGCCGCGGCCTCCGCGCGCTCGGCCAACGCGTGCAGCCGGTCGAGGGAGTCGAGGTAGGCGCCGAGCTGGCCATCGGGGTGGGCGACCACGGTGGTGCCGCGACCCAGCACGGTGTCGCCCGTGAGCACCGCCCGCTCGGCGGGCAGCAGGAACGACAGCGAGTCGGCGGTGTGTCCGGGCGTCGCCACGACGTGCACCTCCAGACCGTCGGCCTCCACGACGTCGCCGTCGCCGAGGCCCTCCGAGCCCAACCGGTACGCCGGGTCCAGGGCGCGTACGCCGCAGCCGACCGACTCAGCGAACTCCCGTGCCGCCTCCGAGTGGTCGGCGTGGTGGTGGGTCAGCAGGACGGCAGCCACGTTGCCCCGCCCGCCGGCCGCCTCCGCGAGCGCCGCGAGGTGCCCGGGGTCGGACGGGCCGGGGTCGATGACGATCGAGCGCCGGGCGCCCGGCTCGCGCAGCACCCAGGAGTTGGTGCCGTCCAGCGTCATGATGTTCGGGTTCGGGGCGAGCACGCACTGCCCGCGCTCCCCGAACCGTCCGCCGGCCCAGCCCCCGTCAGTCATCGCTCGGTCACCAGCAGCTCAGGCCCGCCGGGCCGCCAGGACCGGCCGCAGCCGCTCGGGCATCGAGAGGGTCCAGCCGTCGCCGAGCGGCTCGACCGAGGGGCAGAACATCTCCAGCCGTCGGTCGGCGGCGGCGTCGAGGACCGCGTCGGGGTCGGCGTACGTGCCGACCTCCATGGAGACCAGGTAGGTCGGCGGCATCATCGCCAGGTCGCCGCTGTCGGCCCGGTCCGCGGCGAGCGCCGCGGGCAGCCAGGTGACCGAGGAGGACTCGGTGGATACGTCGCGGGTGACCTGTCCCTCAGGCAGGCGGGCGACGAAGAACCAGGTGGCGTAGCGCTTGGGCTCGAAGACCGGCGTGAGCCAGGCGTCCCAGGCGCCGAGCAGGTCGGTGCGCAGCACCAGCCCGCGGCGGTCGAGGAACTCGGTGAGGGAGAGCTCGCGGCCCTCGAGGGCGACCCGGTCGGCCTCCCAGTCCTCGCCGCTGGTGTCGGCGACGACCTCGTCGGCCGAGGGACCGGCCAGCAGCACCCCGGACTCCTCGAAGGTCTCGCGCACCGCGGCGCAGACCAACGCGCGGGCCTCGGGCTCGGTGCAGCCCAGGCGCTCGGCCCAGGTCGCGGCCGTCGGACCGGCCCAGTGCTCGTCCTCGAGGTCGAAGTCGCGCCTGTCGACGCCCCCACCGGGGAAGACCGCCATGCCACCCGCGAAGTCCATCGAGAGCTGCCGGCGCAGGTAGTAGGCCTCCGGCCCGGCTCCGGAGTCGGAGGGGCGCAGCAGGATGACCGTCGCCGCGTCCCGGGGCTCGGCGGCGGTGCGGGTGCCGTCGGCGTACTCCCGCGCGACGTCGACCACCGTCTCCGGCAGCGGCACCGGCGGGAGCGGGATCCTCACCGGACCTCGACCAGCAGCTCCACCTCGACGGGCGCGTCGAGGGGCAGCACCGGCACGCCGACGGCGGAGCGGGCGTGGACGCCGGCGTCGCCGAAGACCTCGCCGAGCAGCTCGGAGGCACCGTTGGCGACGCCGGGCTGGCCGGTGAAGTCGGGGGTGGAGGCGATGAAGGCGACGACCTTGACCACGCGCACGACGCGGGACAGGTCGCCGATCTCGGACTTCACCGCGGCGATCGCGTTGAGGACGCACTGCTGGGCGCAGGCGTAGGCCTCCTCGGCCGTCACCTCGCCACCGACCTTGCCGGTCACCATCAGCTCGCCGGCCCGCATGGGCAGCTGGCCCGAGGTGAAGACATGGTCACCGGAGCGGACCGCCGGCACGTACGCCGCGACGGGCTTGGCGACCTCCGGGACGGCGAGGCCCATCTCGGCCAGGCGCTCCTCGGGAGTGCTCATGACTTCGGCCGCTTGAGGAACGCGACGAGGCCGCCCTGGGCGTTGGTCTGGATGGTGACCAGCTCCCAGCCGTCCTCGCCGAAGTTGTTCAGCATCAGCGCCTCGTTGTGCAGCGGAATCGGTGCGACCTGGTACTCCCACTTCGTCATGGGCCCGACCCTACTCACACGGGCGCGCGAGGCGCGACGAGCACCGACCCCCACCGCTGGTCGAGGTGCGACGAGCGGGCACGACGACGGCCGGGGCCGGGACCATGCGGTCCCGACCCCGGCCGGTGCGGTCGTGCGATGGTGCGGTGGTGCGCTCAGTCGACCTTCGGCAGGTCGCCGGTGGCGCGCAGCTCGTCGGCCACCTGCTCGGCGAACCACTTGCGGCGCTTGCGCTGGTACCACTTGTGCTCGGCGAGCAGCGCCTTGGCGGTCGCGATCACCATCAGCACCATCACGATGCTGAAGGGCGCCGCGACGAGGATCGACATCGTCTGCAGGGCGGCGAGACCGCCGGCACCCACGACGATCAGGACCGCGGCGACGACGCCCTCCATGGTCGCCCAGAAGGCCCGGCTCCACACCGGCGGGTTGAGGTCGCCGCCCTCGGCCAGCATGTCGACCACGAACGAGCCGGAGTCGGAGCTGGTCACGAAGAAGACCACGATCAGGACGAGTGCGGCCACCGAGAGCACGCTGCCCATGGGCAGGCCGTCGAGCAGCTCGAACAGCGCGGTGTCGGTCGGCACGGCGCCGTCGACGATCATGCCGCCCTCGCCGAACATCTCGCGGTAGATGGCCGAGCCACCCATCACCGAGAACCACAGGAAGGTCACCATCGTGGGGACCAGGAGCACGCCCATCACGAACTGGCGCACGGTGCGTCCCCGGGAGATGCGGGCGATGAAGACGCCGACGAACGGCGCCCAGCTCATCCACCAGCCCCAGTAGTAGGTGGTCCAGCCCGAGAGCCAGGCCTGGCCGTCCTCACCCTGGAACGGGCGGACGTTGAACGACATCCGCAGGAAGTTCTGCAGGTAGGACCCGATCTGGGTGACGAAGTCCGAGAGCAGGAAGACCGTCGGACCGAGCAGCAGGACCAGGGCGAGCAGCACCGCAGCGACGCCCATGTTGACGTTGGACAGCAGCTTGATGCCCTTGTCGACACCGGAGACCACCGAGGCCAGCGCGATCGCGGTGATGCCGATGATCAGCAGGACCAGCAGGCCCGTGCCGGCCTCGTCGACGACGCCGAGGAAGGACAGGCCCGAGCCGACCTGGGTGACGCCGTAGCCCAGCGAGGTGGCGACACCGAAGAGCGTGCCGATGATGGCGATGATGTCGACGACATCACCCCAGAAGCCGAGGATGCGCTTGCCGAAGAGCGGCTCGAGCGCGTAGCGGATCGAGATGGGGCGGCCCTTGCGGTGCACGGCGTAGGCGATCGCGAGGCCCACGACGACGTAGATCGCCCAGGCGTGCAGCCCCCAGTGCAGGAACGTGGTGTCCATCGCGGTGCGCGCGGTCTGCGCGGCGTCACCGGCCGCCGATCCGGGCGGCGGGGAGTTGAAGTGGTTGAGCGGCTCGGCCACGCCCCAGTAGACGAGACCGATACCCATGCCCGCGGCGAAGAGCATCGCGAACCAGGAGCCGAGGCCGAACTCGGGGTCCTCGTCGTCCTTGCCCAGCACGATGTCGCCCATCGGCGAGAGCGCGGCCCACAAGGAGAAGACCACGAAGCCGGTCACGACGGCGACGTAGAACCAGCCGAGGTCCTGCACGACCGTGGTGTTGGCGGTCGAGAGCGCGTCGGACATCCGGTCGGGGAAGATCGCGGCCAGCGCCACGAAGACCACGAGCAGCCCGGCGGCGGGCAGGAACACCCGCGGGGCACGCATGAGGGGCTGCTTGCCTCCCGGCGACGTGGGCGGTGTCGAGGGCGGCTCGGCCGCACCTCCCTGGCTGGACGGTGGTGAGGTGGTGGTCATGTCGTCTCCTGTGGGGCGGTGTCGATCAGGGCCGTCTGACACCTTGCCCCATCCGGCCGCGGTCACGCGTGTCGGGGCTCACCCCTTCGGGCGAGGGGAGGCTCACGTCGGGCCCGGCGCTGATTCCCCGGACGACCGGATGGGGTGGGTCGGGGTGCCCTAGGGTCGGGAGCCGTGAGCAGCGACTGGCCGCGGGTGCGCCTGCACGTCGTCACCGGCAAGGGCGGCACCGGCAAGACGACGGTGGCCGCGTCCCTGGCGCTCGCCCTGGCCTCCCAGGGCAAGAACGTCCTCGTCTGCGAGGTCGAGGGCCGCCAGGGCCTGGCCCGGATGTTCGACGTCGACCCCCTGCCGTACGCCGAGACACTCATCGCCACGGGGCTGCGCACCGGTCCGGACGGTGCCGGGACGCGCCCCGGCACCGTGCACGCCCTGCACATCGACCCGGAGTCGGCGCTGCTGGAGTACCTCGCGATGTACTACCGACTCGGTCGCGCCGGGAAGGCGCTGGACCGCTTCGGGGTCATCGAGTTCGCCACCACCATCGCCCCGGGCGTGCGCGACGTGCTGCTGACCGGCAAGGTCTTCGAGGCGGTGCAGCGCAACAGCCGCAACAAGGGCGCCATCCAGTACGACGCCGTGGTGCTCGACGCCCCGCCGACCGGCCGCATCACCCAGTTCCTCAACGTCAGCGACGAGCTGGCGGGGCTGGCGAAGGTGGGGCCGATCAAGAGCCAGGCCGACACGATGATGACGCTGTTCCGGTCCCCGCGCACCGCCGTGCACCTGGTCACCGTGCTGGAGGAGATGCCCGTGCAGGAGACCGCCGACGGCATCGAGGAGCTCCGGGCCGCCGGGTTGCCCGTCGGCGGCGTCATCGTGAACCTCGTCCGCCCCCGCGACCTCCCCGACGACGCCCTCGCCCTGGCCGCGGCCGGGAAGCTCGACAAGGAGGCCGTCCGCGCCGAGCTCGACGCCGTGGGCGTCAGCACCACCAAGACGCTCGTCGACGGGCTCGCCGCCGAGGCGCGCGACCACGCGGAGCGACGGGCCCTGGAGGAGTCGCAGCGAGCGCTGGTCGACCAGCTGGGGGTGCCGACGTACGAGCTCGAGCGGCTCGCCGGCGGCATCGACCTCGGCGGCCTCTACGACCTCGCAGCGACACTGCGCGACCAGGGGCTGGCATGAGCCCCGCGGGCCCCCGTCAGGGGCGGGTGGGGCCGTTGGCGGCCCACCCCGGCGAGTCGCCGGCGCTGGACGTCGACGCGCTCATCGACGACCCGCAGACGCGCATCATCGTCTGCTGCGGCTCCGGCGGAGTCGGCAAGACGACCACGTCGGCCGCGCTGGCCCTCCGCGCCGCCGAGCGCGGCCGCAAGGTCGTGGTGCTGACCATCGACCCGGCCCGCCGACTCGCGCAGTCGATGGGCATCGAGGAGCTCGACAACACCCCGCGCCCCGTCGCCGACGTCGACGCCACGGCCGGCGGCAGCCTCGACGCGATGATGCTGGACATGAAGTCGACCTTCGACGAGGTCGTGCTCAGCCAGGCCACGCCGGAGAAGGCGAAGGCGATCCTGGAGAACCCCTTCTACATCGTGCTCTCGACGTCCTTCGCCGGGACGCAGGAGTACATGGCGATGGAGAAGCTCGGCCAGATCCACGCCGACGCGCAGGAGCGGGGCACCTACGACCTGATCGTCGTCGACACTCCGCCGTCGCGCTCGGCCCTGGACTTCCTCGACGCCCCCGAGCGGCTCTCCAGCTTCCTCGACGGCCGCTTCATCCGGCTGATGCTGGCGCCGGCCAAGGGGCCGGCCAAGCTGATGACCGCCGGGCTCGGACTGGTCACCGGGGCACTGACCAAGGTGCTCGGCGCCCAGGTCCTCACCGACCTGCAGACCTTCGTCGCCGCGCTCGACACGGTCTTCGGCGGCTTCCGGGCCCGCGCGCAGCGCACCTACGCGCTGCTGCAGGCCCCGGGCACGGCGTTCGTCGTCGTGGCGGCACCGGAGCCGGACGCGCTGCGCGAGGCGGCGTACTTCGTCGAGCGCTGCGAGAGCTGCTCGGTCTCCAGCTCCT
>LUMS01000215.1_pt1 | contig 15100 bp, 20 predicted proteins | sample 729711 | NCBI WGS metagenome assembly LUMS01 (sample SAMN03860298, study PRJNA289734) | marine metagenome | biome: seawater column; feature: ocean; material: water; isolation source: Red Sea water column Station 192 - depth 25m | place: Saudi Arabia: Red Sea | collected 2011-10-15 | depth 25 m | reverse complement strand
CTCTTGAACTGCTTTCACAAGCATCGGAATAAAATAAGTTGTTGCTATATGATAATGCTCATCAGTTTTATCTGGTTTAACAACTACATCTTCCCAAACATCTAGCATATCTTGAGCTAACCAACCACCTTTAAAAGTTTCTCCAGATTTTATCCATTCGAAATCGTACAGTTTTGATTTGTTTATAATGTCAAGACCATTCCACTCGTTTGGTCTTATGTTTTTCTTTAATCTTTTATCTGAAGTATTATAAAGCTGGACATTACTAGAATCTGTTCTTACGCCACCAACAGCACCACCATCAGATTCTTGAAAATTTACAAATCTTGTTGTTCCACTGTTAGTTGAATTTCCAGCTCTAATCTGTATTCCATTTGCATCGTCTGCATCAGCAGAGTTGTCAAAAGTAGCAACATAAGCACCACCAGCACCTCCACCATTTACTTGTAATCTACCACCATCAGTTATAGTAGCACCAGTTCCCATGAGAACCGTACCTGCAGTATTTATTCTCATGATTTCTACTGCATCAGCACTTGTGCTAGGACAAGTTCCAAATACAATATTTGAATGTCCCATACTACCTGCAGCAACACCCCTAAATCCAATAAATCCTCTATTTTTACCTCTTCCAGCTGACCCATCAATCACAGCCAATCCAACGTGTCCATCAGTTTGACCATTGAACTCGATACCATATCCCACGTTAATAGCAGCTATTGTGGCATCAGAAACACCAGGATTTACTTGAAATTTTGATTCTGCATCTGTACAGCCAACTCCAATCTTTCCATCGTTTGCAATTCTCATTCTAATATTGCTTGTTCCATTAGTAACAATATCACAAGCCTCAGATGCAGTAGTTCCTAAAGTTAAGCCATTTGTAGATGCAGTAAAGGCATTAGCAGTAATTGTACCTCTTAGATTGTTTGCAGAATAAAGTTCTATTGAACCATCCCCAGCACCATGTTTTATTTTTACACCACTATTACTACCTTGAATAGTTTCAAAAGCAGTATTGCCTAAAGAACCTGTATCCGTTCCTTTTGCCCTTATAACTCCACTAAATTCAGCAAGTAATGAGGATTGCAATTCAAGAGAGCGATTACCATTATTCATAAATGTTATAGCACCTTCACCTCCATTATATATACCTGTGTCATCGTCTCCACTAAATGAAATTGAGGGGTCAGATGCACTACCACCAGCAAATAAAGCTTGTGATGAAGTATTTAAAGTTATCGTTGATTCATCACCTTGAACGCCAAGTCTTAAAGTATTTTCAGATGAATCATAAGATATTTCTCCATACTCATTGGCACTTGTGCTATCTCCAATTAATAATCTTGGGTCACTATTATTGTCCAATATTTTAACATCGCCTTGAAACTCAGCTACATAACTGCCACTACCTTTAAAAAATACTTCTCCAGAGCTGTCTATTCTCATAGCTTCGACTGGAGTAATTCCTCCATCTGGTGTTGTTTGAAAAACAATCCTTCCTGGCATATCGTCATCGCCAGGGGTTCCGTCAATTTCTGCTAATATTTGAGCTGCTCTAATCCAATCCCCTCCATCAGATGCTACCCATTTTATTATTCCTAAATCATCTCCATCTTGTACTATTGTATGTCCAGCATCAGTTGCATTTCTTGATTTATAAAACAACATAGATTTAGAATTAGCATCTGCTGAATTTGCAACAATTGCTAAATCACCATCTTGGATTTGAGTTTTTGCAAGAGTAGGCGAAGCACCAATACCAATACTTTCATTAAACGTAAAATTACCACTTGTGTCAGAAGTAACTTTATCTACACCACTAAATGCTATTGCTAATTGTCTTACATCTAACTTTGCATTTACATAAGCAGAGCCACTATGCCATTTAGTAGTTTGGTCTGAGCCATTTCCTAAAAAAGTAACATTTCCTAAACCATCAATTGTTTGAAGTGGACCAGTTCCCCAAAGTTCAAGAGTAAGCAAATTAGTATTAGAATCATCAGAGTCATGTTTATATCCAAAAATAGCACTATTTTTTGCGCTTCCTATTTTTCCAACATTTATTAAATTAGTTTGACCAGAAGTCATATTCGCACCAAGTGCCTCAATAGTGTGTATAAAAGAACTACTTGATGTATTGTCAATTGCTAAACATGGTGCAGCGTTTAGACCAGTTGATGTAATAGTAACATTACCATTACTTGCTATCCTCATTCTTTCAGTCATAGAGCCACCATTAGCCTGTGTTAAAAAATCTATATAAGCATCATCAGCATTGGCTTCTCTTTTACCCTTCAATATTTAATAAAGTGCTATAACCTTCATCAGTTGTACCGCCAATAAATGTTTGACCGCTTGCTGTAAGTGTAGTAAATGCACCAGTTCCAGCAGAATTTGCACCAATGTTAGTTCCATCTATTGCACCAGAATCTATATTTACGTTGGTTATTGCTTGGCTATTAGCATCTAAAGCACCAGCAAGTTGCGAGATCGTAATTGATCCAATCGTACCGCCATTGATCTGATTACCGCTTATAGTATCGGCTGATATTTGTCCAGCAATAGTATCAGCAGTTATTGATCCGCCTAAAGCAACAGAACTTCCAGCAATCGTTATAGAATCTTGGGCAAGTTTTGCTATTGGTATTTCATCGTCATCAATTACGAAGTTTCCAAAGTCTAAATAATAACTTCCTGTTTGATCATCTAAAAGATCAGCGTTAAGGTTTGCAACCTTTGTAGTTGATGCAACGACTATTGGAGCGGTTCCTGTTGATACATCTGACTCAAAAGTTTGAGCTCTCATTTCAAAAGAACCAATATCTACATTAGCACCTGCTCCTTGCATTATAGCAAGATTTTGAGCTGCGGAAGTAGTTAATGTTGAGCTAGATACATCTAAACTACCTTCTATATTTGCCTTAAGAGTTCCAGTTGTAATTGTTAATGATCCAGTTGATGCACCTGTAAATGATCCTGTTCCAACTATAAATTTATCATCTGATTCATCAAATCCGATAAAAGCATTATCTGCACTTCCTCTTTCTATTACTATTCCAGCATCATTGCTAGGTGTTCCAGAGGTTCCATTTCCTAGTTCAATTAAGCTATCTTCTACAACAGTATTTGTTGTTGAAATTGTAGTTGTTGCACCATTAACAGTTAAGTCTCCTGTTACTATTAGATCATCATTAATAGTTGTAACAGAAGTTGAGTGTCCAATTGAAATAGCAGTTCCGCTTACCCCTGTTCCAATTGCTATGTTTTCAGCTGAATTAGATGTAGCTATTGCAAAATATTTATTTGAACTTTGCTTGATCGTAAATACATCGGAAGTATCATCGCCTATTGCTACATTAATTGTAGTTCCATCTGCACTTATAGAGTCTAATGAAATATCAGCAACATTTGTTATATTACCATCTGATACACTTAAAGAATCAACCGTTGTAGCTCCAAAGCTTGCTGTACTTGAACCATTATCTATGCTACCAAAATTACCTGTAATCGATCCAGCATCAAGTGCCCCAACAGCAACTATTTGAGTTTGACTTGCATCAACGCTTAAACTATGAGATATATTTTCTCCGCTTGTTGCCCCTGTTGAAGTTAATCCTGTTCCAGCTGTGATTGAATTAACAAAGTCTCCTGTTGTTTCTGTAGCTAGAATTACACCATCATTTTTTATTGTAACAACGCCAGAACTGACTAAAAAATTATCTGTGCTAAATGATGCAATACCTTTATTAGAGCTTGTCGCATCCTCTGCTGCAATTGTAATAGTATTTGAAGTTGCACTTGTATCAATTCCCTCTCCTCCAGCAATAGTTAAAGTTTCAGAGTCAAGATCGCTTTAGCACTTGCTAATGTATCATCAGAACCAGATACACTTGAAATGTCTGTATCTAAAACTCCAGATTTTAAATCAGCAACATCTATATTTGAAATGCTATTTCCTGTTGCTTCTACGTCAAATGTTTTGTTTGTAAATGTTAATGTATCAGAAGCTATTGCTGCATCTTGGGTATCTACATAATCTTTTATAGCAGCACTTGTTGGAATAGTTGTGTCATTATCATTGCTTGCAATTGAATCTGATTCATCTACAAATTTTGTAATAGCAATTGATTCGCCAGAATCAGTTAAAGTTCCAAAGGATAATGTGCCAGAGAAAGTTCCATTTACTGCACTTGTTACTGATCCACTTGCAATTGAAAGTGTTCCATCTGTAAATGTGCCATCTATGGTTAACCCATTTGCTGTAAGTGTATGATTGCCAATATCAACTGAGTTCGCAACAGTAAGACTTGTAATATCATTTATTGTACCCCCATCTATATCTGGAGTATTGATGTCTGCGGTGTTTAATACTGCCGAGGTGAGCGTTTTATTGGTAAGTGTATCTGTGGTAGCCCTACCAACTAAAGTGTCCGTAGCATCTGGAAATGTTAAGGTTCTATCTGCTGTTGGATTTCCAGCAGAAAGCGTTAATTCGTTAGCATCATCGCTTGATCCTTCAAATACTAAATCAGTTGTAATTGTAGCATTCATTGCAATCGTATCAGATGCAGCATTTCCTATTGTAGTATTTCCTGTTGTAACAAAATCAGCCGCACTTATTTGACCAGTTGCTGTTAAATTTCTTATGCCTGTTAAATCTTTGTTTGAATCCACTAGCAAAAATTTTGAAGCACTTACCTCTCCAGCTGTAATGCCATCTAGCAAATTAATTTCTGCCGCACTTGTGGTTACTAATACCCCTCCTAATTTTAAACCATTTGTTCCATCATGTGATGCTACATCAAAATCAAATGAACCATCTTTAATTTGAACAGTAGTTGATGAAATCTCTAATGGCGATCCTGTTCCATCCCCATCATAAACACGATTAACAGAGCTTCCAATACCTCCATCAATATGTAATAATTGTGTGTATCCTGTTGATACTGCTACATTTGTTAAATCTATTGCCATTTTATTTCCTCAATTAAGGGGGCAGCCCATGCTGCCCCCCACACTATTATTGTTTACGGATTATTGAAGTTTACAACTTGTCCAGCTGCATCATTTGCTGCTTGACTTAAGGAAGCACCAAATAAAGTATCTACAACTACAGAAGTTGCAAGATGATCAATATCATAAGAAGATTGTACTCTTGGTTCAAAATTCATTGCAAAAAGAACAGAATCTCTTGTGAATATTGTTGCTGTTTCATCTCCAGAACCGCCATCATCATCCCAATCTACACTTGCGAAAACTGGCATTCCGTAGATAATCCCAAGCTGACCAGTTATATTTGGACCAGCTCCACCGCCAGACTCTGGACCTCTTTGTTGGAAGTCAGAGAATTCGCCTAAACTCATTAAGCTTGTATAAGCCGCTGGGGAAGCATAAAAATATGTTTCTCCATTTGTGTAGTCAACACCAATGTCTAGCAATTTCTGTAATCCAGAACGCACCAGAGCAGTTGTAAATGTGTTATCAGTTGAAAGAGAAACATCATTTGCAGATGCAGATTGTAAAACATCAACTGCAAGATAGTTTTCTATTTTCTTAGCTAAACCATAGCCCATTGATCTTGTATATAAATTAAAAAGATCATAAGAGCTTTGAACACGAACAATGTCCTCTATTCTTTTAGCTTCGTAATGATGTTGATCGATTGCTATTTGTGTTTCGCCATCTGTCTGTGCAGTATAAGAAACTGCAGTATCAGCAGATTTAGCAGCAGCTGTTTCTTCCGATACTCTTGGAATGTGGATAACATCTGCACCAGCTACATCAGACACATCAGTAACTTGATTTCTAATTCTGAATTGTCTTTCTGCGTAGTCGAGTATTGCCTCTTTCCAAACTTCTGGAATAAAATTAGCTGCGGTTGTTGTTGTTACATTAGCCATTTTTTAACCTACTTTTTAAACCTCATAAGATCAGCGAAGTTTCTTTTTCTTTCTTGGGGCGACATATCTTTCCAGCTTGGAATCTTGCCACCAGAAACACCTCCTCCGCTATTATCAACTTGAGGTACTTTATTATTAAATTCGTTTTGCATTTGTTCCAAGGTTTCAGAATCTAATGTTGAAATCTTTTCCCTTAAATTTTCTGGAAATGATTCTAAGATTCTTTCCTTGCGAGCATTTTCTATCTTTTGGAATCTTTCAGCATCAGCCTTGAATTGATCTCTTTCAGCCTTTGTATCTTCATATAGATTTCTCCAATCTTCTTTTTCTTCTGCCTCTTGAACTTTTCGCTCTTTTACTTGAGCTTGAAGCCCTTTGAGTTGATTCTCGATTTCTTTCTTTTGCTCTTTAAGTCTTGCGTATACATGACCAGGAACTTGCGTATTAATAGAATTATCGCTTCTAGCTTCGAGATCAGCATTTTCGCTCTGATCAGTATCGGAACCCTCTGTTAAGCCTTGGGTTAGTGCTGGATCAATTTTTAAGTCTTGATCTTCGACTGGTGTGTCTACACTCATTTTATTCCTCTTTTGTGAGTTTATGTAATTTTACCAATATCAATTTTGATAGTGCCGCTTGTTTCTTCAAACGCTTTGGTAATTTCTTTGTTAAAAAAATCTTCAATAAACTTAGCATCTTTTTTAGTAACAGGATTTCTTTCTGTAGAAATAGCTCTGCCCATTGCTTGATTTTGATTTGCTTTTATAGAACCATCTGGATTAAATCCTATTAGTACAGAAGTATCTTTTGCTTCTTTAACCTGTAATGAATTAAGCATATCGCCTGTTAAGGTTAGGGTAACATCTGATCTTTTTTTAGGTGCAAATTGTTCTGCTTGTCTATATAGATTGCCCTTTCTTTTTTTATCAAAATAAGCTTTAGAATATTTTTTAAATGTCTTTAGCTCTACATCTTTCTTTTTATTCTGTGTTCTATCTATAATTCTATTAATCATTTTTTGACCAAGCAAAGTCATAAGCTGCGAATCTGTTATTTGATCAAGCATCTTTTCTAGTTTTTTAGGCAATGCTTACACCTCTTTGCTTTGCTTCTGATCTAGCCTTTGAGGGCGAATGCATAACATTGTTTTTAACTGATACTGCCCATTGATGTCTGCAATTATATCCGCCCCTTTCAACAAATACATTTGGAAATTCTTTTTCTATTTCTTTTTTTGTCACTTCGCCCCTAGACATTAGTGCTAAGCAGAGCGGTCTAGTCTTTGAATCTATTGGACCCCTGTAAATATAAGCGGTATTATCTGGTAAGCTATCTGCCATAATTGAATTAATTGATGCGGTATAAGTAGCAAAAGCAGTAGTAACAAGAGAATCAATTTGATCTGGTCTAAATCCAGATTGAATGCTATCTATAATTTGATCTTTTGATAATCCAGATACTATTCCATTTGCTAAATTACTTTTAACTGAATTGACAATATCACCTTCTAATTTATCAATAAATGTAGATTTGTTTAATTTAGTAAGTGCAAGTATAGTGTTAGAATTTATATCGCCAAATTTGCTCATACTTTTTAAGGTATCTCCATATAAAAGGCTTAAATTGTTTAATGATCCTTTGAATTGTTGATCAGAAAGAATAGTCTCTTTAAACCTAGGATCAGATAATGAAGTTAGTATTTCCTCTTTTGATCTACCCTTTTTTCTTAAAGATAAAGCGGCAGCAGTAATCTTACCTACCATCTTCAAATAAGAATCTTTTAGATTTTGTATTTCTTTCTTCAACTACTTAATGCCTGTGCTAATACATCTCCAGCATTTTCTTCTTGTGCTGGTTGCTGAACTTGAATTTCTTCTGCCATTTCATCAATCTCTTCTTCTGTTAAATCTGGATTATATTTTCTTAGCCAATCTTTTGGAGAGCTTAATCCATTTGCCCATTCCCAATCCCATTGCTTTCTTTCTTCATCTGCGGTAAGCGGAAATCTTGGTTCACTAAAATCAACAGAAAATTCATCTGGAATATTTTTATTATGTACTTCTAAAATACGTCTATCAACTTCAAATCTTCTTTTTTCTACGCCTCGCCAAATCATTTGATAATCGCCCATGATTGCTTCAGTTAAATCTATTTCTGCCATCTTTAATGATTCGCCACTTACAAAGCCTTCCCTACCTACTGACCATTTGACTTTAAGATTATTATTATAAGCTACTGAATCAACGTAGAATCTTATTCCATTTATATATTGCTCTATATTACCAGCTGGAGAAACAAATTTGAATGAAGCATTTTCTGGTAACACCATTGGTTTATCTACACCTAAAGAAACCTTGGACATTTGATCAACACCCTCAATTACTGGTTGACCAAGTGCTTGTAATCTCATAGCTAATCCTAATTCTGTCATTAGTACATTTATCATTAAATTAGCGTTTACAATATCATTTGCACCGTTTCGCATGAAATCGGTAGTATATGGATGGCGATGGCAAATTGTAAATGGTAAAATACCATAAGGATTTACATTATCATCATTTACAGATTCTACAACCCCATTTTGATCAATCAGAAAGTGTTCTTCATTTGACCAATATGCGTAAACAACTTTATCTTCTTTTGATTGCCCATGATTATATATTGGGTAGATATATGCGAATGGCATTCTTGCTCTGGCTTCAAATATAGGTTCAAACTCAATAATTTGATCATGCTCAATAACTTCTTCATCTTCATTATATCTTGATCTTATTAAATGTGATCCTAATAAATATGTGAGCCTTTCAGCTGTAAGCATAGATTGATCTAAGTCTTTTACATTTTCCATGTATTGTTCATTAGTTCTTTCTGGTGGATTCTTGTAGCCAATCGCTCTAGCATTAATTAGCTTTGAAGTAATTGATTGGGTAACTCTTGGAACATCAATAGAATCAATAGGAAAGTATTTTTGTAAATCCATTTCCATTTCACTTTGAACACATTCGTAATATGAAAGAAATCTATATCTTTCTTCAACGCTCTTTTTGCTTACATCAGATAAATAATCTTTTAGTGAGCTTCTAATTAAATTTTTATTTTCAACAATCATACTTTACCATTTCATTGAAGTTGCAACCCTTTTGATAATAGGGTATTTATATTCTATTAAATAACTTGCCGCATCTAAACTATGCGTAAGTTGTAAATTTGACTTATCAATTCCGCCTTTCCGATCTCTTTGTACTTGCTCTAAATCTTTAATTAAGTAAGTACATGAGGGATCGATAGTCATTGATATTTCACCTTTTGCATTTTTAAGTTTTCTATTTAACGCATTAAGCCTATCAATGTTGCTTGGATGGTTTTTCCTAGCATACACTTGATAACCAAAATCTTTAAGTATTTGATGATCAGAACGATTGCTAGTTGTGCTTCTAGCCGAACCAGCTGGGTCTGGATATATCTCAGTAACACCAGCCCATTTCTTTTTCATTTCTTTACACATCATTTCTGTTGAGCTATTATGCTGTCTAATCTCATCTATATAGTGAACCGTTCCATTGCCATATATACAAGCAAGACAGGCGGACATATAGTCAACATTAAAGTCAATACCAATTACTTTGTAGCTACTATATTGATCAGCTACCTTAACATTATTCTCTCTACTAAATGCCCATGCTGCACGATTTGCGGCTGTTTCAAAACTAGCCATAAACTCTTGGCGGTAAGCTCTTTCATCTAAATTCTGTTTTGCTAACTCAATTTCTTCTTCCTTAACAAATCCACCATCAATTGTTTTATATTGCCAAGACTTCCATTGATCATCTGTACCTTGACCTTTAAGAAAGTAATCATAGAAATTATTATTACTAAATCCATCTGGCGTTCCTATTAATAAAGCGTTTCCTCTTGTAGTGGTTAACATGGGATAAATAACCTCTTCAAATACACCTTGTTTTTGGTAAGCATATTCATCAAGTACGCAACGATTGAGCGAAGCACCACGCAATGAATCCTGTGCATCAGAACCTTTAATTGCAATTGTAACCCCTAATCTGGTACAACTGAGTTCTGACTCGTTGATCTTCCATCCCTGTTGTGTCCGCATAATGGATTTTAACTGACTCCAAACTGTTTGTTTGCCTTGCCGATAAGTCGGAGATATATACCAACGATTCTCCCCCTCCAACATTCGTCCTTTCAAAAGAAACATCAGACCGAGAATGGATTTGCCAAATCTTCTCCCAGCTGTTATAACTTTGAATCTTGCTGGATGATTTAGAATCTCTTGCCTTTCTTTGGTTAGAAATAATTCCATTCATTTATCTTTAACTTTATCTTTATCTTTATCTTTAGCTTCTTGCATGGGGCATCTATGCCCCTTAATCTTCTTCATCCAAAATAGGATCATTAAATTTTAAAACCTGTAAAGGCTTAAACTCTTCCGTTATAATATGCTCTTTTGCTTTACCTTCTAATCTTTCAGCAATAAACTGAACTGCCCATGATTTACCTTCTAATGCATATTGAAATACTTTTCTCATAACAACTTCTAGCTTATCAATTCCGCTTGTAGTTCCTTCTTCATCTGATATTTTTCTTAATATGTCTGGTATTGATCGGCTTCCCTTTGGTCTACCTTTGCCAACTGAAGCAGTATTACCAGCAACAAACTGCCCTTTTGAGTTCCGATTTTGCCCGTTTTCAATCGGATCGCTCATTATTTGGGTTGCCATGCCTTGCTAAATTCTAAATCGCCAAATACTTCAGATTTAGGAATACCACTTCTAAAGCATAATCTAACAACTTCTTCTCTTTCCATCCCTAATCTTTCCATTATCTCTTCACCAGATAAGCCTTGATTCTTTACCATGTCATTTATTATATCAGACATTTCAAGCACTCCATGAGTTCCTCTGGCTCTATTATGTCGTATTGTTGCCATTTGCTGTTGTGCTTTGTCTTTAGGTCTTACAATAACAACTGGAACTTTGCCATTAGTCAGCTTTTTAACTGGATCGGTATTTGATACTGTCCAGCGATGAAAACCGTCTACAATAGTAAAATCTGGATTTATTACAATAGGTTGTGTCCAGCCATCTTCTAATATAGATGTTTCTAAAAGTTTAAGCTCTGGCGGTGCTACTTTATTTGGGTTATAATTGTTTGGTTTCAGTTTTTCTCTATCCATCCAAACTACTTTGTCTAATGGTTGTTTTTTCATTTTGGTATCACATAGTTAGGAAATGGTTTGTCAGAATGATCCATTATATTTGGACTTTTTCTTTTGCTATTCATTAAAAATTTTAATTCTTCTTCTTGTTCTGGGCTTCTATTTTGATCAAGTAACCAATCAACATATTTATCTCTTTCTTTGAGCCTAGATAAAAGCCTTGCTTGATCTCCTTGGCTTGGTTTATTTAATCTATAAGATTTATTATCATTTATCTGGGCTTTATTAATTACTTGTACCGCTTTTTTAGGTCTGCCCATTTCCCAATACTCAAAGCCATCTAGCTCAAAATATAAATATTGTTTTTTATGAAATGCTTTGATAGTTGCATTTTCTCTCATGTACTCTATAAAAAGCTCAAAACGCTCATCATCTTGAACCCTATCTCTTGTTGTGTAATAGTGGGGCAAGAAAGCAGCATAGCTTTTAGCATAAACCCAAGGAACTTCTTCAATAAAACTAATAGCTTCTTTTTTAAGCATACAATCTTTTTGCTTCTTTTAATGTAATGCCAAGTTTTTTTCTGGCAGTAACTGATTGATTATTTAGCGTATTGCTTTGTCTTCCTTTCATATCGCCACGAATAGCTACCTTACATAACCATTTCCAAGAAACGCCACTTATTGGATGCGGCTCTTCTTGTGGAATTGGCATTGAGGTTCTTCCTTTGTGTAATTTCATATATTGATTAAGCGATTTCTTAACTAAATTTTTAGCATCGTGATCATAGCTGTCTAAAATAACTCTGGCATATTGTGACCATTTAAGATGATCTGGCTTTTCACTTGCGGAGCTATAAAGCTCTGTATTTGCATATCTCCAAGCAGTAGCAACTCCTTTCACTCTATAAAGCATTTTATGCCAAAGCTCTGGAAAACATTCAGAATATACCCATAATCCTCGCAATGGTTCTTCTCCGTAAGGAGGACAAACTCTTTGCGTTAAAAATTTATTATGCCATTTGGTTTGATTAAATATATCGTAAGTAGTATTATAATCCCAACCAAACTTATGAACCGCAAGCCAAACGTCTTTGCTAGACCAATCATAAATAGGAAAAGCTCTATATTGATTCATTCCATTCTCTGCTTTAGAATTTAGAAATACATCGTTTTTTTTACTTGCGATTACTTGGTATCTCCTTAAACTTTCTTCAGTTCTGATTCCTGTCAGCATAGCAATTCTTCCGTCTTTTTTATCGTATATATACGGACAAAACTCTTGGAATGACATACCCTTTTTAAATTTAGGATGCTCTGTGATAGCTTCTTCTGGTAATTCTCTTACCCATAAATCTTTTTTATCTGCATCCCATGTGTACCAGAATGGTTCTTCATTTGAACAAGCATTTCTATGCTTTACTTCTAAACAATACCATTTTAAATCTATATCTGGATTTTCAGAAACTCGCTTCACATAATCAATGGTTGTAGGATGTATTGCTTCCTCATCAAAAAATACCACCTCTAATGGAAGCTGATTGCGTTCTTTGGCAACTTCTAAAGTGCAATTTAAAACCGCTGTTGAATCTTTGCCTCCAGAAAATGAAACTACAACTTTATCAAAAGAATCATAAAGATAATTAATTCTCTCAATGGCTTTTGAGTAAACATCTTGATCAATAAATTCTTTTTTTCTTACCTTCATTTTGTTCTTATATCATCTAATAAGGATGCTCTTACGCCATCTACGATTGTTCTATTTATCATTGGGTGGTTTATATCAGTAGCACCAAAATCGCTATCTGGATGAAATGCTATAACATCCATTGATTCTTCTTTAGTGTCAAATTTGTGAGTACCAACAGGATACATCTTTCCATCTAATCCTTTTTTGTAAGATTCGCCATTCCATTCTTTTATGATAAATATCATCCCCTCTGTTAATGGGAGATTTCCAAATGGTGTAATACACTCTCCATTACCTCTAGCAACAATTCCGATTCTATGCGTTGGGTGTGTGTGTGGCGTTTGTGTAATATTTTTAGGGAAATGCAAATGATTAAAACAAGGATCGCCCATTTTAACAGGTGCAATCAATAAGCTATCAGTACACCCATCTATATATTTTAATCGTCCTGTTGGCTCTATTGGACCCCCAAAAGAAGGTGCTGCTTTATAATTAGTTTTAGGGTAATCGCCTTTTGTATGCAAAACTTCTATTATGATCATCTTCCCAGATTCTGGTTTTTCATCATGTAATTGAACGGTAGGTCTAAACCAATCTGATAAGCTAAAATACATTCCATTTTGTATGCATATTGGAGCCTTGCCATCCTTACGGATTAAAACATTTCTTCCAGAATAAGCAAATCCGTAATAACTGCAATCATCTTTAAATTCAAATCCTTGCGTATCAACAACATTGTAATATCTTATTGGATATTGTGGATGTTTGCTGTCATCAAATAGCAATCCTATTTGAGTATTATCAAAACTTATAAAACTATTATTTTCTTGCATTATGTTATAAAATACCTATTTATTATTTCCATTAGAGCATCTTCTTGTTTTTCAAGTGCAAATTCATTTTTGGCTTTATTTAGAGCCTCTAAAAGTTTTAGTTTATTTTCGTGTAGCATGATTAACTCAAATCTAGAATATCCATCATCAGATGCTTTAGGCTCAGATATTTCTTCTTCAAAAGATTCTTCTGTTTCAAATAAAACATCATCTGAAAATCCCCACTCTGTTAATTCCTCTACATTAAAATAGCTTGATAAGGCATCCCAATCCCAAGAGCCTGTATTTTTATTTAATCTTACATTTAGTTCTTTTTCTTTTTCAGCTGATAAATCTAATTCAACGCAAGGAACTTTTTCGATTCCAAGTTCTTTGGCTATTTTTAATCTTTGATGTCCGCCTATTAAAATATTTTTTCTTTCTTTATTAACATTTATTATAAGCGGATCAATTAACCCAAATCTTTTTATAGAATCAGTCAATTGAGCGTGTTGATCAATATTTAATTGTCTTGGATTATATTCAGCTTCTATAAGATCAAATGGATTATAATCAACTAAATGCATTACCTTTGAAAACTTTCTTTTTTTCTAATTTTTTCTTTTTTATATCAAGCAGAGGGCATTTTTTCATTTCATTAATGATATTATTAGATGTTGCAAATCCGCAATAATTTATTCCCTTGCTATCATGTCCGCTAAATGCACAAATGCGATTATCGTTATGTATGCAAGGTTCAAACATTACTTGCGTTTTTTACCCATTTTCATTTTACCATTTTTCTTTTTTTTATTTTTCATCTTTCCATTTTTCTTTTTTCCAGCATGATAGGGCATTATTTACCAACCTTTCTTTGTGCTATTTCATGGGATTGCTGAAAACTTTTTCCAGCTTTTAAATCTTTTACCATTTGCTCTAAATGTTTTTTAGAGTGGTGCGAAGCATGTAAACGCATACTGATTTTATCTTCTTCTTTTAAGCCAGATATATCTACACCATTTACACTTTCCATTACTTTTTTTTCTTTTCCTTTTTTATTTCTTTGCCATTTTCATCACATAAAATACAACCATCTTTTTTATAAGCATCAAGCATTTTTTTTGTTAATTTAATTTTACCAAATACTGATCCTTCTTTTCTCTTTAAATATGTAATCATTTTTTATTTCTCTTTCTAGCCTTTGCCCTTATATCCGTATCATGTTTTCTTGAACCTCTTAAAAAAGAATTTACTCTAGCCATTGCCCATTGTGCCATTCCAATACCAGGTCTGGAGCCAGAAGTCCAAGCTGCTTGTCCTCTCCTATAAACTGCAGCTAAATCGGAATATGTAAAAGCTTTACTTTTTTTTGCTTTTTCTCTTAAAATTTTATTAGTTCTACCGCTTAGCTTTGCCAAGTGCTAACCTCCTTTTGATCAAAGATTTTGGAATTTTCTTTCCTTGCTTATATAGTCTATCCATGCGTTTAATTATACTTGCTAATTCTGATCTTTTTGATC
>LUMS01001374.1_pt1 | contig 15132 bp, 12 predicted proteins | sample 729711 | NCBI WGS metagenome assembly LUMS01 (sample SAMN03860298, study PRJNA289734) | marine metagenome | biome: seawater column; feature: ocean; material: water; isolation source: Red Sea water column Station 192 - depth 25m | place: Saudi Arabia: Red Sea | collected 2011-10-15 | depth 25 m | reverse complement strand
CATCTATATTTACAAAATCCTGAAAAGGTAAGTAAACCTCTAAATCACTAATTATCCCAGAAAAAGATTTAGCAAACTCTTTTTTATCAACAGCATTAGTTTTAAAAATAAATACTTCAGAAGATTTAGTTAAGGTTTGAATATCATCAACTAAAGTTTTTAAAAAATCAATCAATTCATCATTGTCTGAAATTAAATATACAGGACCTTTTTCTGATGGCTTAAGACCTAATTCAGCTCTCAAATTTCTAATCAGCCTAATAATTTCAAAGAGTTGCTGAAAGGAATTATCAAGCTTATTATCAACAAATTTATTTTCTTGGGTTGGCCATTTTTGAAGAGATAATAATTCTTTATCTGATTTAAGTTGAAGTACATGCCAAAGTTCTTCAGTAATGTGCGGCATAAAAGGATGAATCATCACCAAAATATCATTGAGCACTTTTATTAAAACCTTTTCAGATATTTGTCTATTATTAGTCTCTTTATTATTAAACCTTTGTTTAGCAAATTCTACATACCAGTCACAAAAATCATTCCACGTAAATTCATATAGAAGTTTCGCAGATTCTCCCAATTTATATTCTTTCAACAAAGCAGCGACTTTTATATTTACCTGATTCAATTTCGATAAAATCCACTTATCACATAACTCTAAAGAAGTTTCATCACTCTCATTAAGCGAATAATTATTATTAGAAGTTTTATTAATTAACACAAATTTAGTTGCATTCCATAATTTATTCGCAAAATTTCTTGAAGCTTCAACAGTTGAAGATGTATCTTTTTTCCTATCAAAATCAAGCCGGATATCTTGTCCAGCGCCTGCAACTTCTCGAATTAAAGCAAATCGTAGAGCATCAGAACCATATTTATCAATTAATAGTATTGGATCAATACCATTACCTGAACTTTTACTCATTTTTTTATTGTTTTCATCTCGAACTAGACCATGAATATAAACATCCTTAAAAGGAATATTATTTGTAAAAGTATTCCCCATCATTGTCATTCTTGCCACCCAGAAGAAAATAATATCGAAACCAGTAACAAGAACACTATTTGGATACCATTTTTTAAAATCCGGATCATTTGTATTTGGCCAACCAAGGGTTGAGAAAGGCCATAAACCACTTGAAAACCATGTATCCAAAACATCTTTATCACGAACCAATTTAATATTTAATCCAAATTTTTTATTAGCTTCGATTAAGGCATCCTCTTCATTTCTTGCAACGATATATGGAGTATTTTGTTCTATTGAGTCTTGAGATTCATCTAAAACATACCATGCTGGTATTTGGTGCCCCCACCACAATTGCCGACTGATACACCAATCATTAATATTCTCTAACCAATCCTTATAAACTTTCTCCCAGCGTGGAGGAATAAACGATGGTTTTTTAGAATCAATTTCATTAAGACATCCTTGTGATATATCATCCATTTTCAAAAACCATTGTGTTGACAATAAAGGTTCAATTGGCACCTTACCTCTATCAGAAAAAGGAACAGTATGTTTATAATCCTCTATCTTTGTCAGCAGGCCTAAATTATCCAATTCTTTGATAATTTTCTTTCTAGCCTCATATCTATCTAAATTTTGAAAAATACCTGCATTAATATTTAAAGTTCCATCTTTGTTCATTACATTAATCTGTTTTAAATTATGCCTTTTTCCTATTGCAAAATCATTTGGATCATGGGCTGGAGTAACCTTCACACAACCAGTACCAAAATCTTTATCAACATGTGAATCAGCGATAATAGGTATTTCTCTATCAACGAAAGGGACTTTTACTTTGACACCAATAAATTCTTTATATCTATCATCATCAGGATTAACTGCCACAGCAGTATCACCCAAAAGAGTTTCTGGTCTTGTTGTTGCAACTTCTAAGTACTTATCTAACTGTTCACCACTTTCAGAAATTAAAGGGTATTTAAAATGCCATAAATGACCATTTACTTCTTGCATTTCAACTTCAAGATCACTTACGGCAGATTGAGATTCAGGACACCAATTAACCAAATATTCGCCTCTATAAATTAAATTCTTTTTATAGAGAATATTAAAAGCCTCAATAACTGCTTCATTTAATTTTTGATCAAGAGTAAATCTTTCTCTAGTCCAGTCAACTGAATATCCTATCCTTTTTAATTGAGAAACTATTCTTCCACCACTTTGTTCTTTCCAGTTCCATGCTCTTTTAAGAAATTCATCTCTTCCAATATCCTCGCTTGTTTTGCCTTCACTTTTTAATTGTTTTTCGAGAATAGTTTGAACAGCTATTGAAGCATGATCAGTTCCTGGTAAACACAAAACATTCTTACCTAAAAGTCTTTGAAAACGTACTACAACATCTATCAAAGCCGTATTAAATGCATGCCCCATATGCAAAGATCCAGTTACATTTGGTGGCGGAATAACAACACAAAAAGGCTCCCCATCATCCTCAGGGTTAGGACTAAACGCCTTTAGACTTTCCCATTTTTCTTGCCACTTTTTCTCTACTTCAAAAGGTGAATAATTCTCTAAAGATAATTGATCATTCATCTCTGTCATGTGCAAATTTTATTTCAATAAACTTTTTGTTTATTTTATCTTGAGAGCAGCCAATTAATGAAAATAATATTAGTTTGCAAAAAAAGGACATCCATTCTACAAAAGTTTGAAGCCAGAACCGCAGGAACAACGTATTGCATTTTTTGGTGTTGAAATAAGAAATCCACCACCGCTCAAATCACCGTAATAATCTAATTTTAAATCTTTCAGTAAATTAAACTTTTTTACATCCGCATATAAAGTTACTCCTTCAGTTCTTGAAATAGGGGATCCATTACATGTACCTGGCCTTAATTTAATATGCATCCATCCTTCGGAACAATTTTTATCCTCTACCAAATCAATCGACATTTCTCCTGGAGAACCTCCAAAAGAAGCTTGCCTAGATAGTTCTGAAGCAGCACTTTGACTGATTGAAAGATTGACGATCTCAGTCATTAGAAAAATAATAAATGGGCGATCCAGGGTTCGAACCAGGGACATCCTGCTTGTAAGGCAGGCGCTCTACCGCTGAGCTAATCGCCCTTATAATAGATCATTCTAATAGATGAAGTTGAAAAATTTATACTAAGTATTTAAATATTTCATGATTGAGGCAAAATTTAATTAATAAAATATATCCTATGTCCTCAAACAATAGATATAAATTGGAAAACAATTCCGATTTAGAGACTATAAATAGTTTTAAAATCTTAATATCTAATATCAAAGCATTAAAAGATAAAACTTGGGGCTGCCCATGGCAGAAAATACAGTCTCATATATCGTTGATCCCATTTTTGTATGAAGAAAGTAATGAAATGAAATCTTCAATTAGTAGAAATTTAAATTTGAAAATTAAAAATTTACCGCCAACGGTTGGAACAGATAAAATCACAAATGTTGTTAAAGAACATGGTTTCAAGTGGGAAAGTACTGATGAGATTTTTAAAAAGTTAGAAGAAGAGATTAATGAATTAAAGGAAGCAATTAAAAGTAAAAATGATTCAGAGATAAAAAATGAATTTGGGGATATTTACTTTACCCTTCTTAATCTCTCAAACTTTTTAAAGATCAATCCTGAATCAGCTCTTCAAAAAACTAATATAAAATTTTTAGACAGATTTTCAATCGTCGAAGAGCATGCAGGAGATAATATTAAAAAACAAACTCCTAAAGACTTTCAACGGCTTTGGCAAATAGCCAAACAAAAACTGGCGGGAAAAATTCCTAAAAGCAAATGACAAATATTACAACATGGATAGATGAATATCATAAAGGCTCAAGATTCGGCCTAAATGGGAAAATTCTAATTAAAAAAACCTCAAAATATCAAGAAATTATTGTTATTGAAAATGAATATTATGGTAAAGCTTTAATGTTAGATGGTTGCTGGATGACATCATTAAAAGACGAGAAATATTATCATGAGTGTCTTGTGCATCCTGCATTAAGTAGCATTGACGAAAAATCTAATGTACTAATTATTGGCGGTGGTGACGGTGGTACTGTAAGAGAATGCGTTAAATATTCTCAAATATCAAAAATTGATCTAGTAGAAATTGATGAGGAGGTAATCAAAATATCTAAAAAATTTCTAAAAGAAATTGGAGGCGAAGCATGGAATGACAAAAGATTAGAAATACATGTTGATGATGGTGTTAAATGGGTAAAAAAAACAAGAGATAATTTTTACGACGTTATATTTATAGATTGTTCAGATCCCTCAGAATTTTCAAATTTATTATTTTCAGATTCTTTTTATAAAGAATGTAAAAGAATACTTACACCAAAGGGGATATTAGCAACGCAAAGCGAATCTCCTGAATCCTTCAAAAATATTCACATAAATATTTTGAAAAGCCTAAAAAATATATTTAAAGTTTCTGAAACTATGTATTCCTTTGTGCCTATATATCCAAGCGGGATTTGGAGTTGGACATTCGCTTCTTCAGAAGATCTAAATTTATCAAAGCAAAATTATGATGAAGTCGTAAAAATAGAAAAAGGATGTGAAATTTGGAATTTAAATTTTCAAAATGCAGCATTCAAAATGATGCCAAATAAAATTGTAAAAGAACTAGATTCATAAGATGACAAAAAATTTATTTGATAACGAAAATGCAATTTATATGGGAGCAAAAAGAAGTCCCGAAAATTGCTCAATTGGAATATTTGGAGTTAATTATGACGGGACATGTTCGTTTAAACCAGGAGCAAGATTTGGTCCAGAAGCAATAAGACAAGTCAGTTCTTGTTTAGAAACATATTGTCCAAAAATAAAAAAAGACTTAGAGGATATTATGTATGTTGATTTTGGATCAATACTAATTGATAAAAATGACTCAAAGTCCGTTATTGAATCGGTTAAATCAGCAACAAATTATTTAATTAGTAAACGCCTTAGTCCTATTATGCTTGGAGGCGAACACTCTATTACAAGAGGTGCTATTGAAGCATTAGTAAAAAAATATCCAGATTTGATATTGGTTCAACTTGATGCTCATGCAGATTTAAGAGAATCATATATAGGAAATGAACATAGTCATGCTTGTACTATGAAAAGATGCTTAGAAGTGCTACCTGAAAAGAAAATTTTGCAAGTAGGAATTAGAAGTGGGACTAAGGAAGAATTTGAAATTATGCATAACAACAACCAATTAGTTAACTTTTGTCCAGGCGGAAATGCACATGAGTTAAAACAAGCTCTTCTACCATACGCGAAGTCTCCAATCTATTTAACAATAGATTTAGATTGGTTTGATCCCAGTTTATTAGCAGGGACGGGCACTCCAGAACCGGGAGGATTTTTTTGGAATGATTTTGAAGAAATACTGAAAACTTTAAAAGACTTTAGAATTGTGGCTTCAGATATTGTGGAATTATCTCCAGAAATTGATAAAAGCGGAGTAAGTAGCATAGTTGCAGCCAAAGTACTTAGAAGCTTAATTTTGTCATTAGAAAATATGCAATAAAAAATTTCTAAACTACAGTGTAAAAATACTAAATACAAACTAAATATTTCATGGATTTGCTAAAAAGTCCTCTTTATTCAAAATATGTTGAATCCAATGCAAAATTAGTGGATTTTGCAGGTTGGGAAATGCCCATATCATTTTCAGGATTAATTAAAGAGCATGAATCAGTTAGATCTTCAGCAGGATTATTTGATATTTCTCACATGGGTGTGATTTCTATCAAGGGAATCAATCCAAAGGATTATATTCAAAAACTTTTTCCTACTAATTTATACTCCTTTTCTGAAGGTCAGGGGCTTTATACAGTAATGCTCAATGATAAAGGAGGAATAATAGATGACTTAATAATTTATGACCTTGGTATACAAGAAAATGACATATCAGAATTATTGTTAATAGTTAATGCAAGTAGATATGAAGAAGATTTTCAGTGGATAAAAAATAATTTAAATATGTCTGAAATTTCGATAACAAACTTTAAAAAAGACAAAGTACTTTTAGCACTACAGGGAAAAAACTCATTCAATTTATTTGAAGAATGGATTGAATCTTCGATCTCACATATCCCTAACTTTGGATGCGAATATAAAATTTTTGAACATATTTCGCCTAAAGATAAAATCTTCGTTTCCAAGACAGGATATACAGGGGAAAATGGTCTAGAAATACTTTTATCTAAAAAAGCAGCAATTAATTTATGGGATTTCTCAATTTCCAAAAATGTTGCACCTTGTGGTTTAGGAGCTAGAGATACTCTTAGACTTGAAGCAGGCATGCATCTTTATGGTCAAGACATAAATGAAGAAACTTCTCCATATGAAGCAGGGTTAGGCTGGCTAGTACATCTAGAAAATAATCACGAATTCTTTGGAAGAAGATTTCTTGAAGAGCAGTCAAGATTAGGTATTCAAAAAAAGTTAGTTGGTCTCTCTATAGAAGGTAAAGCAATAGGAAGAAAAGGTTGCGCAGTTCTTAAAGGTGAAGAAAATATTGGGACTATCACAAGCGGCAGTTGGTCTCCAACTAAACAACAAGCTATAGCTTTTGCATACATCAATACTTCGCATGCCTTAATAAATAATGAAGTTCAAATATTAATAAGAGGCAAAAAATTCAAAGGGGTAATAACAAAAAGAGCGTTTTATAAAAAAAATTATTAACTAAATTTACCCTTAAAGAATTATTATAAGTTATTGATAAATAAATCATACTTAGATGAGAAACAAAATTTGCAAAGAACTCAATAATACAGATATTGGTAAATTAGTTAATTTATGCGGATGGGTAGATAGAAGAAGAGATCATGGTGGTGTAATTTTTATTGATTTAAGAGACCATAGTGGATTCCTACAAATAACAATTAACCCCGATGATGGTGCAGATCTATTTAAACAGGCAGAAACTCTAAGAAATGAAACAGTAATAATGGTTAGCGGAATTATTAATGAAAGGCCCAAAGATTCCATAAATACAAATTTAAGTACTGGAGAGTTAGAGCTTAAGGTTAAAGATTTGCAAATTCTCAACCAAATTAAAAAAAACTTACCTTTTCCAGTTTCTATACATGATTATGAAAATACAAAAATGAGCTTTATTAGTGAAGAAGAAATAATTTCTTTTAATGAAAGTCTCATAAAAAAAATATGGAAAGAAGTGTTAAATATTAATTTTAATAATGCTTTTCCAAGAATGACATGGCAGGCAGCAATGGATAATTACGGCACTGATAGACCAGATACTAGATATCAAATGTTATTAAAAGATTTAGGAGGAGTATTAGGTGATATTGGATTTAATATTTTCACCAAGGCAATTAAGTCTGGAGGTTATATAAAATCCATAACAGTCAAAGGAGGAAATTCAAGTATTAGCAACGTAAGAATTAAACCAGGAGGTGACATCTTCCAAGTAGCTCAAGATGCTGGAGCTGGTGGTTTGGCCTTTATAAGGGTCAAAGGAGATGAGCTTGAGACTATTGGGGCAATTAAAAATAATTTAAGTGAAGAGCATATAGCTGATATTTTAAAAATCACAGAAGCAAAAGATGGAGACTTAATCCTCTTAGGAGCTGGAGATAAACAAATTGTCAATCAGTCATTAGATAGGGTTAGACAATATATCGCAAAAGACTTAAATCTCATTGATAAAAGTAAATGGAATTTCTTATGGGTAACTGACTTCCCGATGTTTGAGAGAAATGAAGAGGAAAATAGATATGAAGCTTTACATCATCCTTTTTGTTCTCCAAAAAATATAAAATCTAAAGATTCTGAAAACTTGAAAAAAGAAATTGAGAGCTCTACAGCAAATGCTTATGACTTAGTTCTTAATGGATTGGAGTTAGGAGGTGGCTCTTTACGTATTCATGAGGCGAACTTACAAAGACAGGTTCTGAAAACGGTAGGACTTACTGATAAAGAGATTGATGAAAAATTTGGATTTTTAATAGAAGCCTTAGAAATGGGTGCTCCTCCTCATGGTGGAATAGCGTTTGGATTGGATCGTATTACCATGCTGATCATTGGTGCAGATTCAATCAGAGAAACCATTGCGTTTCCAAAAAATCAACAAGCAAAATGTCTTCTCACAAATGCACCTTCAAATGTCTCTGAATCACAATTAAAAGAATTAGATATTGAAATAACAATTGATGAATAAGAATATATATGGATGTTCTAAAAGTTTTTTGTTTAAATAAAATATAAGGAGGCTGTGCTTAATTAAAAATATTTAATGTCAAAATTTGTATTTGTCACCGGAGGAGTAGTTTCTAGCATTGGTAAAGGAATTGTAGCTGCAAGCTTAGGAAGATTATTAAAGTCTAGAGGATATAGTGTTTCAATATTAAAACTAGATCCATATCTAAATGTTGATCCAGGAACAATGAGCCCTTTTCAACATGGAGAAGTATTTGTAACCGAAGATGGGGCTGAAACCGATCTAGATTTAGGTCACTATGAAAGATTTACTGATACTGCAATGACTAGGTTAAATAGTGTGACTACGGGATCTATCTATCAAGCAGTTATCAATAAAGAAAGAAGAGGTAGTTATAACGGTGGAACTGTGCAAGTAATACCTCACATAACGGGAGAAATTAGAGAAAGGATTCATAGAGTAGCCGCTAACAGCAATGCAGATATTATTATTACTGAAATTGGTGGAACAGTTGGTGATATTGAATCTCTACCTTTTTTAGAGGCAATAAGAGAATTCAAAAATGATGTCAATAGAAATGATGTTGCATACATACACGTAACATTACTTCCTTACATCAAAACCTCTGGCGAAATAAAAACTAAACCAACACAACATTCAGTGAAAGAATTAAGATCAATTGGAATTCAGCCAGATTTACTTGTATGCCGAAGTGATAAATCTATCAATGAAGCTCTTAAAAAAAAGCTTAGTGGTTTTTGCGGTGTCAGTATCAACTCTGTAATTGAAGCTTTAGACGCAGACAGTATTTATTCTGTACCTCTTTCTTTAAAAAAAGAAGGTTTATGCAAAGAAACCCTGAAGTATTTAGACCTTGAAGATAAAAAATGTGATTTGAAAAATTGGGAGCAACTAATACACAACCTAAGAAATCCTGGAGCTCCAATCAAAGTTGCTTTAGTAGGTAAATACATTGAACTTGGAGATGCATATTTATCCGTTGTTGAAGCTTTAAGACATGCATGCATTGAACAAAAGGCTTTATTAGATTTACATTGGGTAAGTGCTGAAATGATAGAAAAAAATTCAGCAGAAACTTACTTAAATGAAGTTGATGCAATTGTCGTACCCGGGGGATTTGGCAATAGAGGAGTCAATGGAAAAATTTCGGCTATAAAATTCGCAAGAGAAAATAAAATTCCCTTTTTAGGTTTGTGCCTTGGTATGCAATGTGCAGTTATAGAATGGGCTAGGAATGTAGCTAATCTTCCAGATGCATCTAGTTCAGAACTAGACCCAAACACTCCAAATCCAGTGATACATTTATTACCAGAACAGGAAGATGTAGTTGATTTAGGTGGGACAATGAGACTTGGAGTTTATCCATGTAGATTGACAAAAAATACAACTGGAAAAAACTTATATGATGAGGATGTTATTTATGAGAGACATCGACATAGATACGAATTTAATAATTACTACAAACAAAGTTTTTTAGATTCTGGATACAAAATTAGTGGTACATCACCAGATGGCAGATTAGTTGAGTTAATTGAGTTAGAAAATCATCCTTACTTCTTAGCATGTCAATATCATCCTGAGTTTTTATCACGACCTGGCAAACCTCATCCTTTATTTAAAGGTTTAATAAAAGCCTCTCAAGATAAATTAACTCAATCAAATTAATATTCTTTATTTTTTTGAATGAAAATGACAAATTTTTTACCCTTAGTCGAACAATTTCATTCATTACAAGGTGAAGGTTATCACGCTGGAAAAAGTGCTTTTTTTGTAAGATTAGCCGGATGTAAAGTTGGATGTTCGTGGTGCGATACCAAGAATTCATGGGACGAGAAAAAACACCCTTCTATATCAATTGAAAAAATAATAGATCGCATAAAAATTGCCAGAAAAAAAGGAGCATCTTTTTGCGTTATTACAGGTGGAGAACCTTTACAACATAACTTGGATAATTTTTGCAAAGCTATAAAAAAAATGACAATGGGAGAAGAACAAAAGCCAATGAAGATTCATATTGAGACAAGTGGAGTTAATTCGATATCAGGAAGCTATGACTGGATTACTTTATCTCCTAAAAGACACTCACCTCCAAAAAATTATTTTTTAAAAAACTGTAATGAAATCAAAATAATCATAAATGAAATAGAAGATATTGAATTTGCTATTCAAATAAAAAAAGAAACTTTAAAACAATATCAACTCTCTAAAAGCGAAGATGGCTTAAAAAAAGAAGATAAAATTTTTTATTTACAGCCAGCATGGAACAATGCGAATGGTTTTTCTCTTGCTATTGATTTCGTAAAAAATAACCCCGATTGGAAATTGAGCCTTCAAACTCACAAATACTTAAAAATTAAATGAAATCATATGACTCTTAAAAATAAATCGATAGTAGTTTTATTATCTGGAGGTTTAGATTCTTCTACAGTTACTGGTAATATCGAAGAATTTAAAATCATTAAGCTTGACTTATCTTTATGGGGAGGCTCGTCATTAACTGATACTCAAAAAAATATTCCAATAGAAGGAGTACAAACTAATAAAATTCCTAATACTTATGTTCCTGGGAGAAATACTATATTTATTTCCGTTGCACTAAGTTATGCCGAAGCAATAGATGCTGATTTTATAGGATTAGGAGTTAATGCACTAGATTATTCTGGTTATCCAGATTGCAGACCTGACTACATTAAAAAATTTCAAGAATTAGCAGATTTAGCCAATAAAAGAGGAAGAGAAAATAACCCAATAAAACTTTGGACACCACTATTAGATTTAAATAAAGAGGAAATTATTAAATTAGCTTTTGATAATCATGTCCCTTTAGATAAAACATGGAGTTGTTATTCGGGTAATTCAAAACCATGCGGTAAGTGTGATAGCTGCAGAATTAGAAATGCCGCTTATGAAAAATGGCTTAATAACAATAATAAAAAATGAAAATAAAAAAAATAATTCTAGAAAAATGGATAGATCCAGCACTGATTACGCATCATCTAACAAAAAAATTCGGAGATAAAGGATTAGCTTGGCTAGACAGTGATGGCAAAGAAAATGGGGAATGGTCAATAATAGGAATTATCTAATATGGCAACTTTATGGATTGCATCATATGATCCAATCATTAAATGTAATCTAATAAAAAAAGAAATAATTATCGAAGGCACAAACTCATCTGAACTGATGAATTATAAAAACATAATCAACAATATAAAAAATATTGAAGAAAACAATATTATTAAAACAAATTTGAATTTTGATTTTTCAAAAATAAATTTAGACGAAATGACTGAAAAATTTCAGAAAAATATTTTAAAATTGAAAAAATTAATTTCCTTAGGAGATATATTTCAAGCAAACCTAACAACTAAATGCGAAATTGAATCTTCCAAAAACTATAATCCTCTAGATATTTATTTGAAAATAAGAAGGAAATTAAGAGCTCCCTTTGGAGGAATAATAATAAATAATAATTATAAAGAGGCTGTATTATCTACCTCGCCAGAAAGATTTATAAAAATAGATAATAAAAATTTTGTAGAATCAAGACCTATCAAAGGAACTAGATCCAGAGATAAGGATTTAAATCAAGACGCACTTAATGCTATCGATTTAATAACTAACGAGAAAGATAGAGCCGAAAATATTATGATTGTTGACCTAATAAGAAATGATTTAAGTAAAGTTTGCGAAACAGGAAGTATTATGGTGCCTGAAATATTAAAACTTGAAAGTTTCTTAAAAGTTCATCATCTAACTTCAGTAATCAGAGGCAAATTAAAAAAAGACAAAAACTGGATTGATTTACTAAAAGCTTGTTGGCCTGGGGGCTCTATAACTGGAGCACCTAAATTAAGATCATGCCAGAGACTTTTTGAATTAGAAGAATGTGAACGCGGACCATACTGTGGCTCATTTTTGAAGCTTGACTGGAATGGAGAGTTTGACAGCAATATACTAATAAGATCATTTTTAATTAAAGACAAAAAAATCAATATATATGCTGGTTGCGGAATAGTTATTGACTCAAACCCTGAAGAGGAAACTAATGAACTAAAGTGGAAACTTTTACCATTAATTGATTCACTAAAATGATTGAAACATTAGGCTGGCACAAGGATCAATGGTTGGATATTGATAGAATATTTATTGCTGCTAATAATAGAGGATTAAAATTTGCAGATGGTATATTTGAAACCATTTTGATAAAAGAAAACAAACCTATTCTTTTTGATGAACATCTGAAAAGATTAGAAAAAAGTAGCAAGATTTTAAATATTAACCTCAAAATAAATAAATTAACTTTGAGACAACTTATTCACGATGGAATTAAAAAGTTATCGCTTAAAAATGATCAATTTGCTTCAGTAAGAATAAACTATAGTCGAGGAACTAATGAAGGTCGAACACTAACAATTGATAGCACTTCAGAGACAAAAGATTTGGATAATTTATGGCTTGAGTTCTATAGAATCAAACCAAATTTTAATCCGATAAGCGTTTGCATTAGTCAAACGGAAAAAATAAATGAATTCAGTCTTATAAGTAAATGCAAAACATTTTCATATAATCAGGCAATACAAGTTTTGACAGAAGCTAATGAAAAATCATTTGATGATTCTATCCTTTTGAATACCTCAGGTGAACTTTGTTGTGGAAGTACATTTAATCTTCTAATTAAAAGAAATAATCAATGGATAACTCCTAGAAAAGAGAGCGGCTGTTTAGAGGGGATTATGGTTTCTAAAGCTTTAAAATTGAAAATTGTAAAAGAAGAATTAATTCCTCCAGAATTTCAAAATGATGACATAATAGTTGCAATTAATAGCTTATCTTGCAGACAAATTAATCAAGTTAATGATTTAAAGCTTAAACCTAAATTCGATCCAATTTACTTTTGGGATTTATTATATAGTTGAACTTTATTAATATCTGGTAAATAGACATCAGATACTTTAGTTATATTGTTATTAACCTTAAATTCAACAATTTTTCCAATAATGATAATTGATGGAGCTAAAAATTCTTTATCTTTGATTTTATCTGGAAGATTATCTAATTTCTCTATCAAACATTTTTGATTTTTTAAAGTAGCTTCTTGAATAACAGCGCATTTAGTACTCTTATCTAAACCACCTAGAATTAATTCTTCCACAATAAATTCAATATTTTTTATACCCATAAAAATTACTAAGCTATCTGATGATTTAGCTAAATCTCTCCAATTCACTGTCTTTTTTTCCTTATCTACACGCTCATGTCCAGTGACGAAAGTTACGGAACTCGCAGCATCTCTATGGGTTAGTGGAATACCAAAATATGTGGGGGCAGCTATCCCAGAAGTAATACCAGGAACGATTTCAACTGAAATTCCATTTTTTTCTAAAATCGATACCTCTTCACCACCTCTAGAAAAAACGAATGGATCTCCCCCTTTAAGCCTTACAACATTTTTGCCTTCTTTTGCCAATTTCAAAATAAGAGCATTAGTTTCAGCCTGAGGTACAGAACACTTCCCAGCTCTTTTGCCTACATGGAAAATTTCTGTATTTTTTCCTGCCTCTTTTGTTATTTCATCCGGGATTAAAGCATCATGAACTAATGCATCACAATTTTTTATTAGGCGTAAAGCTTTAAGAGTTAAAAGCTCAGGGTCACCAGGACCTGCTCCAACTAAATAAACAATGCCGGGCACAATAATCTCCATTAACAAGTATGGTAGTAAAAGTTAATCGCAATGAAGGTAAATATTGTGAAAGAAAGTTTATTAAAACCAAATAAAAAATTTACTCTCCTTAGTGCGTTTATCACTCTTCTAAATGATCGTTTAAGTGAAAGTATACTGTTACCCATATTACCCTCTTTTGTTTTACTTTTTGACTCTAAAGCAAGTACATATGGTTTATTATCATGCACTTACCAATTAGCTCAATTTACAGCTTCTCCTTTTATAGGACTTATGAGTGATAGATATGGAAGAAGACCTGTCACTCTTTTTTGTATTACTGGTTCAGTAATAGGAATATCAATATTATCTTTTACAGTTCTTTTTAATTGGTCAAATTCAATAGCCTCTATCCCATTATTTTTATTATTTTTAGCAAGACTAATTGACGGTTTAAGTGGGGGAACTGCAGCTACTGCAACAACAATTCTTGCAGATATTTCAAGCCCTGAAAAAAGAGCAAAAACATTTGGTCTTATTGGTGTAGCTTTTGGTTTAAGTTTTTTCTTAGGTAATATTTTTGTTGTAATTTTTGCAAAAAATACAAATAATAATTTTATTATTCCAGTTTTGATAGCCTCAATCATTCCAATAATAAATTTTCTCCTTGTATTTTTTTACTTACCAGAAACCAAGCCTAATAGTGACTCAAATAAATCAAAAACTATTTTAAAAAACCCTTTAAAAGAGCTATTTACAGTTTTCAAAGAAGAAAAGATTAAAAAATTATCATTAGCTTTTTTTATTTACTTTATTGCTTTTACTGGATTGACCAATATCCTGATATTTTTCCTTCAAGAATCTTTAAACTGGACGACCAAAGCATCAAGTGGAACTCTTGTTGTAGTTGGAATCATTGCAATTATCGTTCAGGGAGGACTAATTGGGCCTCTGGTAAAGCAATTTGGCGAAATGCGATTAACACTTATCGGATCAGGCTTTATTCTTGTGGCATGTGCTCTTTTAATAACTGCTCCAAAAGAAAATGCGACAATTAATATTTATTCAGCTGTATCATTTTTAGCCGTTGGGGCAGGATTAATTACGCCCACCTTAAGAGCGCTAATATCAAAGAAATTAGATGTTGACAAACAAGGATCAATTTTAAGTAATCTTCAAGGTCTACAAAGTCTTGGAGGAGTTTTAGGAATTGCAATGGCGGGAAGGGTTTATGATGGTTTTGGTCCTAAATCACCTTTTATAGC
>LUMS01000549.1_pt1 | contig 15202 bp, 16 predicted proteins | sample 729711 | NCBI WGS metagenome assembly LUMS01 (sample SAMN03860298, study PRJNA289734) | marine metagenome | biome: seawater column; feature: ocean; material: water; isolation source: Red Sea water column Station 192 - depth 25m | place: Saudi Arabia: Red Sea | collected 2011-10-15 | depth 25 m | reverse complement strand
AGCTTGTCAGCCTCGGCCTGGCTGATCTTGCCCTGCGTCGCCATGACCTGGATGACCGTGTTGCGGCGCTGGAGCGCCCGCTCGGGGTAGATGCGCGGGTTGAACTGCTCGGGGTTCTTCACGAGGCCGGCCAGCGTGGCGGCCTGCTTGACCGACAGCTTCTCCGGCGGGACCGAGAAGTAGTGGTAGGCGGCGGCGTTGATGCCGTACGCGCTGTCGCCGAAGTAGGCGATGTTGAGGTAGCGCTCCAGGATGTCCTTCTTGGAGTGCTCCTCCTCGTACTTGATGGCGAGCTTGAGCTCACGCACCTTGCGGGCCGTCGACTTCTCGGTGGCGGCCTTGATCTGCTCGCGCGTGGTGGCCTGCTGCACCAGCGACAGCTTCACCAGCTGCTGCGTGATGGTCGAGCCACCCTGGGTCTGGCCGTCGGAGGCGTTGTTGACGAGGGCGCGCAGCGTGCCCTTGAGGTCGAGTGCCCCGTGCTCGTAGAAGCGGTTGTCCTCGATCGAGACGATCGCCTCCTGCATCGTCTTGGCGATGCTGTCGAGGGGGACGTCCTGGCGGTTCTCCTCGTAGAAGTACGCCAGGAGGCTGCCGTCGGCCGCGTACAGACGCGTGGTCTGCGGGTTCGGCGCGTCGTCGAGCTCGAGCGGCAGGTCGACGACGTCGCGCGTGACGTCGTTGGCCGTGGCTGCGAAGAAGGCGGTGCCGGGGATGACCACGGCCGCGGAGAGCACGCCGGCAGCCACGGCTAGCACGATCATGGTGCCGATCAGCGAGGCGCGGCTGGACGTGCGCGGCGGTGTCTGGGCGATCCGCCGGACGTTGTCGGTGAGGTCGTCCCAAGGCATACGCCCCAGGATACGGGCCGATCCTGAGGATCGACGGAGGCGCGGAGGGGTGCCTGCGCCGGTGCGGCCTCCCGGGACGGCCCAGGACCATAGTCCCTTCGAACCATGTGAAGTTGGGCACTGTGGAGTCTGCCGCCGGATCAGCCGGATCCTTAGCGTTCTCTTTGTTAGAGAAACCTTGTCGGCCTCGGGGCCGGCTCTCGGGAGGTTGATCACCATGGGGTGGAACGAGAACTGGGCGGGTCAAGCCGCCTGCCGTGGCAAGTCCGACGCGCTGTTCGTCAAGGGCGCCGAGCAGAACCGCGCCAAGCAGGTCTGCGGATCGTGCAACGTCCGGGCCGAGTGCCTGGCCGAGGCGCTCGACAACCGCATCGAGTGGGGCGTCTGGGGCGGCATGACCGAGCGCGAGCGTCGCGCCCTGCTGCGTCGTCGCCCGAACGTGGCTGCCTGGCGCAGCGTCCTGCAGACCGCCTGACGTCCTGGCGCCGGACGCTCAGCGTCCGGCGATGAGGTCGCCGATGCGGCGCAGCCCGTCGAGGTCGTGGACGTCGGTCGGCAGCGCCGCGACGGGCACGGTCGGCACCGTCGGGTGGCTGCCGGTGAACCGGCGCTGCACCTTCTCCTCGCGCGCGGCGACGCGCTCGCGGTCGGCGTGCACGTCGAGCAGCTCGGCGACCGACTCCTCGTCGGCGGCCCGCAGCCGGGTCGCGCCGCTCTCGGCGTCGGCGGCGGTGAGCCCGCCGGCGGCGCGCTCGTGCACGCGGTTGACGACGAGCCCGGCCAGGGGCATGTCCTCCGCGGCGAGCCGCTCGACGAAGTAGGCGGCCTCGCGCATGGCGTCGGCCTCCGGCGCGGCGACGACCAGGAACGCGGTGCCGTCGGCCTGCAGGAGCGAGTAGGTGGCCTCAGCGCGCTGGCGGAACCCGCCGAAGAGCGTGTCGAAGGCGGCCACGAACGTCTGCACGTCGGACAGCACCTGGGCGCCAAGCACCTTGTTGAGGGCGCTCGTGACGATGCCGAACCCGGCGCTCAGCAGTCGTGCCGGACCCTTCGCGGGCGCGAGCAGCAGCTTGATGAAGCGGCCGTCGAGCAGGCTCGACAGCCGCTCGGGCGCGTCGAGGAAGTCGAGCGCCGACCGTGAGGGCGGTGTGTCGACGACGATCAGGTCCCAGTCGGGGACGTCGGGGTCGTCGCTCGCGGCGGCGTGCAGCTGCCCGAGCTTCTCCATCGCCATGTACTCCTGCGTGCCCGCGAAGGAGCTCGACAGGGCGACGTAGAACGGGTTCTGCAGGATCTGCTGCGCCTTCTCGGGCGTCGCGTGCGCCTCGACGACCTCGTCGAAGGTGCGCTTCATGTCGAGCATCATCGCGTCGAGCGACCCACCGGCCGACGTGTCGACGTCGGCCACCGGGCGCGGCACGTTGTCGAGCTCGGTCAGGCCCATCGACTGAGCGAGACGGCGCGCGGGGTCGATGGTGAGGACGCACACGTGTCGCCCCTGCTCGGCGGCGCGCAACGCGAGCGCGGCGGACGTCGTGGTCTTGCCGACACCGCCCGAGCCGCAGCAGACGATGATCTGGGTGCCGCGGTCGGCCAGCAGCGCGTCGACGTCGACACGTCCGGCCTCCGACCCGGGCAGGCCGCGCGCGGGCGTGCGCGAACGACGGCCGGTGGCGGCGGTGGCGGGACGCTTGCTCATCGCGCGGTCTCCTGGGTCGGGGTGCCGATCGTGTCGCGCAGCACGCGCGCCAGCTCGAACAGCGCCCCCTGGTCGACGCCGTCAGCGAGACCGACCGCAGCGCCGCGGCCACGGCCGTCTCGTCGAGGCTGCCCGCGTCGAGCGCGTCGCGGGTCGGGGCCGTCACGAGCTCGGGTCGCACGAGGTTGAGCAGCACGCGACCGACCGGCAGGTCGGCCGCCTCCAGCTCCGCGATGCCGTCGAGGGTCTCCTGCACCGGCATCTCCTCGAGCACGGTGACCAGGTGCACCTGCGTGCTGGGGGCGCGCATGAGCTGCATGATCGACTCGGCCTGACGCTTGATCGGGCCGACCTTGGCGAGCCCGGCGACCTCGTGGTTGACGTTGAGGAACCGGGTGATGCGGCCCGTCGGCGGGGCGTCCATGACGATCGCGTCGTAGCGGTCGGCGCCGGTGCGGCGCGCCACCTCGTAGACCTTGCCGGTGAGCAGCACGTCGCGCACGCCCGGGGCGATGGTCGTGGCGAAGTCGATGATGCCGAACTTGTCGAGCGCCTTCCCGGCCCGACCGAGCCGGTAGAACATCTGCAGGTACTCCAGCAGCGCAGCCTCGGGGTCGATGGCCAGCGCGTGCACGGCCCCGCCGTCCAGGCCGTTGGCGATGCGGCGCTCCTCGTACGGCAGCGGCGCGACGTCGAAGAGCTGAGCGATGCCCTGACGACCCTCGACCTCGCACAGCAGCACCCTTCGGCCGCGGGCGGCGAGCGAGGTGGCCAGCGCGGCGGCCACCGTGGTCTTGCCGGTGCCTCCCTTGCCGGTCACGACGTGCAGCGGGGTCCAGAGGGTCACACGTCGAGGGTATCGACGCGTCGCGGAGGTGCGAGCCGAACGACGGTGAGGAGGCCCACGCCCGACGGCGGGGTCAGCTGGCCCGGCGCACCTCCCGACGTGCGCGTCGCTGCCGGGCGGGGCCGTGCGGTGGTGCTGCGCTGGGCAGGAGCCGGACGTCGAGCGGGTGCGGTGCGCTTCGCGCTCGTCGACCGTGGTCGGCCGGCAGAGGCGGTCGCCGTGCGACGCGGCGCCCGGGCCGGGGGCTTCCGGGCGGTGGTCCGTCGCGACCGCCCGGTCTGCCTCGAGCGCGCAGGGCGCGGTCGCGCCAGGAACACCACGACGTCGACGACCACGAGCAGGACGTAGGCGGCAGCCGCCACCGCCAGGAACCAGGTGACCGGGTTGCCGAGTAGGAAGTCGCGGGTCGTCCCGGTGGGCGTCAGCGGAGGCAGCTCGGTGCGCTCGTCGCCCGTCATGGAGACGACCTGCAGGAGGAACGGCAGCACCTTCGTCACCCCGACGAGCACGGCCGAGACCACGAGGGCACGACCGATCCGTGTCGGGGGGAAGATCGACATGGGGCGAGCCTTCCACGACCGTGCGCCTCCTGTCCCGCGAACCGCGAGGATGTGACCACCTCGCCGACACCCGTACGGACCGCGCGCCGCTACAGTCGGTCCATGACGCAGTGGGAGTACCTGACCGCACCGGTGCTGGTGCACGCGACCAAGCAGATCCTCGACAACTTCGGCCGCGACGGCTGGGAGCTCGTGCAGATCGTGCCGGGCATGAACCCCGAGAACCTCGTGGCCTACTTCAAGCGGCCGGTCCAGTCGTGAGCGACGGCACCGTCGAGCAGCGTCTGGCCGACCTCGGCCTGACGCTGCCGGAGGTGGCGGCACCGCTCGCGTCGTACGTGCCCGCGGTGCGCTCCGGTGCCCACGTGTTCACGGCCGGCCAGCTGCCGTTGTCGTCGGGCGAGCTCGTCGCGACCGGCAAGGTCGGCGGCGAGGTGTCCGCCGAGGAGGCCCAGGCTGCCGCGCGCCAGTGCGCCCTGAACGCCCTCGCGGCGGTCAAGTCGGTCGTCGGCTCGCTCGACGCCGTGCGCCAGGTCGTCAAGGTCACCGTGTTCGTGGCCAGCACCCCCGACTTCACCGGCCAGCCCATGGTGGCGAACGGGGCCAGCGAGCTGCTCGGCGACGTGTTCGGCGACGCCGGACGGCACGCTCGCAGTGCCGTGGGCGTGCCCGTGCTGCCGATCGACGCACCCGTCGAGGTCGAGCTCGTCGTCGAGGTCGACTGACCGTGCGGGTGCCGATCCCGGACGTGTTCCGCGACCGCGTCGCCACGTGGGACGGCACCCCGGCGCCGACGCGCGCCGCGGCGACCATCGCCCTCGTGCGACCCGGCGTCGGCGGGCCCGAGACCTACCTGCTGCGTCGTCAGCAGACGATGGCGTTCGCGCCCGGCATGTACGTCTTCCCGGGCGGAGGTCTGCAGGAGTCCGACCGCGAGGTGGTCGGCTGGGTCGGCCCGTCGTCGAGCCAGTGGGGCGAGCGGCTCGGCTGCGACCCCGACACCGCGCGCGCCCTCGTCGTCGCGGCGGTGCGGGAGACGTTCGAGGAGTCCGGGATCCTGTTCGCGGGCGCCGACGAGCACTCCGTCGTCGCCGACACCTCCTCGCCCGAGCTGCAGAAGGCCCGGCTCGACCTCGACGCCGGCGAGCTGAGCTTCGGCGACTTCCTCGGCGCGCGCGACCTGGTGCTGCGCTCGGACCTCCTCGGCGCGTGGTCGCACTGGATCACCCCGGCGTTCGAGCCGCGCCGCTACGACACCCGCTTCTTCGTGGCTGCCGTGCCGCGGGGGCAGAGCGTCGGCACGCTGCCGGGCGAGGCCGACCGCGCGACGTGGGCGTCGATCGCGTCAGTCCTCGAGGCGGTCAAGGCGGGCGAGGCGGCCATGCTGCCGCCCACCTGGATCACCTGCCGTGAGCTGGCGCAGGCCGACCCGGCCACGCTCGTCGACGATGCACGGGCCCGCGAGGTCCGCCCGATCGAGCCCCGGCTGGTCAAGGTCGACGGCGAGTGGTTCCTGGACAACCCGATCGAGGAGGAGACCCATGGCTGAGCCGGTCGAGGTCACCGAGCGCGCCAGCGTGGTGCGCGCGGACAACCCGGGCATCATGACGCTCGAGGGGACCAACACGTGGATCCTGCGAGAGCCCGGTGCGCGTCGGTCGGTCGTGGTCGACCCCGGCCCCGACGATCCCGCCCACCTCGACGCGGTGCTGGCGGCGGCGGGCGAGGTCGGGCTGGTGCTGTACACGCACCACCACGGCGACCACACCGACGCCTTCGACACCATGCGCGAGCGCACGGGTGCGCCGGCCCGGGCGGTGACCGACCGGTTCTGCGCCGACGCGATGCCGCTGACCGACGGCGAGGAGCTCGAGGTCGACGGGCTGCGGCTCGTGGTGCTGCTGACGCCGGGCCACACGCGCGACTCGGCCTGCCTGCGCCTGGCCGACGAGGCCACCGTGCTCACCGGCGACACCGTGCTCGGTCGCGGCACGACGGTGGTGGCCCACCCCGACGGGCAGCTGGGCCCCTACCTCGACTCCCTGGCGCAGCTGCGCCAGCTCGTGGAGGAGGGCTGCGCCGACCGCATCCTCCCCGGCCACGGTCCGGTCGTCGACGACCCGGGCGCGGTGCTCGACCACTACCTCGACCACCGCGAGGAGCGCCTCGACCAGGTGCGCGCGGCGGTCGCGGCAGGTCACGACACCCCCCGCGCCGTCGTCGAGCACGTCTACGCCGACGTCGACCCGGTCCTCTGGGACGCCGCCGAGCTCAGCGTCCGCGCCCAGCTCGAGTACCTGCAGCAGTCCTAGTCCCTGCGTTTCGGACACTTCCGGGTCGTCCGACGCGCCTCCGGTGCCCCGCAACTGTCCAAAACTCGTGGGCGGAGCGGCACTGACGCCGACGGGGCGCCTCTCGGGTGGGAGACGCCCCGTCGAGGGTGGTGCGGGTCAGCGGCGCGACTTCGCGGCGCGGGCGCGCTCGGAGACGTTGAGGATGACCTTGCGGATACGCACGTGCGAGGGGGTCACCTCGACGCACTCGTCCTCGCGGCAGAACTCCAGGCACTGCTCGAGCGACAGCTTCTTCGGGGGGATGACCTTCTCGAAGTTGTCCGACGTCGCCGAGCGGATGTTGGTCTGCTTCTTCTCCTTGGTGATGTTGACGTCCATGTCGTCGTCACGGGAGTTCTCGCCGACGATCATGCCCTCGTAGACCTCGGTCGCAGGCTCGACGAACAGCACGCCGCGCTCCTGCAGGTTGGTCATCGCGAACGCCGTGACCGCGCCGGCGCGGTCGGCGACCAGCGAGCCCGACGGGCGGGTCGAGATGTCGCCGAACCACGGCTCGTAGCCCTCGGAGATGTGGTGGGCGATGCCCGTGCCGCGGGTGTCGGTGAGGAACTCGGTGCGGAAGCCGATGAGCCCGCGCGCCGGGACCAGGAACTCCATCCGGACCCAGCCGGTGCCGTGGTTGATCATCTGCTCCATGCGACCCTTGCGGACCGCGAGCAGCTGCGTGATGGTGCCGAGGTACTCCTCGGGCGCGTCGATGGTCAGGCGCTCGACCGGCTCGTGGAGCTTGCCGTCGATCTCCTTCGTGACCACCTGCGGCTTGCCGACCGTGAGCTCGTAGCCCTCACGACGCATCTGCTCGACGAGGATCGCGAGGGCCAGCTCACCGCGACCCTGGACCTCCCAGGCGTCGGGACGGTCGGTCGGGAGCACCCGGATCGAGACGTTGCCGATGAGCTCGGAGTCGAGACGGTCCTTGACGAGCCGGGCGGTGACCTTCGTGCCCTTCTCGCGGCCGGCGAGCGGCGACGTGTTCGTGCCGATCGTCATCGAGATGGCCGGCTCGTCGACGTGGATGAGCGGCAGCGCGACCGGGTTCTCCGGGTCGGCCAGCGTCTCGCCGATGTTGATGTCGGCGATGCCCGCGATGGCGACGATGTCGCCGGGGCCGGCCGACTCGCCGGGCTTGCGCTCGAGCGCCTCCGTGACGAGTAGCTCGGTGATCTTGACCCGCTCGGTCGAGCCGTCACGCTTCATCCACGCGACCTGCTGACCCTTCTTCAGCGTGCCCTCCTTGACGCGCACGAGCGCCAGGCGGCCGAGGAACGGCGAGGAGTCGAGGTTGGTCACGTGCGCCTGCAGCGGCGCGCCCTCGGTGTACTCCGGGGCGGGCACGGCGTCGAGGATCGTCTGGAACAGCGGGACCAGGTTGTCGTTGTCGGGCAGGCCGCCGTCGGCGGGCTGCTCGAGGGACGCGCGGCCGGCCTTCGCCGACGCGTACACGACGGGGAAGTCGAGGGCGTCGTCGCCGGCGTCGTCGGGCAGGAGGTCGAGGAACAGGTCGTAGGTCTCGTCGACGACCTCGGCGATGCGCGAGTCGGGACGGTCGACCTTGTTGACGACCAGGATCACCGGCATCTTCGCGGCGAGCGCCTTGCGCAGCACGAAGCGGGTCTGCGGCAGCGGGCCCTCGGACGCGTCGACGAGGAGCACGACGGCGTCGACCATGGACAGGCCGCGCTCGACCTCGCCACCGAAGTCGGCGTGGCCGGGGGTGTCGATGATGTTGATGACGACACCGCCCTCGGGGGCGCCGGGGCCCTCGTAGCGGACGGCGGTGTTCTTCGCGAGGATGGTGATGCCCTTCTCGCGCTCGAGGTCGCCGGAGTCCATGACTCGGTCGGTGACCTCCTGGTGCTCGGCGTAGGCGCCCTGCTGCTGGAGCATGGCGTCGACGAGCGTGGTCTTGCCGTGGTCGACGTGGGCGACGATCGCGACGTTGCGCAGATCGTGACGGCGGGTGGACATGCGGAACTTCCTCGCGCTGGATGATCAGGAGCGCTCGGACCGAGCGCGACGGGCCTGGCACGGAGTGCGGCCTCGAGAAGTCTAGTCGTGCCGTGGCCGTGCTCCTGCCACCTGGACGCTCGCAGCCCCGAAACTAGATGCAGGTCACAATCATCGCGTTGCTGCAATGGTTGCGTGTGCGTTAGCATCGACCGGTGACCACCGACCGGAACGACGTGTACGAGCGGCTCGAGCTGTTCGTCCAGCGCCTCATGAGCTGCGTGCACGCGGAGGGGCTCGACCAGCTGGTCGAGCTCGACCTCTCCATGTCGCAGGCGCGCGCCATGTTCACCGTCGCGCTCGCCGACCGACCCCTCGCGATCAACGAGATCGCGACGTCCATCGGCCTGTCGGTCGCGGCCGCAGGCCGCACCGTCGACCAACTGGTGAAGCTCGGCTGCCTGGAGCGTCACGAGAGCCCCGACGACCGTCGCGTCAAGCTCGTCGCCCTGACGAAGCGCGGCTTCGACGCCGTCGACCAGCAGATGGAGCACAAGCGGCGCGCCCTGCGGGTCGTCGCCGAGCAGCTCCAGCCCGACCACGCCGAGGACCTGCACCGGGTCCTCGGCCAGATCCTCGAGAGCGATGCTCTGCGAGTACCGGAGAAGGAAGACCATGTCTGACCAGACCACCGTCGATGCCTCGACGTCCGTCCCGGACGACGACCGCATCACGCCCGAGATCCTGAAGGTCGCCGGTGTCGTCGTGCTCGGCGCCATCATGTCGATCCTCGACATCACCGTCGTCAACGTCGCGCTGCCGACGTTCCAGAAGGCCTTCGACGTCACCGAGCTGTCCACGGTCGCGTGGTCGGTCACCGGCTACACGCTCGCGCTCGCGGCCGTCATCCCGCTGACCGGTTGGGCGGCCGACCGCTTCGGCACCAAGCGGCTCTACATGACCGCGATCGCGCTGTTCACGATCGGCTCGGTCCTCTGCGCCTCCGCCTGGAGCATCGAGTCGCTCGTCGCGTTCCGCGTGCTGCAGGGGCTCGGCGGCGGCATGCTGATGCCGCTCGGCATGACGATCATGACCCGGGCCGCGGGCCCGCACCGCATGGGCCGCCTCATGGCGATCCTCGGCATCCCGATGCTGCTCGGCCCGATCATGGGCCCGATCCTCGGCGGCTGGCTCATCGAGATCGCCTCGTGGCACTGGATCTTCCTCATCAACCTGCCGCTCGGCATCGCCGCGTTCGTCTACGCGCTGGTCATCCTGCCGAAGGACCACGCCGAGCCCAGCGAGTCCTTCGACGTCGTCGGCATGCTGCTCATGTCGCCCGGCCTCGCGCTGTTCCTGTTCGGTGTCTCCTCCATCCCGGAGACCGGCACCGTCGAGTCGACGCGTGTGCTGCTGCCCTCGATCGTGGGCGCGCTGCTCATCGTCGGCTTCGTGTTCTGGGCCTTCAAGCCCCAGCACCCGCTGCTCGACCTGCGCCTGTTCAAGGACCGCAACCTCGCCGTCGCGACCATCACGATGTTCCTGTTCGTCGGCGCGTTCTTCGGTGCCCTGCTGCTCGTCCCCACCTACTTCCAGCAGGTGCGTGGCGAGAGCGTCCTGAAGGCCGGCCTGCTCGTCGCCCCGCAGGGCATCGGCGCCATGCTGACCATGCCGATCGCCGGCACGCTCGTCGACCGCATGCCGGTCGGCCGCATCGTCCGTCGGCGTCACCGGCCTGGCGTTCAGCACCGACCCGAGCACGCCGGTCTGGCACATCATGGCCTGGCTGTTCATCATGGGCCTCGGCATGGGCGGCACGATGATGCCGATCTTCACGTCGGCGCTGAAGACGCTCAAGGCCCACGACGTGGCCCGCGGCTCGACGCTGATCAACGTCGTGCAGCAGGTGGCCAGCTCCATCGGCGTCGCGATCATGACGGTGCTGCTCACCAACGGCATCAAGAACTCGGCCGCCGCCAGCGCCGCCCAGGAGATCGGGACGGCCCAGGCCGCCGGTCAGCAGCCGCCGGCCGACGCCGCCGAGACCGCGCAGCGCCTCGGTGACAGCTTCCTGCCGACGGTCCTGCAGGACACGGCCGACGCCTTCCACCACACCTACCTGGTGGCGCTCGCGCTGATCGTCGTCGCCCTCGTGCCCGTGGCGTTCATGCCTCGCAAGCGCGAGGCGTCGCACCTGCTCGACGACGAGGGCCGTCCGCCCGTCGTCGTGCACTGAGCACCACGTCTGACGTCTGACGTACGAGGGCCCCGCACCGCTCGGTGCGGACGACCACGAGGTCGACGTTGACGTGCTGCGGGCGCGTGGCCACCCAGGCGACCACGTCGGCGACGTCGTCGGCCGTGAGCGGCTCGTCGACGCCCCGGTAGACGGCGTCGGCGCGCTCGGTGTCGCCGTCGAAACGGGTCAGCGCGAACTCCTCCGTGCGCACCATGCCGGGTGCGACCTCGCACACCCGCACGGGCCGGCCGAGGAGCTCGAGGCGCAGCGTCTCGGTCATGACGGCCACGCCGTGCTTCGCGGCCGTGTACCCACCGCCGCCCTCGTAGGCGATGCGGCCGGCGGTCGAGCCGATGTTGAGCACCGTGCCGGCGCCGCTCGCCTCGAGCGCCGGGAGCAGGGCTCGGGTGACCTGCAGCGTGCCGATGACGTTCGTCTCGTACATGGAGCGCCAGTCGTCGGGGTCGGCCGACTCGACCGGATCGAGGCCGATCGCCCCGCCGGCGTTGTTCACCAGCAGGCTCACGGCCGGGCCCGCGGCCTCGGCCAGCGCGGCCACCTGCTCGGCGTCGGTGACGTCGCACGGCACGGCCAGGCCGTCGATCTCGGCGGCCAGTGCCTCGATCCGCTCGACCCGACGCGCCGCGCACACCACGCGGTAGCCGGCGCGGGCCAGCTGACGGGCCGACGCGGCGCCGATGCCGCTGCTGGCACCGGTGACGACGGCGACGGGACGGGCGGTGCTCGGGTTCGACTCGACCATGCGCCCATCGTCGCACCCGCCCGGACGCCCGGCGCGACACCCGTCGGCGGAGGGGGAGCGCTGCGCCGCTGGGCGGCCCGGGCCAAGATGGTGCGGTGACCTCCCTCCCGCTGCCGCGCCGCGTGGCCATGCTCTCGGCGCACACGTCGCCGCTGGAGCAGCCTGGCAGCGGCGACGCCGGCGGGATGAACGTGTACGTGCTCGAGCTCTCCCGACGCCTCGCGGCGCGCGGGGTCGAGGTCGAGGTGTTCACGCGGGCCACGTCGCGGCACCTGCCGCCGGCGGTCGAGGCGTCGCCCGGCGTCGTCGTGCGGCACGTGACCGCCGGGCCGTTCGAGGGGCTCACCAAGGACGACCTGCCGAGCCAGCTCTGCGGGTTCGTGCGCGACGTGCTGCGCGCCGAGGTCGAGCAGGGGCCCCACCACTTCGACCTCGTGCACAGCCACTACTGGCTCTCCGGGCAGGTCGGCACCGTCGCCGCCGAGCGGTGGTCCGTCCCGCTCGTGCACACCATGCACACGATGGCCAAGGTCAAGAACGCCCACCTCGCCGAGGGCGACCGCGCCGAGCCGATCGGTCGCGTCGTCGGGGAGGAGGAGATCGTGCGCATCGCCGACCGGCTCGTCGCGAACACCGAGGAGGAGCGTCGCGAGCTGCTCGACCTCTACGCCGCCGACCCGTCGCGGGTCGACGTCGTGCACCCCGGCGTCGACCTCGAACGCTTCCGCCCCGGCAGTCGCGACGACGCGCGCCAGGCCCTCGACCTGCCCGCCGACGCTGCCGTGCTGCTCTTCGCCGGTCGCATCCAGCCGCTGAAGGCGCCCGACGTGGTGCTCAAGGCCGCGGCCGACCTCCTCGCCCGCGACCCCGCGCTGCGCGAGCGGCTCCAGGTGGTCGTGGTCGGTGGGGCGTCCGGCAGCGGCCTCGACCGGCCGACGTCGCTCGCCGACCTCGCCGCCGAGCTGGGCATCACCGACGTCGTGCGCCTCGAGCCGGCGGTGACGCAAGACGTGCTCGCCACCTGGTACGCCGCGGCCGACGTCGTGTGCGTGCCGTCGCACAACGAGTCGTTCGGGCTCGTCGCCATCGAGGCGCAGGCCTGCGGGACGCCCGTCGTCGCCGCCCGCGTCGGAGGGCTGTCGACCGCCGTCGCCGACGGTGTCAGCGGCGTCCTCGTCGACGGGCACGACCCGCACGACTACGCCGACGCGCTGCACCCGTTGCTGACCGACCGCGCGCTGCGCGACGAGCTCGGCGCCAAGGCCGTCGCCCACGCCTCGGGCTTCGGCTGGGACGCCACGGTCGACCGGGTGCTCGAGGTGTACGCGCGCGCCGTCGCGGCCCGCGCCGAAGGGAAGGACGGGTGAGCCCGCGTGAGTGACGACCTGACGAGTGACCAGCGGCACGCGCTCGAGGTGATCCTCGACGCCGTCGCCCAGGCCGGGCTCGACCACGTGCGCCACGGGCTCACCGTCGTCGAGGTCGACCTTCCGGGCGAGCGGAAGCTGAAGACCACCACCCGCCTCGAGGTCAACCGGCACTCCCTCGGCGTGCACGCGTTCGTCGCCCGCAACCCCGACGAGAACCACGAGGGCGTCTACCGCTGGCTGCTCGAGCGCAACCTCAAGCTCTACGGCGTCGCGTTCGCGATCGACTCCGCCGGCGACATCTACCTCGACGGCCGCCTCCCCCTCGTCTCCGTCACCCACGACGAGGTCGACCGGCTCCTCGGGTCGGTGCTCGCCGCCTCCGACGACTCCTTCAACACCATCCTCGAGCTCGGCTTCGCCTCCTCCATCCGCAAGGAGTGGGAGTGGCGCGAGTCGCGCGGGGAGTCGACGGCGAACCTCGCCGCGTTCGCGCACCTGCGGCCGAAGGGCTGACGTCCTGCTGGTGCGCCGCGTTGCTGGTGCGCTGCCGCAGGGGGCGTGTGCTTGCTGGTGCGCTGCCTCGGCTCGCGCTGGGTGCGGCCTCCGAAAAAGCCACCCGGGCGGTAGGTAGCGCGCGGAAAGCGGCCCTGTTTCCGCGCGTCACCTACCTCCCACCGGGCAGGTAGCGCGCCTCACCTACCTCCCACCGGGCAGGTAGCGCGCGTCACCTACCTCCCCCACGCCTGACCCCGCCACAGCCCGGGGACCCGGCCCAACCATCGCGCCGGCGGGTCGACGCCCCCGCATGCCGACAGCGCCCCGGTGTCAGGGGTGGGAGATCGCCTCGCGGACCTTCGTCGTCAGGGCGGTGAACTCCGGCAGGGCGCGCAGGTCGGCGGGGGCGACCTGGCGGGCGTGGGTGGAGAAGCGAGCGGGCTCGTCGAGCACGATCCGGCCCGGTCGGGGACTCATCACCAGCACGCGGGAGCCGAGGAAGACGGCCTCGTCGACACCGTGCGTGATGAACAGGATCGTCTTGCCCGTCTCGCGCCAGATGGTCAGCAGCTCCTCCTGCAGACGCTCGCGGGTGAGCGCGTCCAGGGCGCCGAACGGCTCGTCCATCAGCACGATCTCGGGGTCGTTCGTCAGCACCCGCGCGATCTGGGCGCGCTGCTGCATGCCACCGGACAGCTCGTACGGTCGCAGCCCCGCGACGTCGGCCAGCCCGACGAGCTCGAGGTAGCGCTCCGCCGTGCGGTACCGCTCCGCCTTCGCGACGCCGCGCACCTTCGGGCCCAGGGCCACGTTGTCGCGGACGTCGAGCCAGGGGTACAGCGTCGGCTGCTGGAACACGACGCCCCGCTCGCGACCCGGTCCGCGGACCGGCCTCCCACCGACCTCGACGGTGCCCCGCGTCGGCTCCACGAAGCCGGCCAGGATGCGGAGCAGCGTCGTCTTCCCGCACCCCGACGGTCCGGCCAGCGTGACGAGCTCGCCCGGCTCGATCGTCAGGTCGATGCCGTCGAGGGCGCGCACGACGCCGTCGCGGGCCCGGAACTCCTGCTCCAGGCCCGCGACGGTGACCGCGAGGTCGTGACGCTCACTCACCCGCGGCGGCCTTCGCCGGTCCGGGGTCGACGCCGTCGGCGTACGTCGACTCGGGCGCGACCTTGGCGATGCCGTCCTGCGTCAGCAGGAACTGCGCCGTCGAGAAGAGGTCCTGGCCGAGCTTCCCGCCAAGCCAGTCGGCGCCCGCCTGCTGCGTCGCGTCGAGGAACGTGAAGCCGGCGAACTGCTTCTCGGCGTCGGCGGCGCTGACGCCGATCTCCACGGCCGCGCTCTGGGCGGCCTTGGCCGGGTCGTCCTTGATCTGCTTGACCGCGTAGTCCTGCGCCTTCGCCCAGACGGCCAGCACCTTCGGGTTGTCCTTGACGAACGTGCGGTCGGCGATGGCGAGGTCGAACGTCGGCTTGCCGGCCTTGGCGGTGTCCTCGCTGGTCAGCACGACCTTGCCGCCGTCCTTCACGAGGGTGCTCAGCGTCGGGTCCCAGATCCAGGCGGCGTCGATGTCGCCGCGCGACCACGCCGGCGCGATCTGCTCCGGCTCGGTGTTGACGATCGTGTAGTCCGACGGGTCCTCGCCGGCGTCGGCGATGGCCTGCAGCAGCGAGAAGTGCGCGGTCGAGCCGAACGGGGTGGCGATCGTCTTGCCCTTGAGTCCCTTGATGTCGGTGGCCTCGCCGTCGCGCACGACCAGCGACTCTGCGGAACCGATGACGTCGTGGATCCAGATGACCGACACGGGCAGGTCGAGCGGCGCCGACAGCGCCTTCGTGCTGGGCGAGGAGCCCGCGAGCCCGATGTCGAGGCTCTTGCCGCCGAACGCCTGCACGACGTCGCCGCCGGACGCGAAGTTGCTCCACTCGATCGTGGCGTTGGGCAGGCAGTTCTCGAGGATCTTCTGGTCCTTGACGACGACGTCGCCGTTGGGGATCTTCTGGTAGCCGATGCGCACCGTCGTGTCGACGGACTCGTCGGCCTGGAACGGGCACGCGTCGGCCGAGGCCTGCTC
>LUMS01000400.1_pt1 | contig 15271 bp, 21 predicted proteins | sample 729711 | NCBI WGS metagenome assembly LUMS01 (sample SAMN03860298, study PRJNA289734) | marine metagenome | biome: seawater column; feature: ocean; material: water; isolation source: Red Sea water column Station 192 - depth 25m | place: Saudi Arabia: Red Sea | collected 2011-10-15 | depth 25 m | reverse complement strand
GTCCAGCCCGGCAGGTCGGTGGGCGTCGACCATGCCGCGTCGTCGAGCTCCTCGAGCAGGGCGATCGTGTCGCGGACGCTGGCCAGCCAGGCGTCGACGTAGGTCTGCAGCATTCAGTCCTCCAGGGTGCGCTTGCGTCGGGTCCACCAGGTCGCCAGCGCGAGCGCGACGGCGACGGCAGCGGCGATCCAGGCGATGCCCGCGCCGTTGCGGGTGCGGTCGAGGAAGCCGTCGGCGACGGCCACCCGGTAGGTCGCGGCGTCGGCGGCGCGGTCTTTCGGCGTGCAGCGGACCGCGACCTGGTCCGATCCCTCACGCTCGAACGCGATGAGGTACCAGGTGGAGCCGTCCTGCGGGACGCGCAGGTCGATCGGGGCGTCCTCGAGCGTCACCGGCTCGGCGCCCTTGGCGGGCCCGGTGGCGGTGCACGTGACGTCGCGCTCGGGCTGGCGGACGTCGGTGAAGACGGCGAGCGAGGCGCCCTTGGCGTCGACTCGCTCGGTCAGGTTCTGCAACGTCGCGTCGCGGACGTGGTCCCACGCGCCGGCCGCGACGACGGCCGAGGCCATCCATCCGCCGATCGCGAGCAGGAACGCCGCGAGGTACCACAGCGGGCTGGTCAGACGCACCCGCTCACTCTGGCACACGGCACGGTGCCGGTCAGGTCGGCCACGCGCGACGGCTTGACCGCGGGCGGCGGAAGGAGGACGCTGGACCCCGCTAGTTGAGGTCAGCGGCGTCGCGCTGCTCGCCGGCGGCGTCTCGGTGCTCCTCGGCATCTGGGGCGACGTCGGCGCCCTCGGGCTCGCGATCCTGCTGCTCGTCACGGCCGTGCTCATGCACGCGTTCTGGAAGGAGAGCGACGCCCAGGCCAAGCAGATGGAGATGGTCGCCTTCAACAAGAACGTCGCCCTGGCCGGCGGTGCGCTGGCGCTGTTCGTGATCCTGTCGACCGACTTCGCGCCCTACACGCTCACCGGCGCGCTCATCAACTGGTGACGACGCGGGGCTGACGAGACACGCTCGGGGCGTCCACGAGACGCTCCAGCACGAGGGCGAGCGGCGGCCACGTCGCTCGCCCTCGGCGCGTCCAGACGTACGCGCGCATCGTGACGCCGGGGTCGTGGAACGGGACCACCGTCACGCCGTCGCGCGGACGGCGCCAGAGCGGCAGCATCCCGACGCCGAGGCCCGCCACCACCAGGTCCTCGACGAGGTCGAGGCTGTCGGACAGGTGCTCTCGTGGGACTCGCGCTGCTCGTGCCCGTGGTCCCGTTCGCGCTGGAGATGCTGGCGCTGCGGCGGCTCACGACCGCCGCCTTCGGGACGCTGATGTGCCTGGAGCCGGCGATCGCCCTGGTCGTCGGGCTCGTCGCGCTCGACCAGGTGCCGGACGTGGGCGCCGTGCTGGGCCTGGCCTGCGTGGTCGCGGCCGGCGTGGGTGCGACCCGGTCGGGTGGCCGGGCGCCCGTGCCCTCGGCCTGAGCCGCACCCACGACGAAGCCCCCGCCCGGTCCCGGGCGGGGGCTTCGTCGTGGTGGTCGGTGCCGACGGCTCAGAAGGCCGCCTCGTCGAGCTCCATGATGCTGGCGTCGACGTTCTCGGCCATCGCGCGCTCGGCGGTCAGGCGGGGGAGCACGGTGCGCGCGAAGAACGACGCCGCCGCGACCTTGCCCTCGTAGAACGCCTTCTCCGAGCCCGTCGCGCCCTCGTCGAGCTTGGCCAGCGCCACCTCGGCGCCGCGCAGCAGCAGCCAGGAGACCACGAGGTCGCCGAGCACGTAGACCAGACGCGTCGTGTTCAGGCCGACCTTGTAGAGGTTCTTCAGGTCGCCCTTCTCGTCGGCCGGGTTGCTGGCCATGAGGTCGGTGAACGCGGCGCCGAGGATCGCCTGGGCGTCGTCGAGGCCGGTCGCGAGCAGCTCGCGCTCGACCTTGAGGCGACCGTTGCCGGCCTCGCTCTTCACGAACTCGCCCACCTGCTCGGCGAGGTAGCCGATGGCGCGGCCCTTGTCCTTCACGATCTTGCGGAAGAAGAGGTCCTGGCCCTGGATGGCGGTCGTGCCCTCGTAGAGCGTGTCGATCTTGGCGTCACGCACGTACTGCTCGATCGGGTAGTCCTGCAGGAAGCCCGAGCCGCCGAACGTCTGCAGCGACTCGGTGCCCAGCAGCACCCAGGAGCGCTCCGAGCCGTAGCCCTTGACGATGGGGAGCAGGAGGTCGTTGACCGACTCCTCGAGCGACGCGTCCTCGCCGGACTCCGCCTTCTGCATGATCGCGTCCTGCCAGGTCGTCGTGTAGAACACGAGCGAGCGCAGGCCCTCGGCGAAGGCCTTCTGGGTCATGAGCGAGCGGCGGACGTCGGGGTGATGCGTGATCGTCACGCGCGGCGCGGTCTTGTCGGCGGCCTGCGTGAGGTCGGCGCCCTGGACGCGCTCCTTGGCGTACTCGAGCGCGTTGAGGTAGCCCGACGACAGCGTCGCGATGGCCTTGGCGCCCACCATCATGCGGGCGTTCTCGATGACGCGGAACATCTGGTTGATGCCGTCGTGCACCTCGCCGAGCAGCCAGCCCTTGGCCGGCTCGCCGCCACCGGTCGACGGGTCGCCGAAGGTGACCTCGCACGTGGTGGAGACCTTGATGCCCATCTTCTTCTCGACGTTCGTGACGTAGGCGCCGTTGCGCTCGCCGGTGAGCTCGCCGGTCTCGTGGTCGAAGTGGATCTTCGGGACGAGGAACAGCGATAGACCCTTGGTGCCGGGGCCGCCGACGCCCTCGACGCCCTGGGGACGCGCGAGGACGAGGTGCATGATGTTCTCGCTCATGTCGTGCTCGGCCGAGGTGATGAACCGCTTGACGCCCTCGATGTTCCAGGAGCCGTCCTCGTTCGGGTAGGCCTTGGTGCGGCCCGCGCCGACGTCGGAGCCCGCGTCGGGCTCGGTGAGCACCATCGTGGCGCCCCACTGGCGGTTGGTCATGAACTCGGCGATCTTCTTGTCGCGCTCGGTGCCGTTCTCGAACACGATGCGCGCGAAGGCCGGGCCGGCGGAGTACATCCAGATGGGCGGGTTCGCGCCGAGCACGAACTCACCGATCGCCCAGATGAGCGAGGAGGGGGCCTTCTGGCCGCCGAGCTCCTCGGGGACCTGCAGACGCCACCACTCGGCGTCCATCCAGGCCTTGTAGCTCTTGGCGAAGGCGGGGTTCATGGTGACCGTCATCGCCTTGGGGTCGTAGACGGGCGGGTTGCGGTCGGAGTCCTCGAAGGAGGGGGCGAGGTCCTCGCGGGCCAGCCGCTCGGTCTCGGCGAGGCTGCTCTTCGCGGTGTCGAGGTCGAGCTCCTCGAACGCACCGGTGCCGAGGACGTCCTGGCGTCCGAACAGCTCGAAGAGGTTGAACTCGACGTCGCGCAGGTTGCTCTTGTAGTGGCTCATGACTGCCTGTTCCTGGATCGGGGGTGCGGTGTCCGGTGCACACGTGTTACCGACGGGTGCTACCGGCAGGTAACTTCAAGTATCCGCAGATGAGGGGCCCGACACAAGTCCCGGGGGCCGACTCGTGCGTCACGCGGGTCGACCGACCTCCGTGCGCCGGTCAGCGGGACAGGTGGGGGACGAGCCCGACGACGCCGTGCAGGTCGTCGACGACGTGGTCGGCGCCCGCCGCGCGCAGCTCGTCGGGGCTGCACGGACCGGTCGGCACGGCGACCCCGACGACGTCGGCCGAGCGGCACGCCTCCATGTCGTGCACGTGGTCGCCGACGTAGGCAGTGACGCCACGGGCGCGGAACACGTCGGCCTTGCCCTCGCGCCACACCTCGCCGACGACGTCGAGGTCGATCGCGAGGTGCTCGAGGTGCAGGGCGGCGTTGCGCCCGTTCTTGCCGGTGACGACGAAGGCCTCGCCGCCGGCGTCGAGCACGGCCTGCACGGCCTCGCGCGCGCCGGGGAGCAGCGCCACGCGCGGGATCGCCAGGTCGGGGTAGAGCGCGCGGTAGCGGTCGGCGACCTGAGGGACCTGTTCGGGCTCGAACCAGTGCGCGAGCTCGGCCTCGAGGGGCGGTCCGAGGCGCGACGTGACGAGGTCGACGTCGATGAACGTCCCGGTCTCCTCCGCGAGGGCCCGGTAGGTGGCGCCGATGCCGGGCCGGGAGTCGACGAGCGTCATGTCGAGGTCGAAGCCGACGACGAGGCGGGTCACGGGCCGAGACTAACGAACGCCGCCACCGGCGTCGGGGGAGCGTCGGTGGCGGCGTGCGTGGGCCCGGAGGTCGCGCCGGGCGGCGGGTGACCCGGCCGGGGCGTCGGGACCTGGCCGGGTCGGGGGCCGTCGGTCGCGGGGACCGACGGCGGGTCTCAGAAGCGCTGGATGGTCGGGATCCGGCCGTAGCCGTCGCGCGAGACGAGGTAGGCGGACTTGGTGACACCGACGGTGACGACGACGGCGCCGAGCACGGCGAGAGCGATCATGGGGGGCCTCCTCGAAGGGGGTGGGGACGAGCTGACACGCCCATGGTCGCGCGGGTAACTGTCAAGGACAAGCGAAGAGAACTACATGTAACGTGTAGCATCACTACATGGACGTGCGGCGACTCATGGTTCTCAGGGAATTGTCGGAGCGGGGCTCCGTAGGCGCCGTCGCCGATGCGATGAGGGTCACACCGTCGGCGGTGTCGCAGCAGCTCAAGGCGCTGGAGAAGGAGGCCGGCTACCCCCTCGTCGAGCCGTCCGGGCGGGGCGTGGCGTTGACCGAGGCGGGGCGTGCGCTGGCCCGCGCGGCCACCGACATCGCGGTCGCCATCGAGCGGGCCGAGGGCGAGTGGCGCGCGTTCATGGAGCAGCCGGCCGGCCGCGTCACGCTGGTGACCTTCCCGACGGGTGGGGAGATGCTGCTGCCCGGGCTGCTGACCAGGATGGCCGAGCGGCCCGACGTCGAGCTGGTGTGCACCGACACCGAGGACCCCGACGCCGTCGGCGACCTGACCGCCGACCACGACGTGGTGCTGTCGGACTCGCCCACGACGTCGGCCGCCTGGCACGACCGCGGCCTGCAGGTCGTGCCGCTGATGAGCGAGCCGCTCGACGTCGCGCTGCCGCAGGACCACCCGCTCGCCCGCAAGGCGAACCTGTCGCCGCGCGACGTCGTCGACGAGACCTGGATCGGCGTCCCGCCCGGCTACCCCTTCGACCGGGTCCTCGAGCAGGTGGTGGTCGCGACCGGCCAGCCCGTGCAGGTCGCGCAGCGCTTCGCCGACAACGGTGTCGTCGAGGCGATGGTCGCGGGCGGGCACGGCCTCGCGATCCTGCCGCGCTTCACGACGCGCGAGCACGGCAACGGCCTGGTGACCCGCCCCCTGCTCGGCGTCCGCGCCCGCCGTGAGATCTCCGCCGTCCTGCGCCCTGACCGCTTCGAGCGCCCCTCCGTCCGCCTCGTCGTCCAGGCCCTGCGCGAGGAGGCGCGCCTCGTCGCCGACGCCCACGGCGCCGCGTGAGCGGAGATTCCCAGGTCGACCTGGGAATCTCCCCACCAGGCACGGGAATCTCAGCCGAGCACGGAGAGCAAGCCGTGCGCGGCTGGGATTCCCAGGCCGACCTGGGAATCCATCCCCGACCGTCAGTCCTTCGCGAACCGCGCGGCGAAGCGCTCGAACTCCGGGCTCGACAGCGACTCCGCCTGGAACTGCGCCTCGACGTCGAGCGACGTGGCCGCGTCCGACGTCGCCGCGACGCGCAGCGACTGCTTGACGTGCGCCATGAGCGTCGGATTGCGCTCGCACCAGCCGAGTGCGACGTCGCGGGCGCGGGTCTGGGCGTCGTCGGCGATCTCCTGGGCGATGCCGAGGCGCAGTGCATCGTCGGCGCCGATGACGTCGCAGGCGAGGGCGATGTTGAGGCCGGCGCCGACCGCGGGTCCGTGCACGGCCGCGATGGTGGGGATCGCGAGGTCGCGGATCGGCAGGAACGACGCGTAGACCTTCATGAGGTGCTCGCGCAGCTCGTCGACGGGCCGGGTGCGGTCGCCGAACAGGTTGGTCACGTTCGCGCCGGAGCAGAACGCGCGTCCCGCGCCGGTCACGAGCAGCGCGCGGGCGTGCTCGTCGGCCGCCACGGTGGCCACCGCGTCGCGCAGCTCGTCGAGCAGGGGCCAGTCGAGGGCGTTGAGCCGCTCCGGGTCGTTCAGCGTGATGGTCCGCAGCGGACCGTCGGACTGCAGCAGCACGAAGGACATGCGGGCACGGTAGCGGCCGGCGCTACAGGGCGCGTCGCACGACCTCGGCCATGCCGGCGTACCCGCGGTCGTTGGGGTGGAAGCGGTCCTCGGCGAGACGTCCCCGCCAGTCGCGCATGTGCGGCACGCGGAAGTCGGCCACGCGGATCTCGCCGCGGCGGGCCCGGGCGTCGACGACCCGGTTGAAGGCGACGGCCGAACGCTGCAGGCCCGGCTGCGTCGCCACGACCGTGCCGCGCGGGACGGCGTCGAGCAGCTGCTCGGTCGCGGCCGGCAGGCGGCGGCTCCAGCGCGGGCTCATGAGGTCGTTGTTGCCGATGAGCAGGGTCACCAGCGCGACCTCGTGCCCGAGGGCACGCACCTGCTCGAGTGCGGGGAGCTGGCGGTCCAGGACGTCGAGCACGCGCGCGCCGTTGAACGACAGGTTGAGCACCGCGACGTCGCGCAGGGCCGACGGCGGGTCGCCGGCCAGCTGGCCCACCCAGCCGCGGTCGGGCGCGCTCGCGCCGATGCCCTGGGTCATCGAGTCGCCGAGCGCGACCCACAGCGGACGACCGGAGCCGAGGGCGCGACGGTTCGCGTCCTCCCACCAGCGCGCGTAGGGCTCGACCTGCTCCATCACGCTGCGGACGCCGGGCAGGACCAGCGCCAGCTTGGAGACCACCGGGCCGGGCGGTCGTCCGCTGAGGTTGGAGTACTCGAACGTCGTCACGCGCCCAGTGAACCAACGGGCCCGTGGTCGCGCAGGTCGCGTGAGCGGGCTCACGGCTCCAGCAGACCTCGGAGACCAGAGGTTTTCGCGCAGGTCATGCCGACGAAACACCGACTGTGTTTCATCGTAGGCAACAAAGTTTCGTCGCAAGAATCAACGATCTGGAGGGTGTCATGACCGCCGACACGCAGACCGCCACGTCCGTCCCACCTTTCCGCGTGACCGCGGACGGCCACGTCGGGCTGCCTCCCATGAACGTCGGCAGCACGCTCGGCTTCATCGGCGACGTCTACGAGAACCCCGACGACAGCGTCATGTGCTCCGGGTACTTCGAGCTGCTGCACACCGACGCGCCGCTCGAGTACGTCTACGACTACGACGAGATGAAGGTCGTGCTCGAGGGCGAGCTCCACCTCGTCAACCTCGACACCGGGCAGGAGCTCGTCGCACGCCGTCACGACGCGATCTTCTTCCCGCGGGGCTCGCGCATCGGGTTCAGCACGCCCGACCGCGCCCTCGCCTTCTACACCGGGCACCGCGACGCGAGCCTGCTGTGAATCCAGCCCTCGAGCTCACCAGCGTCCCGGCGTGGGCGGTCCAGCCGTTGACGCCGCCGTGCGACCCCACCGCGACGGCGTGCACGGCCGTGGCCGTCGGACCTGACGCCGTCGACGTCGCGACCACGTGGCTGCCGTCACCTCGGCCCCCACGCACGTCGGGGGCGTCGTCGCCTGCACTGGGTGCGAGCGACGGCTCGTCGTGCACCACCACGTCTCCCGCCGGCAGGGGGCCTTCCTCGGCTTCCAGGTCGACGCTGAACGGTGGGAGACGGGGCAGTGGGAGCAGGGGCAGTGGGAGGAGGGGGCGTGAGCGCGGCCCTCGACCTCGTCGTGGCCGCCGTCGACGACACCGTCCCCGGCGTCCGATCGGTGCGGCTCGTCCGGCCCGACGGCGGAGCCCTGCCCGGGTACACGCCCGGCAGCCACGTGGTGGTGACCTGCGGACCGCCGGGCTCGACCGCGAACGCCTACTCGCTCACCGGCGACTCCGTCGCCCCGCGCGCCTACACGATCTCGGTGCTGCGCCTCGACGCCGGCCGCGGCGGCTCGCGCTGGGTGCACGCCCTGACCACCGGCGACCGGGTGGAGGTGACGCCGCCCCGCTCGGCGTTCCCGCCCGTGCTCGCCGCGCGTCGGCACCTGCTCGTGGCCGGCGGCATCGGGGTCACCCCGATCCTGTCGCACCTGCGCAGCGCAGTGCGGTGGGGACGCGACGTCGAGGGGCTGTACGCGCACCGACCCGGCGCGGCGGCCCATCTCTACACGTGCGGCCCGGCCGGGTTCATGGACACCGTCACGCTGGCCGCCCGACGTCTCGGCTGGCCCGACGAGCGCATCCACGTGGAGCACTTCGGCGTCGACGACCTCGACCCCGGCGAGCCGTTCGAGGCCGTCCTCCGGGCGTCGGGACGCACCGTCCCCGTCCCGTCGGGCACCAGCCTGCTCGACGCGCTCGAGGGCGCCGGGCTCGCGGTGCCGAACCTGTGCCGGCAGGGCGTCTGCGGCGAGTGCCGGGTGCCCGTGGCCGCCGGCACGCCGCTGCACCGCGACCTCGTCCTCACCGACGCCGAGAAGGCCGCCGCCGACACGCTCCTGTGCTGCGTGTCGCGGGCCGCCGACGACCGACTGGAGCTCGACCTGTGACCCAGCGTGGACCGCGCCCTCGTCGCGGGCTTCCCGTTCCCGTTCCCCACCGACCGCTACCGGTACTCCACCAACGTCGAGCCGGCGCCGCGCGCCGTCAGCACGCCCGCCGGGCAGTGGGGCGCGAGCCTCGTCGACGTCGACGGCGAGTACCACCGCGAGCTGGCCGAGCGCGCCGTCGTCCTCGAGCGCGACCCGAGCCGCTACGCGGTGCTCGACCACATGGCACCGGCCTGCTGGGACACGATGCTCACGCTCATGCGCGAGCTGGCCGCCGCCTACCCCGACGTCATGAGCCTCGACGGCGACGGACCGTCGTACGTCTGGACCAACCGGCTCCTCGACGTCGAGCAGCCCTTCACGTACGCGCAGCCGTCGACGCTGCCCGACGAGCCGCTGCGCTACGTCGCCTCCCAGGTGCAGGAGGATCTCGTGCTGCTCGACCAGCGCGACGGCGACCTGTGGGGCGACGCCGGCCTGGTGACGTCCGCCGCCGACTGGTCGTTCGGCTTCGACGTCGGCATGTCGTTCTTGGAGATCCACGGCCCCGTGCCGCGCCTGCGCGAGACCGGCGTCATCACCCGCGCCCGCGAGTTCATCATGCGGCTCCAGCCGGGCGCGCCGTACCGGCGGACGAACTGGACGCTCACCGTCGGACGCCGGCTCGACGTGTCGACCGAGCGGTACCCCGAGTGGGGGCCGGACCGGCCGCGCATGCTGACCGTCGACGACGTGACGTTCGGCCGCGAGGTGCACCTGCGCACCGAGGTGCAGCACCTGGTGCGCCTCGAGGAGTCCGGCGCGGTGCTGTTCCTCATCCGCACCTACCTGCTGCCGTTCGAGGAGCTCGCACGTGTGGAGCCGTGGCGGGCCACCACGGCGGCCGTGCTGGCCGACCTCCCCGACGACATCGCCGACTACAAGGGCATCGCCGGCTACCGCGACCGCGCCGTCGACTGGCTGCACGCGCACGCGCCCTGAACCCCCGACCCCGGACCGGCCCCCCGGTCCGGCGCGACGTCCCGCCCGGGGCGTCGTCACCACCCCCCACCCGAGGAGGTCTGTCGATGACCGCAGCCGACGTGGCGTGGATGCTCGCCGCATTCGCCGTCGTCCTGATCATGTTCCCCGGCATCGCGCTGTTCTACGGAGGCATGGTCGGGCCGAGGAACGCCCTGAACATGCTGATGATGTGCATGAGCACGCTCGCCGTCGTGTCCGTCCTGTACGTGCTCTACGGCCACGGCGTGGTCGTCGGCGACAGCCTCGGCGGCTGGCGCGTGATCGGCGACCCGCTGCAGCACCTGGGCTGGACGGGCATCTACGACGATCCCGGTGACGGGTCGATCGTCGACCCCTACTGGTTCTCCTTCTACGTGCTGTTCGCCGCGATCACGGTCGCGATCGTCGCGTCGGCGGCCGTCGGACGCATGAAGTTCTCCGCGTGGCTCGTGTTCTCGGGCGTGTGGCTCACGCTCGTGTACCTCCCGCTGGGCCACCAGGTGTTCGCGTTCGACGGCGAGGACACGAAGGGCGGCTGGCTGCGCAACGTCGTCCAGCTGCACGACTACGCGGGCGGCACGGCCGTGCACATGTCGGCCGGCTTCGGGGCGCTCGCCCTGGCGCTCGTGCTCGGCAAGCGTCGCACGGTGCAGATGCGTCCGCACAACCTGCCGATCGTGCTCGTCGGTGTCGGCATGCTGTGGATGGGCTGGATCGGCTTCAACGGCGGCACCGCCGGCGGCGCCAACTTCCTCGCCCAGTTCGCGATCATGTCGACGCTGCTCGCCGGCTGCACCGGCATGATCGGCTTCTGCCTCGTCGAGCGGCTGCGCGACGGGCACGCCACCACCCTCGGGATGTGCTCGGGCGTGATCGCCGGGCTCGTCGGCATCACCCCGTCGGCGGACGCCGTCGACGCGCTCGGTGCGCTGTTCGTCGGGTTCGCGTCGGGCGCGGTCGTCGCGTGGGCGGTCACGTGGAAGTCGCGGCTGGGGATCGACGAGTCGCTCGACGCGTTCGCGGTGCACGGGATCGGCGGCATCGTCGGCTCGCTGTGCGTGGTGCTCATCGGCTTCGAGGGCGCACCGGCCGGCATCCGCGGCATCCTCCTCGGCGGCAGCTGGGACATCGTCTGGCGCGAGGTCGTGGGCATCGTCGTCGTGTCGGGCTACGCGTTCGTCGCGACGTACGTCATCGCGCGCGTGCTCGACCGGGTGATGGGCCTGCGGGCGCCGGAGGAGCACGAGCTCGAGGGCATGGACCTCACGCAGCACGCCGAGTCGGCGTACGACCTCGAGAGGACCTGACGTGAAGCTCGTGACCGCCGTCGTCCAGCCGCACCGGCTCGACGACGTCAAGGAGGCGCTGACCGGGCTCGGCATGGCGGGGCTCACCGTCACGGAGGTGTCGGGCCATGGTGCGCAGAAGGGCCACGCGGAGGTGTACCGCGGCGCGGAGTACCGGGTGGAGTTCCGGCCGAAGGTGCGGGTCGACGTGGTGGTCTCCGACGCCGACCTGGAGGCCGTGCTCGACGCGGTGACCGAGGCCGCCCGCACCGGCCGGATCGGCGACGGGAAGATCTGGGCGACCGACCTCGTGGAGGTCGTCCGGGTGCGGACGGGGGAGCGCGGTGAGTCGGCAGTCTGACGGCCGGCGCGCCCGTCGGGCGTGAGGAGCGCGGCGTCGCCCGGGGGTCGACGCCGTGCTCCCCTCGTCGCCTGCGGCGCCCAGGGTCGGGTACCTTGGGCGTCACCGGCCGATGTAGCTCAATGGCAGAGCGCTTGCTTCCCAAGCAAGACACGCGGGTTCGATTCCCGTCATCGGCTCCGAGCGCAGCGAGGAGTCGCTGACGGGAATCGAGTCGGGCCCCCTGCGCGGCGAAGCCGCCGGACTTGGGATCCCGTCATCGGCTCCATCGCGAGGCGTGGCCACCTGTCGGTCGGCTCGGCGCCGTCACCCCCACGGAAACCGGCTCCCCCCCAGGCAAGATTCCCGTGGTTGGTGCCGGTTTGCGTGGGGCCCCACGCAAACCGGCGCGCGCCGAGAGGCGCGATCAGCCGTCGGACTCGCGCTCGAGGAGCGCGAGGAACTCGTCGGCCATCGCGAGCTGGCGCTCGAGCTTCTCCCGTCGGGCGACGGCATCGGCGCGGACCTGGGCCAGGTGGGCGCGCGCGTCGTCCGGTGATCCCGTGCCCCGCAGGGCCTCGAGGTCGGCCATCACGGCCTTCATCTCCTCGATCGAGAAGCCGAGGGGCTTCATCCGGCGGATGACGAGGATCTTCTCGACGTCGTCCTCGGTGTACAGCCGGAAGCCGCCCTCGGTGCGGCCCGACGGGTGCAGGAGGCCGACCTCCTCCCAGTGGCGCAGGCTGCGCAGCGACAGCTCGGTCCGTGCGGCGACCTCGCCGATCTGCATGAACGCCGACGCGTCACCGCTGCCGTCCGTCATCCGTGACCATCCTCACCGCTCGCGACGTCGAACCCTACCCTCACGTGAGGGTAGGGTTCAGTGCAGACCTTCGACGGCACGAGCCGTCCCGCCCATGGTGCCGCACGCCGCGCCCGGGCCCTCCCCACCACCTCCCCGACCAGGCGCCGACCGTCGCGCGCCCAGGAGCCCCATGTCGTCCACCGCCGTCCCGGTCCACGAGCCGACCACCGTCCGCGCCGCCCTGCGCAGCCCCCGGGTCCTGCGCACCGAGGTACTCGCCGGGCTCGTGGTCGCGCTCGCGCTGATCCCGGAGGCGATCTCGTTCTCGATCATCGCCGGCGTCGACCCCCGCGTCGGGCTGTTCGCGTCGTTCACGATGGCCGTCGCGATCTCCTTCCTCGGGGGCCGTCCCGCGATGATCTCCGCCGCCACCGGCGCGATCGCCCTCGTCATCGCGCCGGTGATGCGGGAGCACGGCTACGACTACCTGATCGCCACCGTGCTCCTGGGCGGCGCGATCCAGGTGGTGCTGGCGCTCGTCGGCGTCGCCCGGCTCATGCGGTTCGTCCCGCGATCGGTCATGGTCGGGTTCGTCAACGCCCTTGCCATCCTCATCTTCCAAGCCCAGCTGACGCACCTCGTCGACGTGCCGTGGCTCGTCTACCCGATGGTGGCGGTCGGCATCGCCGTCATCGTCGGCTTCCCGCGCGTCAACGCCGTGGTCCCGGCACCGCTGGTCGCGATCGTCGCGCTCACCGGCTTCACCCTGCTCGCGTCGATCACCGTGCCCGACGTCGGCGACCAGGGCACCCTGCCCGACAGCCTGCCGTCGTGGTTCCTCCCCGACGTCCCCCTGACGCTCGACACCCTCCGCATCATCGCGCCCTACGCCCTCGCGATGGCCGTCGTGGGTCTGCTCGAGTCGCTGCTCACCGCCAAGCTCGTCGACGACATCACCGACACCCCCTCCGACAAGACGCGCGAGGCGGTCGGCCAGGGAGCCGCCAACGTCATCACCGGCTTCTTCGGGGGTATGGGCGGCTGCGCCATGATCGGCCAGACGATGATCAACGTGAAGGTCTCGGGTGCGCGCACGCGGATCTCCACGTTCCTCGCGGGAGTGTTCCTGCTCGTGCTGGTCGTCGGGTTCGGCGACGTCGTCGCCCTCATCCCCATGGCCGCGCTCGTCGCCGTCATGATGATGGTGTCGGTCGGCACCTTCGACTGGCACTCAGTGCGTCCGGCCACGTTGCGACGCATGCCCCGCAGCGAGACGGCGGTCATGCACCGTCTCCAGCGACGCCGACGGGACCACGACCGCCACCTACCGTGTCACCGGGCAGCTGTTCTTCGCCTCGAGCAACGAGCTGTACACGCGGTTCGACTACGCCGACGACCCGGCACGCGTCGTCGTCGACCTCTCGGACGCGCGGGTCTGGGACGCCTCGACGGTGGCCGCGCTCGACGCGATCACGACGAAGTACGCCCGGCGTGGCTCGAACGTCGACATCGTCGGGCTCGACCCGGCGAGCGCGGAGCGGCACGAGCGCCTGACCGGTCGGCTCGGTGGCCACTGAGCGTCAGAGCCGTACGTCACGCCCGTCGACTCCGTCGAGCAGTCGCGCGACGCGCCCCAGCGCCCCCGGGACGACGGAGTAGAAGGCCCACGTCCCGCGCTGCTCCCGGGAGAGGAGCCCCGCCTCCACCAGCACCTTGAGGTGGTGGGAGACGGTCGCCTGGCTGAGCCCGACCGGGCCGGTGATGTCGCAGACGCAGGCCTCGCCGCCCTGGTGCGCGGCCACGAGCGACAGCAGCCGCACGCGGTTGGGGTCGGCGAGCGCCTTGAAGGTGCGGGCCAGCTCGACCGCCTCCTCGCGCTCGAGCGGCGTCGACGCCAGCGTCCCGCCACAGGCCGAGGCCGTGGTCGGAAGCGGCGAGGAGGTCACCCGGCGAGTATGCCCCAGGACCCGCTACGCTCCCTCCATCGATGTCCGTCGATCTATCTGTCTCGACGAAGGAGCGGCCGTGCAGCAGCGCCTCGGCACCACGTCGTCCAGCCCGGCACCCCCGGTGGAGCGGCTGTCGCGGCTCGACCGGCTGCTGCCCGTCTGGATCGTGCTGGCCATGGCGCTCGGGCTGCTCCTCGGCCGCACCGTCGAGGGGCTCGACTCCGCGCTCGAGGCGGTGTCGGTGGGCTCCGTGTCGCTGCCGATCGCGGTCGGGCTGCTCCGCTCGTCCTGAACTGGGTCGTCGGACCGGCCCTCATGTTCGCGCTCGCGTGGCTGTTCCTGCCCGACCTGCCGGAGCTGCGCACCGGGCTCGTGATCGTCGGCCTCGCGCGCTGCATCGCGATGGTGCTCATCTGGAACGACCTCGCCTGCGGCGACCGCGAGGCGGCCGCCGTGCTCGTCGCCGTCAACTCCGTCTTCCAGGGCGTCGCGTTCGGGGCGCTCGGCTGGTTCTACCTGCAGGTGCTGCCGGGCTGGCTCGGGCTCGAGACCACGTCGGCGGAGTTCTCGTTCACGGCGATCACCCTCAGCGTCGTGGTGTTCCTCGGCGTCCCGCTCCTCGCGGGCTGGGCCACCCGGACCCTCGGCGAGCGGGCGCGAGGTCGTGACTGGTACGAGTCGAGGTTCCTCCCGCGGCTCGGCCCCTGGGCGCTCTACGGCCTCCTGTTCACGATCGTCGTGCTGTTCGCGCTGCAGGGCGACGCGATCGCGAGCCGGCCGCTCGACGTCGCACGCGTCGCGCTGCCGCTGCTCGTCTACTTCGCCCTGACGTTCGCGCTCGGGATGCTGCTCGGACGCGCGCTGCGCCTCGGGTACGCCAAGAGCACGACGGTCGCCTTCACCGCCGCGGGCAACAACTTCGAGCTCGCCATCGCAGTCGCCGTGGGCACGTTCGGGGTGACCTCAGGCCAGGCGCTCGCCGGCGTCGTCGGCCCGCTCGTCGAGGTCCCCGTCCTGGTGGGTCTCGTCCACGTCGCGCTCTGGGCGCGTCGCTTCTACCCCTCCGAGGAGTCCCCCCGATGAGCCGTGCCCGTCCCACCGTCCTGTTCGTCTGCGTGCACAACGCCGGACGCTCCCAGATGGCCGCCGGCTTCCTGCGCGAGCTCGGCGGCGACGACGTGGAGGTGCTGTCGGCCGGTTCCGCCCCCGCCGACCAGGTGAACCCCGTGGCCGTCGAGGCCATGGGG
>LUMS01000202.1_pt2 | contig 15287 bp, 13 predicted proteins | sample 729711 | NCBI WGS metagenome assembly LUMS01 (sample SAMN03860298, study PRJNA289734) | marine metagenome | biome: seawater column; feature: ocean; material: water; isolation source: Red Sea water column Station 192 - depth 25m | place: Saudi Arabia: Red Sea | collected 2011-10-15 | depth 25 m | reverse complement strand
GTCTAATGCTTCTTGATTTTTCAATGATTCTCTTACTGTGAATGTTTCGTTTGCAGTGAAGCTTGGATTTGTTGTTTTTGACTGTATAACAGTTTTTCCACCTTCGTATCTGAATAATTGGAAATCACCTACGTTTCCTGTAGTGTCTGCTTGTCCGTCTATAGTCTGTTCTGTAATGTTGAACTGGGTGTATAAGTCACCAGCTGATAACGCTGTTCCACCATTCGCGGCATCTAATTTGAATATCGCTTGATGATGTGTTGCGTGTAATGGTGCACTTACAGTTGAGAAACTTCCGCTAGCCGAGCTGTATAGTTTTGCAACAATGTTCGCACCTGAGTTTGCTGAAGTTGTCTTGAACCAGACTGAACCGTTAGGTCTGTTTTCGTCTGCTGTTTTCCAAGTTGGTCTGCTAGTGTGTGCCGCTTGTAAAAATTTAACTCCATTGTAAGTTCCTGCTGTTATTCCTAGTTCTGCTAAAAGTCCTGAACCTTCCTCTATTCTGATAGTGTTGTCACCTGCTGAAGAGTCACCAAATGCCCCACCGTTGTGGAATATTTCAAGGTTTCCTGTTACTGAGTTTACTGATGCAGATATACCTGCCAATGCCGCTCCATCGCCACCGTCACTTGATGTGTTGATAGCTGTTGCAACGTCTGATAAAGCTGTGCCACCTGTTGTAACAGTTGTGCCATTAATCACCATAGTGGCAGAATTTGTTACTGTTGTTCCAGAGGCCACTGTAAACACAGGAAGTGAATTATGCCATGCCTGAGATCCAACATGTACCCATGTGTTACTTGCAGTCTTTTTGTATATCTTGTTTGTAACGTGTGTAGTGTTAATTGCATAATCACCTTGCGAACCAATTGATGTTTTAGGAAACGCTGTTGAACTGTTTCCTACCAGGTCACCTACTGAAGTGATTAAAATTGGCGTGATTGCTGTAAAAATTTGATTAGTTTGTGACCATTCAAATATTCCATAAGAGCTTGATGCAAGGTCAAACCAGTATGTTCCGTCTGTTGGTCTAGCTGTCGGTGCCGATGCACTTCCAACTAATTCTGATGTGTTTACGTTAGCTCTTAAAACGAAAGCTCTGTTGGCAACTCCTAAGAATGAGTATGCCGCTTGTAAACCGTATTCATTCAATTCATAACCATTTAATGAATTTCCTGAAGTGTCAGTGTAGAATTTCGGATCTCCGAATGTTTCTGTTAATTCTCTTTGAGATGAGATTAAGAAAGCAGTGTTAGCCTGTGCAGTGGTTGTGCCAGATGCCGTGCCGTCGCCTGCTCCGTTTTGCTTATCTTGTCCTGATGCTACTATAAAAAGAGGTGTAGTACCCGCATCTGATGGTACGTAAAAACTTTCGTTTATTACTGAAACCTCTACTCCTGGTGATGTCAATGTTGCCATTTTTCGTATTCTCCTTGCAAGTTGTACGTAACTAGAGTTATTTATTCAATCGTATGGTTTTTACGATATAACTTGCTATTTTTTAGGTACCTATATAGGCAACGTAAATAACCATATGTCGTACAGAAATAGGCCTATATGCAAGTTATGTAAAGCCAAGCCAAGGGCGTATGCTTATCGCAAGGGCATCAAGATATACTGGCGAAGCCTTTGTGACTCCTGTAATAGAAAAAAAGCAGGCAAAAAGATAGGTGGCATCACACCCTTACAGCGTTCAGGATACAGGAAGAAGAAAAAGTGCGAACTTTGTGGATTTAAGGCACAGAATCAAACCCAACTAGATGTGCTGTTTGTGGACGGAAATATGAGAAATACTTTGTCTAGTAATTTAAAAACTGTCTGCGCCAACTGCCAGCGGTTAAGCGGCGTCAGAAGACTTGGATGGAGAGTAGGGGATCTTGTTGCTGACGAGTAATTCATCTATCTTTGCTGATAGTTGTTCTTTTGTGCCGTTATTTTCAATTACATAATCAAATTCTTCTTTTGCCCAGGCATATTCAGAACTGTGTATTCCTGTAGGCTCTATGTTACCCTCTACATAATTTGTAAACCATTCTGGATCTGCACCTCTTTTAACCAGTATTATTATGCCACCATGTTCTCTGATCTTTTTTACTTCGTTGGGAAATCTTGTGTCTGAAATTACAGTGTTTTGTCCTTTATATCTACCTATGCAACTGTCTACCCAGATAGAATCATACATGTTGCCACGCATCACTTCAGTGCCAAAATGCTGTAACACCCATCTTGGAGTAACAGGCTTACCGAATTTTTCGCTCCAGAATGTATCTGGTTGTTCTCTCCAGTGTCTACTTGATTCTGTATTGCCTTCCAGCATTTCTCGGTCCCAGTTGAACATGGCACTTACTGCATCTTTCAAACTTTTTGCAAAACTGTCCCTTATGTAACCGTGTTGTGTAACCAAATGTTCGGCCGCGGTATCTTTACCAGAACCTATTAGTCCTACTATTCCTATAAGCATTTATAGATTATACTATCTTTTACTAGCAGGGTCAATAGTTAAACCAGCCCATTTATTAACTATTGGTTTATTTTTGTCCTCTATGAAAAATCCGCCATCTGCTTTAAATTTTCCTTGGAACATACACAAAGTGAACCTCATTTGGTCTGACGGATTTGAATAACTATGCCAGGTTCGATCAAGGTCACTGCAGAAGGTGAAATGTGTGTTGGGTTTCCATGGTAATGTTTTTATAAAATTGAAATCTTCTGGATTAGATGTCCGGTTGCCGGTGTGCTTTTGTCTTGCTATAACTCCTTCTTTAGCAGTGTACATTGCTGTTCCTAAGTTTTCATCGGGATCGATGTAGATTATAGAAGTCCAAGTTTTAAAAATATTATCGGTATGAATGTAATATTCAAAAGGTGCCGGTGGATCCACTTTTATATGAACGTTTAGACCTCTTTTTTCATGCCAATGGTAGTGTGGAAATTTATCACACAGAGCTCTGGCATTGTCCAGCACTGCCTGACCAATCTCTTGGATTTCGTCTATAAAATCTATGCCCCAGTCTTTCCACTGTGCTGGATATAGGTATATTGGAGCGTGTAGAGTATTATTATTTTTGTATATTTTATCTATCCATTGGGCAAATTGTCCCAACGCACCTGTTTTGGGATCGCTATGTACTTTCCTCCATTGACTGGTTGAATCGTTGAACTCTTTGAATGAAGGGAAATCATCCCTTGTGAAACTTGTCCTGTCAGTGTCTTTATTGTTATAATTTTTCAACCTGTCTCGGTCAATGTTTACTATGGACTTTTTTAATTTGTCGAAACTATCAGCAGGCAAGGCATCTGGGAATTGTGCATAAGGCCATGGGTCAGTTTGGGTGGTGGCCTCCAAGCATCTGTTTACAAAATATTCTCCTAATGATGTTGTCATCCTACGTATTTACTGGAAAACATAAAGCGGTGTTAATTCTTTGTTTTATTTTTTTTTGAGTCTTTTTTCAATTTCTAATTTTGCTTCTTTTACCGCACCGATTATGGTTTTCCTCATATCTAATTTTTTGCTTTTGAGTGCGGCTATTGCAACATTCTCAAGATCGTTAACAATTTCTTCTAATTCATCGATGGAACAATCTTTATATCTTTTGTAACTAGAATCTGTCATGACACTTTTATTTAAATGAAAAAAATTTTGAATTAACCAATAACAAAACTATGGGGAGTGCCGCCTTCTGAGTAATTTCCTATCTCTGCTTCTAGTTTCTCCATCTCGGCTTGTCCTTGACTTTTTAAAGCGTCACCGTTCAGTGAAGTGCCACCTTGTGGACCTGCAATGGTATTGAACTTTCCCCTTGCTTCTCCTATCATAACTTTTGACACAGCGAGGGTGTAATCTCTGATCCATGGCTTGGCATATATGTCCTTGAACAGTGTTATGTCAGGTCTAAAATTGTCGGTGTGCATTAGGACAGTTTCGTTATCTGCTCTGGGTCTTTGTGTGATTGTTAATTTTTTAGTTGCTACATCAAAATGGAACTGTATGAAACTTCCAAACAATTTACCCACTAATTCCTGGTATGAAGCAAAGGCGTAGTAAGTGGCCAAGCCACCTGTTGCACCTGCCCTTAAAAGATATGTGTTTGTGTATGCTAGGTTGAAAGGTTCAAATAATGTACCACCTTCTCCACCTTCTGTTCTTGATCCTACTGTCCTTCTATTCAAGTTCCTTACATTTATAATCTCATCCGGTAAGATATATGTGTTTTGATTTTTCTTTAGTTCTAGAAAAGCATAAGATTCTTCGACAGCATTTGATGATCTCTGTCTAAATTTATTTACGGCTCTTTCCAGTGCCGTTTGGTAGTGTTTTGGGTCTAATTCGACGTCGATCATGCCCTCACCGAGGTTATTTTTCACGTAATCGAATATCTCTTGTTGACCTGTTTGTAGTTCTGACATACACATATTTATAGCCTTTGCCTGTGCAATAAATATGTGTGATATGCCAAGATTATCCATTTTCAAGCCAGAGAAGGGCAATGACTACAAGTTCTTTGATCGCAACATCAAGGAGATGTTCACTGTGGGTGGAACTGACCTACACTTCCACAAATATTTAGGGCCATATGATCAAGGTAGTACTAATAAAGACGGCGACGCAAGTCCAACTTTGCCTCAGTATTCGGGCGACAGTCTAAACGAAAGGACAATTCAAGATTTGTTATTTTTAGAGAACAGGGACAGGAAATATGCTAGTGATATCTACATAGTAAGGGGCATATACAATGTACAAGATGCCGACTTTAACTTGTCACAGTTTGGAATGTTCCTACAGAACGATACATTATTTTTAACTGTTCATCTTAATGACATAGTAGAAAGAATTGGCAGGAAGCCAATGTCAGGTGACGTGATAGAGTTCCCACACATGAAAGACGATTTTTCATTAGATGAAAGCATACCTATTGCCCTGAAAAGATATTATGTTGTTGAAGATGTAAATAGAGCCGCCGAAGGTTTTTCACAGACATGGTGGCCGCATTTGTTAAGATTAAAAATGAAATCCTTAGTTGATTCACAGGAATACAGAGATATTGTCGGAGATGCAACAACAGAGGGTTCTCTTGCCAATTACATGTCTACTTTTAACAGAGAAAAAACCATTAATGATCAAATTGTTGCACAGGCGGAAGCAGATGCTCCTAAGTCTGGTTTTAATTACAAGCAATATTATGTTGCACCAATCGATGAGAGGGGCAACATCAGGACTGACAATGTAAACACAGCAGATCAAAGGGTAAGCACTGATAAAACTGTAAACGCCGTAATCGACACACCGGCGGCATCACACTATGGTTTTTATCTTGACGGCGATGGTGTTGCACCAAACGGTCATCCTGCTGGATTCGGCATATCTTTTCCAAACTCAAACATAGACAAAGGCGACTACTTCTTAAGAACTGATTTTCTACCAAATAGGTTGTTTAGATATGACGGCAACAGGTGGGTAAAAATTGAAGATTCTGTAAGAATTAACATGACGAACAACGATTCGAGGGCAAACTACAAAACCGGATTTGTGAATAACACCACCACAGATACGATAAATGGTTTAACAACAGAACAAAGACAATCATTAACCAATGCATTGAAACCAAAGGCTGACAATTAAGAATGCTACATTTTTACGAAGGACAGATTAGGAAATTCTTAACTCAATTTATTCGAATATTGAGTAATTTTTCTGTTGAAACAGGAAAAGGAAAAGATGATCAAATAACATTAAGAGCTGTTCCTGTAATTTATGGAGATCCTACAAGACAGGTTGCAAACATAATTAGAAACAATAGTGAAAACGCACTAAATTATGCACCAAAAATTGCTTGTTATGTGAGAGAACTGAACTATGATAGGGAAAGAATGCAAAATCCTTATCACATAGAGAAACAGCATTTGAAAGAAAGGGGAGTTGATGCTGATGGCAATTACACTAATCAGCTAGGAGCAGGATATACTATTGAAAAAGTTATGCCATCGCCTTTTAGATTAGAGGTAACAGCAGATATTTTTTCTTCAAACACAGACCAAAAATTGCAAATTTTAGAACAAATTTTGTATTTGTTCAATCCAGATTTTGAAATTCAAAAATCTGACAATTACATAGATTGGACAAGTTTGAGTTATGTTGAACTCACAGGAATAACATTCAGTTCGAGGACCATTCCGGTGGGAGCAGAATCAGAGATAGATGTTGCATCAATTACTTTTTCAATGCCAATTTGGTTGTCACCACCGGTAAAAGTGAAAAAACTGGGTGTGGTGCAGAAAATTATAATGAGTGTGTACGAAGATGATGGTGGCATAGCAAAAGGATTGATAGACGGATCTCTGCTATCGAGAAGTTTCATCACGCCAAACAATTTTGGATTGTTGGTGTCAGGCAATCAATTAAGACTGTTGGGAACAACAGGGGTAAATGTTAAGTCAGGTGGGGATGGTTTCTATACAGGAGCTAGAGACCCAGGACTGGCTGACCCTTTCGAAACATTTGGACCTGCTGTGAACTGGAAAGTATTGTTAGAACAGTATGGCGTTGTAACAAACGGTACTTCACAAATCAGATTGACGCAACCAAACGGCAATGAAATTATCGGAACTATTGCCACAACAACATTAGATGATACAATATTACTTTACGACATTGACCAAGACACAATTCCGGCAAACACACTGACAGGAGTGAAAAAAATAATTAATCCGTTGACATTTGCACCGGGAACTCCTAGCAATGGAGATAGGTATCTAATAATAGATCAAATAGGTGACTCAACTGCAACTGTGCAAAGTTCAACATGGGGATCACTTGTGGCAAGCGTAGGTGATATTATTGAATATAGCAGTGCTGAAAGCAGGTGGAGAAAAGTCTTTGATGCATCAGATCCTGATTCTACACAACATTATGTTACCAATCTTAACACAGGAATACAGTACAGATTCAATGGTACAGAATGGGTTAAATCATACGAAGGTGTATACACACAAGGTAACTGGACCATAGTCATAGACGGTGGCTTCACTGCTAACGACGATGCTTCTGGACAAGACGCAACTACCCCTTGATAAATCACTGCTAATCTGTTACAATAAAGCATGAATAAAAATATTATATGTTCTGGTGCATTATTTTACAGCACATCTACCAAGCGGTTCATGTTCCTACAAAGGACGTCTGAGAAGACTAAAGGCATGTGGGGATTGGTAGGAGGCAAAACTAAATTTACAGAATCAGCGTTCGAAGGACTTAAAAGAGAGATCGAAGAAGAAGTTGGAGCCGTTCCCAAGTTTAAAAAAGTTATTCCTTTGGAAATGTTTACATCAAATGATGAAAAATTTTTCTTCCACACTTATCTTATTGCAATAGAAACTGAATTTATTCCTAAACTTAACGGTGAACATTCTGGGTACTGTTGGACTGCCTTTGAATGCTGGCCAAAAAATCTTCACATGGGTCTAAAAAATACTTTGAACAACAAAAGTATCAAAGGAAAATTACAAACTATACTTGATTTAATTACTTAATTACCCTGCACTTATCTTTACAGTGCCGTTGTCGTTCCACAACTGTCCGTTATTTTTTGGATCTTTTGTTGGCAAGTCTGAAGCCATTACTTTGCCTTTGTTGTTTATCATTAGTGTGCCGTTGTCGTCGGGTAGATCTATGTTTCTTTTTGTAGTGGATGTGCCTGACACAAAAGTTTTTTTGCCGTCTTCTGTTTGCCATACAAATGGAACATCACGGTGTGCGTAGATGGCATTGTTGGCGACTGTCAATAAAGGTTTGTGTTGGCCGTCTTTTCTGCCGATTATCTGAATCACGCTTTGGTCCTGACCTTTCCTGTTGTCTTTAATGCTACCTTTTATTGAACCTATTCTGATCTCTTCGCCTGCGTCGTTTTGGCCTTTGAACTCGAGGAAGGTGTCTGCATTGATTGTGATATTTTTTCCTACTTTAAACATATATGGGTATTTATTGTTGTAGCCAAAAAAAAAGGCGACCCTAAAGCCGCCTTTTTGTTCTACTAAAAAGTATGAATATTTATTAGTTGTTAGTTCTCACTGCACAATTTACCAATTTGATGCCTGTATCGCTAGAACTTTCTAATGCTCTACCAATTACATGGAATGGTGAAATTGATTCGCCTGTAGCGGCCGCTCTTGCACAACCTTTTACTGATGAACTGACTAATCTTTGACCTTTAGTCACTGCACCTGTTACTCTGACTGGAGTTCTTCCTGTCATTGCAACAAAAGGATGTGAATCACTGTTACCTGCCGCGGCATTCATGGCATAAGCTGGTTGGCTAGAAATTACACCAAATACTTGATCAGATAATTCTGATGTTGTTTCAGTTATCTCTGCGTCACCGCCTACCATTACTACTGCACCTTCTGACATAGGAGCGTCTGCTTCGAAACGCTCCGCAACGTCCGCGTACTGTGCTGAAGTTGCTAGGGCGTGTACTACATTACACCTTACATCGACCAAGTTAACCTCTGATGCTGTAATATCTGATGGGCTTTCATTGTCTGTACCCCTTGCCGCTCTCAAGGCAGTAAAGGCACCACCCGCGTTACCGTGGATTGTTGTACCGTCATCTACAAAGCCTTCGTCCCATACCCAGAAAAGATCTTGTTCTGTGGTACTTGATGTTACACCTCTGTTGATAACCAGTCCGGAGTAAGTTGGCATACCAGAAGCGGCAGATACCGTTCTGTTACACTCAATAAAGTTATCCTCAACTGATAGTGTTGTCGTGTTAATGATTGTGTTAGTACCTTCAACAGTCAAGTTTCCGTTTACCTTCAAGTCATTAGTGATCACTGTCTGGCCTGTAGCTGTGATAGTACATAGTCCTGAAGATGAGATAGTTAAGTTTGTACCATTACCCTCGATCTTCTCACCATCATCACCAAATGTAATACCAACGTTAGCTGGCATGTTTACATCTCCTGTAGCAGTCAAGTTAATGTCTGCACCTGAATTGACAGTTAGGTCAGTGTCATTAGATTCAATTTTTTCACTTCCATTGGCATCAAACACTAATCCAACGTTTTGTGGAATATGAACGTCTGTTGTTGCTGTTAAATTAAGTTGGTTACTTGAAGCTATTGTTAAATCAGTGCCGTCTCCCTCGATCTTCTCGCCATCGTCACCAAAGGTTAGACCAATATCCGCACCAATGTTGATATCACCGTTTGTGCCAACTGTGATTGTTAGGTCGGTATCGTCTGATTCAATCTTTTCGTGTGTACCAAATAATATTCCTACGTTTGCTGGCACAACTACGTCTGCCGTAGCTGTAAGGTTGATGTTGTTTCCTGAGATTGTTAAGTCTGTTCCATCACCTTCGATTTTTTCTGCATCGTCTCCAAATGTCAATCCGATGTTTGCTGGTATGTTTATATCAGCACCTGCTGTAAGGTTGATGTCTCCTGTACCCTTTGCCGCCAAGGTAAGTCCGATGTTGGTGTCATCACCTGTTGCTGTAAATGATGGTGGATTTCCAGTCGCCGCGTTTGTTACGTCGATCTGGTTGACAGCTGATGATGTCGTTTGGAATATAAGCTGTTCATTTCCGTTGGCATCTGCTATAAAACCTGCGTCTGCAAATTTAGGTGTTGTTAGTGTTTTGTTTGTGAGTGTTAACGTTGCTGACGCTTGATCATCAACGTATTTCTTGTTTGCGAAGTCACCGTCACTTGATGGTGCCGCTGTTGCTCCGCCTGTGATTGTGTTAGCTGATGCTGATATTACAATATCACCAACTTCCAATCCATTGTTTACTCTAAAGTTTCGTGTTGTCATGGTTCCATATCTCCCGCATGATTGTTAATAATGCTGTATTTATGCTTTTATTTGTGATTATTCAGCTAGACAGTTGATTCTGTATGCATTTACTGTTGTAGATCCACCAGATGTTGATGCTATGCTCATTTGTAGACTGTTGTCAGCATCTGACTTGAATCCAGCTGTAAAAGTCAATTGAGTTGTGGTTTTTGTGGATACAAAAGGTCCTGGTGTGACTGATGCCTCACCAGGCGCTCCAGCACAGTAAACTTCTTGGACACTGTACGCACCCTCTGTTGAGTTACCTCCAACCACATAATACAAAGCCGCTGTCGCATCATCAAGGTCAAAATCGTCAAATGCTGTTGCACTTGAACTAACTGTTGTTGCGGCAATTATTGCCTGGTTACTATTTTCTTCAGCTGTCATTGAATCTGATAGCAAAGTTTTGTGTATTTTAAGAGATAAGTTAGTGGCCAAGCCCGACGCTGATAAAACCACATTAGATGATACTATCTGTGCTGTTAAAGTTATCATGTCGTTGTTACCTGTGTTGATTGTACCATACTGTGTCACAAATGCAGTTGATCCATCATGAACCACAAGTGCTTCGGTGACACCGGTTTCAGTTTTGGCGTTGTCGTCAATCAAAATTAAATATTTTGCCGCCCTGAACGATGCATGAGCAAATGTGTCTATGACTTCTGACGCAGAGTCCACATCTGTGTTGGAGGTGGTGATAGTGACTCCTGCTGTTGCATCTGATGTGTTAGCTCTTGATATAGGAATTTTGTAATAGCTGATTTTTGAATCTGAACTTGGCGCTGTAATTTTGACCCTCACTTGATCACTAGATATGTCAGCAGTGGTTGATGGAAGAGAGTTATCTGCTCCTGAGGCACCTCCCCTCGGACCTCCAATGAATGCATCCGTGTTGTTATGAATTACTGAGAAGCATGAGCCACTTGAATGGTCATTTGATAAATCATTTAATGCCACAAAGTACCAGGCCAGGTCAGCACTTGTTGATTGGAAATAATCAACAGTCCTAGCTGAAGTTCCAACTGATTTATTGTTTTTTATCACAGCTCTTGTGTCATCGGATGGTGTACTCGCTACAGAACCAAATGATAACACACCAGAACCATTAGTTTTAAGGACATCTCCTGATGATCCATCTGACGTTGGCAGTTTGAATGCAGTACCACCGGACGTTAATATTAAATTTGTGCCATCTGATGATACAGATTCGTTTGAATCATGCAATTGAACAGTTGGTGTCCCACCAGAATCTGTTATTAAAATTCCTGTGTTGTGTACGTGTGTGATTGCTATTTCTCCATCGCCGCCTAATTTTAAAATTGCACCATCACTTATTAATTCTAAATCGTCACCAACGGTTATGTCTGTAGATACTACAATTTTTCCTGTGCCTGCTGGTGTTAAATTTATGTCTGCATTCGATCCATTTGAAACAACATCGTTTGTTGTGACACTAGTTGCTGTAACGGCTCCAGCGAAAGTTCCTGCACCGTCTACGTCTAAACTTGTACTGTTTAACAGTTTTAATTCATCACTGTTCAACCTCATTGCTATGTTGTTTGAGCCTGCTTTCTTGATGTTAAATTCAATAGCGCCGTCTTCTGTGCCATCTGATGCATCTAGTATTTTTCCAGATATAGAACCATACTGAACTTCCTGGTCAGCATCGTTCTCACCTTTGAGATTGATAGATCTCCTAATGATAGATCAGCAAAAGAGAGTGTTCCTGAACCGTCTGTCTTTATAAACTGTCCTGTGGTTCCATCCGAACTTGGATATGTCAATCCTGCCAATACAGTAGATCCAGATACATTAAGGGTTCCGTCAACTATCAGGCCTTCATTTATGTTAATAGATGCAGAGTCAGATGAACTTAAGGTTGTACCACGCACTGTGATTTCATCTAGTACGATGTTACCTGTGCCTGAAGTAGTGAATGTTAAGTCTGCGTTTGTAGGTGCAACTAGGTTTGTGATTGAAATATCACCTTCTGCTCCGAATTCCAATCCATCTGCCGCCGCGTTTACTTTTAGGACTTGTCCCGCAGAACCTATGGATGATAAACCAGTACCACCGCTGGCTATCGGAACAGTGTCGCCCGACTGGAACTCTGCCAATCCAGTGGCCACATTTGATTCGTTGAATACTACTCGTACCGGTGTTCTATCTGCCATAATGTTCTCGTACTGTCCCCGGCCTTCTTGCACTCACCGGATGGATATCCTATTAACAAGTGTATTTATTGCGTGTTTTTAAAATTGGAATAGTGTTATTCCAGCGGCGTTTGAAGCTAGAGAATCGCCATTTGATAGTGTAAATGTTTGTTCAGCATCTGTGTACACAGGAACGTCTTCGACAGTGGCGTTGAACTCGAGAGTGAGGTCGGCAGTGCCGGCCAACAACTGGGCATCTGTCCGATTTGTGCTACCGTCACTGACAAAAACTTTCACATTTTGTATTGGTCTTGCGGCTGTTTTATTAGTGGCACCATTCAATGATATAGGGTTGTTGACTACCTTACTACCTTCTGGCAGTGTGGCACCAGTTGCCGAAATAGATATTGATCCTGTGCTGTCTGATGATATCGTTGCACCGCCTAGGTCAATTGTTTCTGCCGCTACAAACAATGTCTGCCATCTACGTGAACTTGAGCCTAATTGGAATACCCCGTCTTGGCTTGGGATAAGATTTCCTGCAATCTCGATTCCGGGAGTAGAGTCTTCTGTTGATAGTGTAGTCCCTGCTACCCTTATGCCTTCTATCACAACGTTACCGTTGCTTGAATTAAGTGTGAGGTCAGCGTTGCTAGGTGATGCTATTGTTGAGCCAACAAATGAAATATCACCTGTGCTACCACCTCCACCAACTCCTGATATTTCACTATCGATGTATGCTTTTATTGACTGTTGGGTGGCTAGTGCAGTCGCACTATTTGAACTCATATTATCTTCATCTAGTATGGTTGTGACTCCTGCTCCTGAGCCTATTTGGAATGTGTCATTTATAACCACACTGCCGGTCCCAGATGTTGTTAATGTAAGATCTGCATTCGAAGGCGCTGAAAGTGTTGATCCTGTTACAGATAAATCGCCAAGGCTACTTGATGAACCACCACCGCCAGCACTTGCAATTTCTGTGCCGCCTGGAGTTGATCCATCTCCTAATCTAAGACTGCCTGTGTCTATGTCTACAGCTAGGTAACCGTCTTCTATAATATGACTTGCGAGGCTGTAATCTTTGTATGAACCTACTAGTTTCCTGAATGCCATGTACGCTCCTTAGTTTTGACCAGATAACGTCTTTAATCTTTGTATAAATTCACTTTCGTTTTTTGGCTGTGTATTCTTCATTTCTTCAGGCACGCCAGGATTATCACCATTTGTGACCACTGGCTGTTTGACCAGAGGCTCGTCGACTCTGGCTTCTTCGTCTGCGGCTCTTTCGTCGGCGTCCTGTTGTATGTTTGAGAACTGTCCAAGATCTTTGCCTGCTTCTTGTTTTTTCAATTCTAATTCTTGTTGTGGTGGGAAAACTGATGGAACTGTGTTTGGATCGTCTGAATCAACTTTGCCTGGATTATCTACGTTGGCATCTGATTTTTTTTCTGTGTCTGTATCTGACAAAGTTACACCCTTTGCACCCATCAGTTGGTTTAACAATGCTTCGTCCTCTTTGTCTGGGATGGCCTTGATGTTGATGTCGATCTCTTTATATCTCATTCATTATCCTTATGATACAAGTGCATTTTGACGTGCTAACACCACCCAACCAGTTGATTGATACATTAGTACTATGGTGTCCTGAACATCGTCAAATGTTATCCTTGTTCCGTTAACAAAGTTGTCCGGAGTTACTATTCCACTGCCGCCGTCTGTCTTCATTGAGAGTATTTTTAGCTGTCCTTCCACGCCATCTGCTAATGAAAAGGCCTGTGATCCACCGGTTGTTATTAACAGTGTGACTGTGTCTGTTAAATTTACAACTCCTGTGCTACCTGAGCCAGTTAGCGTTTGAACACCAAAAACATTTCCTCGAGAAAATAAAGTGCCTGTGACATCTACTGCTTCTGCTACTGTGATCTTTGTTGAATCTGCTGAATCTAATGTTGTACCATTTACTCTCAATGCACTGATTACGACATCTCCTGTGCCACTTGCTTGTAAAGATAATTCTGCGTTTGATCCATTGGATGTTATCACGTTTGTTGTCAAACTGTTTGCAGTGATGTCCGTTGCTGTGACTGTGCTGTTGAACGTAGCGGCACCTGCCTCGCTCATGTCGAGTGTCAATGCTGTTACTGTTGCACCGTTATCGTTTCTGACCCTGCTCAGCCTACCAAATTCTGTTCCTGCATCTTTTAAAATTAAATCTGCGTTGTCAACGTCTAAGATGACATCTCCACCTGCATCAAGTATGATGTCTCCTGTTCCTGATGATGCAACTGTCAAAGCCGCGTTTGAACCATTTGCTATTATCTCGTTGGTTTGTAGAGATCCTGTTATGGTTGTGCCAAGTATGGTCGCTCCACCACTTAGAGTAGTTGCTCCAGTCACTCCTAATGTTGTTGAAACTGTTGCCGCTCCTGTTACTGCCAATGTTGAACCATTAAAAGTTAAATTTCCTTCTGCTGTTATCGCTGATGTACCAGTACCTGTAAGCACCGCGTTGTCGGTCAAACTTGATGCTCCTGTACCACCGTCTGCTACCGCTAAATCTGTTATTCCTGTTATAGTTCCACTCGTGATAGCGACTGCGCCTGTCACCGTTAAAGTTCCGTCAACTTCTGTGTTTTCGTTTATCTGTACAGCAGACGAATCCGAACTATCTATAGTTGTTCCATTAAATCTTAACGCACTGATCAGGACGTCACCTGTACCACTTGGTTGAATACTTAAATCTGCATTGGAACCATTTGCTGTAATCTCGTTTGTTGTTACTGAACCTGCTGTTAAGTTTCCTTGAACAGTGAATCCCACACTTGTCAAAGCACCACTGAAGGTTCCTGTTGTTGCAGTCAAAGCCCCAACCTCTAATGCTCCAGCTGTGACAGTGATACCACCGGACTTATCTGCACCAGTGGCAGTCGTCGTTCCTATCTTGAAAGAGTCAACAGATTCATCCCATATAATTGCCGCATTGTCGCCTGTGGATCCTCGTTCAATAATAAGTCCTGAATCATTTGAACTTGCAGATATTCCTGTCTGTAATTCTATTAGGTTGTCCTCTATTACTGTGTTTGTGGTGCTTATAGTTGATGTTGCACCACCTACTGTGAGGTTACCACTAACACTGACATTTAAACTGTCAAGTGTGATGGTGTTTGCACCCGATCCGGAGTTGAATCCGTCGCCTGCTTTTATGGTGTAATCACCTGATGTACGTAGAGTTTTTGCCATTTGCTATTATTTATGTAGAAAAAGGGGGAAGTAAAATACTCCCCCCTTTT
>LUMS01000216.1_pt1 | contig 15857 bp, 18 predicted proteins | sample 729711 | NCBI WGS metagenome assembly LUMS01 (sample SAMN03860298, study PRJNA289734) | marine metagenome | biome: seawater column; feature: ocean; material: water; isolation source: Red Sea water column Station 192 - depth 25m | place: Saudi Arabia: Red Sea | collected 2011-10-15 | depth 25 m | reverse complement strand
TTTCTCATAAATTACCACTTGATAATCTGAGTTTTTCTTAAATAAATTAGCAATAAATAATCCTGAAATACCAGCTCCGATAATGGCTATTTTTTTCATCTAAAAACTTTAAAAAGATATGTGATTTGAATATCTCTAATTTTAATTCAGAGAATTGTCAGTACACTACTTTGAAAAGATCTGATTTAATAAATTTTTTGAAAAAGGATATAGAAAATTTTATTAAATTTAATCATAATGTTTCCAGTATAAATAAAGAAAATCAGAAAATTCAACTTACTTTTGAAAACAATGAAATTTTCGAATGTGATTATTTAATCATATCAGATGGAGTTTTTTCAAAAAGTAGAAGTTTGATTTCCAACAATAAAAGTCAACCAAAATACAACAACACACTAGCGATTAGAGGAAAGATAACAAATTCTTCCAAAATCGATAATGAAAATATTTCATTATTTTTAGGCTCTGATTTTCATCAGGTAATTTATCCAGTAAATCAAAATGGAGACTTAAATTTTATAGCAATTATGAAGTATCAACTTACTTTAGAACAACAAAAAAATTATTCTTTATTTAAAGAAAATTCCTTCATTAGAAAAGTTTTAGAAAAGGTTCCAAAAGAAAATAAAGAATTTTTTGATAAAATTAAGGAATTAAAAATATTCCCAGTATTTGTTAGTAAAGACTTTTTTAAAACAAATGATGATAACATTAATTTTATAGGTGATGCTTTTTTTGCTTTTCCACCTTCATTTGCTCAAGGGGCATCTCAATCCATAGAGGGTGCTTATGAATTATTTAAAAGTATTGAAAATAACTTAGAAGGGGATTTCTTTAAGAATAGAGTTAATAAAACCAAAATGGTCAATAAAAGATCTAAACTAAATCAATTTGCATTTCATTTGTCTAATCCTGTGGCTGTTTTTTTTAGAAATATTTTTTTGAAAAAATTTATTAAAAACAAAAAGTTTTTAGATTCTTATTTAGGTAAAATTTATAATAATTAATTTTTTGAAATTAATCTTTGTCTTAAATTATCTATAGGCACTATTTGCCCATTAAGATTATAATGCCAATAAGTCCAGCCATTACAACTTTCTGCTCCCAATATTGATGCAGCTACCTTGTGAATTGAGCCCTCTTTTTTGGCATGTTTTATACTTCCATCAGCCATAATTTTTGCACTGATTTTCTTTTTATTATCAAAAATAGTAGTGCCTGGTTTAATTATTCCTAATTCAACCAATGACCCGAAAGGTATTCTTGGCTTAGATCTACCATTTTGCAAAGTATCTAAATAATCATCTTCTATAGGTTTTGTATTTTTAAGTCGTTGTTCAGCTGCCTTATAATAGGTTTTTTCTTTTTCAATTCCGTAATAATTTCTACCCAATTTTTTTGCAACTGTTGCTGTTGTTCCTGATCCTAAAAAAGGATCTAAAACTAAATCATTTTTGTTTGAGGTTGCTAATAAAATTCTGTGAAGTAGAGCCTCAGGTTTTTGAGTAGAATGTACTTTTTTACCATTCTTTTTAAGTCTTTCAGAACCATTACAAATCGGCAACTCCCAGTTTGATCTCATTTGAAGATCATCATTTAAACATTTTAAAGATTGATAATTAAAAGTGTATTTTGATTTTTCTGATTTTGATGCCCAAATCAATGTTTCATGCGCATTAGTAAAACGTGTCCCTCTGAAATTTGGCATAGGATTTTTTTTATTCCAGATGATGTCATTTAAAATCCAAAAACCTAAATTTTGAATAGCAGTGCCAACTCTAAAAATGTTATGGTAACTGCCAATCACCCAAATAGCTCCATTTTTTTTCAAAATTCTTTTACATTCTGTTAACCACGAGTAGGTAAATTCATCATACTTTTTAAAATTTTCAAATTGATCCCATTCATCATTGACTGCATTTACCTTAGACCTATCGGGTCGTATAAGCTCATTCCTTAACTGTAAGTTGTAAGGAGGGTCAGCAAAAATTAAATCAAAAGTCTCACTGGGGATTTTTTTAAGTTCCCTTAAACTATCTCCATTTATTAATTTATTTTTAAAGTCCAAATTCATTTTATAAAAATAAATTAGACTCCAAAAAGATTCTTGGGTCAACCTAGGATTGAATTATTTGGATTCCATTTGTATGATGGTGGTTCACAACAACTACATCTGGTGTTTCTACGTGAAACCTATTTTAACTTGCTAATCGGTGAAAAGGTTTTTCTATGGTGAGAAGTAATCCCAAATTTTTTTATAGCTTTAAGATGTTGTTTAGTTCCATATCCATAATTTTTACTCCAGTAATAATTTTTAAATTTCTTACCTAACTTAGAGATCATTTTATCACGTGTAACTTTTGCTATGATTGATGCTGCAGAAATAGATGGTATTTTTTGATCACCTTTAATGACTGATTGAAGTTTATAATTTTTTAAATTTGGTGTTTTATTTCCATCGACCAAAATCAGTTTTGGTTTTTTTTTGAGTTTTTTAATTGCTCTTTCCATAGCCAATAGGCTTGCATGAAGAATATTTATTTTTTCAATTTCTGAGACAGAAGCTTTACCTGTAGCCCAAATAGAGTTTTTTTTTATGTATTTAGCTAAAAATTCTCGTTTATTTTTTTTTAAACTTTTTGAGTCTTTCAATAACTTCTTATTGATGGTCTTGTTCAATATTACGGCTGCTGCATAAACAGGTCCAATTAAGCTACCCCTGCCAACTTCATCAACTCCAGCAATAGTTTTCATTAAATCGTAATATTTAAATCTTTAATTTTTTGTTTAATTTTTTTTAGATCTGCCCACGAAAATTTTTTATTTTCTGGAAATCTAATTAGATAGGAGGGGCTAAAAGAAATCATGATAGGAATAGTTTTGTTCTTTAAAATTATTTCTTTCCACTTACCTCTTTCATTAGATATTTTGCTTAATCCTGTAATTGCCTCCATTGCTGTGCTGCCCATTAAAATTAAAATTTTTGGATCTATTATCGCAATGTGTTCTTTTAAAAATATTGCATAACGTTTTATCTCCTGTCCGGTGGGTTTTCTGTCTTCTGGTGGTCTGAAATTAATTGAGTAGGTAGTGTAAATATTTTCTCTTTTTATATTGATTGCTAGTAACATTTTGTTCAAGAGATTGCCCACTTCTCCTTGAAAGCATAAGCCAGTTTCATCCTCTATTTCTCCTGGAGTTTCTCCAATTAACATCACATCAGCATTAATGTTACCTTCGCCCAAGACCAAATTCTTAGAATTATTTTTTAAATTACAATTTTCAATTGAATTAATCTTTGTTTTAAGATCATTTAGCAATTTTTTTTTATTTATTGAGGTGTTTTTATTTTCAGTTAAATTGACTTTAAATCTATTGATTGGTTTATCGCTAAAAATAAAATCAGTTTCAATTGTTTTCATGAATTCTTGAGCATATTTAGCATTTTGATTTAAAGTCTTTTTAATCATACAATGTAGTAATGGTACTTAAAAATATAAAATTTATACTTATTGTATTATTATTTTATCAGAACACTTTGTTTACGAAAAGTAATTCTTTTGAAAAAATTGATTCTAAAAATTTATCAAAATATTTTTCAGGTATAGTTGCTTTTGGCAATAAAAAAAATTCTGAAGCTTTAGATTTTTTTAATTCATCTAAAATTTTGATTAATGCTCATGATCCATTTTTAAAAAGGTATGTATCTTCATTAGTATTGGAGAATAAAGTATTGCAAGCGATTCAAATTATTAAACAAAATTATGAAAATGAAAATATAGATTTTTTCGACTCTTATTTATTGTTAATAATTGATAGCTTAAAAAAAAATGAGTTAGATATTGCCTATGAATATATTTCTATTGCAAATAATTTTGCAGACGAGGATAGGTTTAATTTAGCAATTTTAGAGAGCTTAAAACAATATGTTTATCTCTTTAAAGAAAAAAAATTTTTAAACGATAAGAAAAACTTTGGAAGACTGTCTTATATCTCAGAAACATTTCAAAAGTGTTATTTAGATGATCCTAATACAGGGAGATATTTCTCAAAATTGATTAATGATCCTGAGTCAGATTTTACTAGATATATTTATTTTTATATAAGTTACTTAGTTGAAAACGATAATTTAGATGAAGCAAAAGTAATTACTGATGAAATAGAATTTTTAAATTCAACATTGCTACTATCACAAGGTAAAAGTTGGATCGACAATGGAAACTTACAAAAATTTAAAGAGGTCTTTTCATGTAAAAATCATAATGATTTGATTGCTGAATTTTTGTTTTTAATATCAAATCTGTATTCTGCACAAGACAATTACGAAATGTCAAATTTTTACTTAAATTTATCAAATTTTCTTAATCCAAGATTTGTGTTTAATTTATCACTAGTTGCAGAAAATCATTATTTTAACAAAGATTATGAAAAGGCAAAAAAGGTTCTTAAAAAATTTAAAAAGGATGATGATTTTTACTATTGGTTTAGATTAAAAAAAGAAGCGCAAATAATTTCAGCGCAAAGAAATAATCAAGAGTCTCTTAACTTTATTAAATTTAATTTTGACAAAATTGAAAATCCAAATGAGAAAATATTATTTGATGTTGCTAATTTTTATAAAAAAGCAAAAAATTATGAAGAAGCAATAAGATATTACTCTAAAATTATTGAAAATTTAGATGATAATTCGGATATCAAGTCAGATATTCTTTATCGAAGAGGAGGTACATATGAACGAATTAAAAATTATGAAAAAGCCGATAAAGATTTAATTGATGCACTCCAAATTACACCTGACGATGCTTATATACTAAATTACCTTGCTTATTCATGGCTTGAGAGGGATTATAAAATTAATGAAGCGATTAAAATGCTGGAAACAGCCTACGAACTTGAGAGTGATGATCCATATATAATAGACTCTATTGGTTGGGCTTATTATTTAACTGATGATTATCCAAGAGCTGAAAAATTTTTGAAAAGAGCCGTAGAATTGATGCCGGATGATCCGATAGTGAATGACCATTATGGCGATATTTTGTGGAAGCTCAATAGAAAAATCCAGGCTAGATATTTTTGGACCAATGTATTGAAAATGAAAGATACTGAAAAAGAATTAATTGAAAAAATTAATATTAAGATGATCGAAGGTCTTAAAAGCTCTTAATGCCTTTTTCGAGAATAAAATCACACGCGAAATTAAATTTGGCATTAAATGTTATAAGCAAAAGTAAATCTTTGCATAATATAGAGAGCATAATAAGCTTCGTAGATTTGCACGACATAATTTTGATCAAAAAAATTAAATCAAAAAAACATTTAATTTCATTCAATGGAAAATTTTCTCGAAGGATAGGTAGGAAAAACACTGTTTCTAAATTATTTGAAATCTTAGAAAAAAAAAAAATTTTGAAAAACCAAAGATTTCAAATCAAAATCAAAAAATCTATACCTGATAAAGCTGGTCTTGGCGGTGGCTCAATGAATGCAGCAAGTATACTAAGATATTTGGCTCATAAGAGAATAATCAATATCAAAAATAAGGAAATGTTAAAAATTTCTAAGTTAATTGGTTCAGATGTGATGTTAGGCTTAAATCATAAAAGTAAGATTTTAAATTCAAGAAATAAAATAAAGTATTTCAATAATGTAAAAAAAATTTACCCATTAATCGTAAAACCAAATTTTGGTTGTTCGACTAAGGATATTTATTCAAAGGTTAGAAAGTTTGATAAAGCAAAATTTGGCAAGGGAGCCAAAAAAATGTTTGATATCAATTTTTTAAAAGATATGAAAAATTCCTTAGAAACAATAGCTTTTTTAAAATACCCAAGATTAAAAAATATGAAACTTTATTTAGAGAATTCTCTAAACCCAGTTTTTGTAAGAATGACTGGATCGGGATCAGCTTTAGTTGCATATTTTCAAACAAAAAAAAGATGTGAACGTGCGAAAAAAAGGTTTATTCAAAAATACAAAAATATCTGGTGTATAGCCTCAAAAACTATATAAATTTGATTTTTTTGTGTTATACGAACTTAATATTGGGGCGTAGCCAAGCGGTAAGGCACGGGTTTTTGGTACCTGCATCCTAGGTTCGAATCCTAGCGCCCCAGCCAAGTATGAAAAATTTTTTAGATACAATTTTTTTTAGATCAAATAATTTAAATTATATAAGTCAAAGTATTCGAGATTTAACAAAAAATACTCCAGCAAATAAAATATTTAAAGCCATAAATTCTTATTCATCAGATAGTGAAGTAAGATTTGTAGGAGGTTGCATAAGAAAAATCATTAATAAAGAAATAGTAAATGATATTGATATGGCTACAAATCTTGATCCTCAAAAGGTTTGTGAAGTTTTGAAAGAAAATAAAATTGATTATTACGAAACTGGTATTGAACATGGAACAATTACAGCACTTATAGAAGGGTACAAATTTGAGATTACCTCATTGAGAGAAGATATTTTAACAGATGGAAGACATGCAAAAGTGAAATTTTCAAAAAATTGGAAAGAGGATGCATTAAGAAGGGATTTTACCATCAATTCCATTTACGCGGATGAAGATGGAAACTTGTTTGATCCTTTTGAGGGTAAAAAAGACTTAGAAAACGGTTTCGTAAATTTTATAGGAGACGCTGATAAAAGAATTAAAGAAGATTATTTGAGAATTTTAAGATATTTAAGATTTTTCGCCCATTACTCAAAGCATCCGCATAATCCAGAATTAATCAGAAAACTTAAAATTAATATCGGTGGTATCTCAAAATTATCTAAAGAGAGACTATTAGATGAGCTAAAAAAAATAACTCACTTAGAAATATTAGAAAAATTAGCTGATGATAAATTGAGCTCAGAATTATTTTTAATTGTTTTTCCTGAATTAAATAATTTAAAAACTTTTTCAAAATTAAACTCAAAAAAAAAACAAATAATTAATAAGGCTGATTTTGTCTTTCTATTATCTTTAATGATTATTGATGAGACAGATAATGCAGATTATTTTATGTACAAATTTAATATTTCTAAAAAAGATCAAAAAAGAATTAAAATTATTGATAATTTTTTTAAGGAAAAAATTGGACCAAAAACTTTCAGAGAGGAAAACTTAAATGGTATTTTTTATTATAATGGAAAACAAGCTGTAACTGATATTCTCAATTATTATTTAATAAAATCAAAAAAAAATTCTGAAAATATTCAAAGATTAATTGATTTCTACAAAGATAAAACAATACCAAAAATGCCTGTGGGTGCAGAATTTTTAATGGAAAAATTCAATATTCCTGAGGGTAAACAATTGGGTGCAAAATTAAAAATAATTGAGGAAGAATGGGTGAAAAATAATTTTCAAATTTCAGATAAACAAGTAAGTCAAATTGTTAACAATTAGATATATTTTACGTCTTTAATTTCAAAATTTTTGACCCCGGCAGGAGTTTTTATTTCAACTAAATCATTTTTATTTTTTCCTATTAAACCTTTACCTATAGGTGATTGAAAATAAATTAATTTTTGTTTGAGATCAGCTTCATCTTTTCCTACAATCTTATAATTTATTTTTTCTCCAGTATCTAAATTTTCTAAAAACACAGTCGAGCCAAAGATAACTTTTCCATCATTATTTAATTTCGTAACATCAATGACATTTGCTCTAGCAATGATATCATTAATTTCAGTAATCCTTCCCTCATTATGAGACTGCTCTTCTTTTGCAGCGTGATACTCTGCATTTTCTTTTAGATCACCATGTGACCTCGCTTCAGCAATCGCCGCTACAATCTCAGGTCTTTTTTTTTCTTTTAAAAAGATTAATTCATCTTTAAGTTTATTTAGGCCATTTAAAGTAATTGGTTCTTTGTCCATGTTATTTCCATTTTGCTAACGGAGGTAATGACATTAAAATACCTTCAACGTTTCCACCAGTTTGCAAACCAAATTTTGTTCCTCGGTCATAGAGTAAGTTAAATTCTGTATAACGACCTCTTTTTATGAATTGTAATTCTTTATGTTTTTTAGTCCACTTTTTCTTCATTTTTTTTCTAATGATTTTTTCAAAAATAAATTGAAAAGTGATCCCCACATCTCTTACAAATTTAAAATCTTTCTCAAAATTATCTTTTTTATAATCAAAAAAAATTCCACCAATACCCCTTGGTTCTTTTCTATGAGGTAAATAAAAATATTCATCACACCATTTCTTATATTTTGTGTAATATTTCTTATTGTGTTGATCACACATTTTTTTTAGGGTTTTATGAAATTCTTTTTTTTCCTTATCATCTTTTATTGATGGGGTTACATCCATACCACCACCAAACCAGTCCTGAGTTGTGCAGATATATCTTGTATTAAAATGCATGGCAGGGATCATGGGATTTTTCATATGCATCACAACGGAAATACCAGAAGCCCAAAAACTGGGATTTTTTTTTGCACCTAAAATATTTTTTTGAAATTGTTTTGGGAATTTTCCATGAACTTTAGAAAAATTTACTCCGACTTTATCAAATATTTTTCCATTTTCTAAAATTCTAAATTCTCCACCTCCTTCATCTCTTTTTTTACTTCTGTTCCAAACAGTGGTTTTGATATCCGCATCTTTTCTTTCAAGGTTAGTTATAGTATGCCAAATAGCTTCTTGTAGCATTTTGAACCAATTACTTGTGATGTCTTTTTTAATTTCTAAATCCATATTAGATTAATTTAGTTTGTTTTAAACTTTCTGCCAATATGATTGCAACAGAAGATGCAATATTAAGTGAGCGCTTATTGTTTTTCATAGGAATTTTGAGTCTATCTTTAATTTTTTTGTGAACCTCATTTGGAACTCCGGCACTTTCTCTACCAAAAAGAATAGTGTCATTTTTATTAAACTTAAATTTTGTGTAAGAAACAGAGGCTTTTGTGGTCATTAGAACTATTCTTTGATCTTTTTTCGATTTAAAAAAATCATCTGAGCTTTGATGGAATTTTATGTCTTTTTCATTCATATAATCCATAACGACTCGCTTAAATCTTCTGTCACTCAGCATAAACCCGCAAGGCTCTATTATTTCAAGTTTTGCACCTAGGCACGCACAGGTTCTGATTATTGCTGCTGTATTTTGAGGTATGTCTGGTTCAAATAAAGCAATTTTAGGGCCATGATTTATCAAATTCTGTGTCATTCTTTCAGTAGTAAATTTATCATTTTATATTATATGAAATCATATATTTAAGTAGAAAAAAGCAATATTGAGTATATTTAACTATTATTGATGTCAGAAAAAAAAACTAATAGACGAGATTTCTTATTCACAGCAACTTATGCAGTTGGTGCGGTTGGTGTTGGTGCAACGATATGGCCAATGATTGATCAGATGAACCCAGACGCATCAGTCAAAGCTTTGGCGAGCACTGAGGTTGATGTAAGTGCGGTAAATCCAGGTAAAACAATTACAGTTTTATGGAGAGGTAAACCAGTTTTTATTCGTAGAAGAACACAAGATGAGATAGCTGAAGCAAGATCTGTAAAGTTAGAAGATTTAAAACATCCAGAAAAAGATGAGGATCGTGCAGCGAACCCTGAGTGGTTAGTCATGCTTGGAGTGTGCACTCACTTAGGCTGTGTTCCTTTAGATCAAAAAGGCGAATACAATGGATGGTTTTGTCCTTGTCATGGTTCGCACTATGATATCTCTGGAAGAATTAGAAAGGGACCAGCTCCGACTAATATGGAGATCCCTAAATACGAATTTGTTAATGCTAATACAATTAAAATTGGATAATTATTATGAGTGATCACGAATACACACCGAAATCAAAATTTGGAAAATGGTTTAACGATCGTTTACCATTATTAACTCTTGCAAATCACTTAACTGATTATCCAACACCTAAAAATTTAAATTATTGGTGGACGTTTGGTGGAATATTAACTTTTTGTTTGATTACTCAAATTGTAACGGGTTTAGTTCTTGCAATGCATTATATTGCTCATGCTGATATGGCTTTTGATAGTGTCGAGCATATTATGAGAGATGTTAACTATGGTTGGTTAATTAGATACATTCATGCAAATGGTGCTTCAATGTTTTTTTTGGCTGTTTATATTCATATATTTAGATCATTATTTTATGGTTCTTACAAAGCTCCTAGGGAAATAATTTGGATAATAGGTATCATCATTTATTTATTAATGATGGCAGCTGCATTTTTGGGTTATGTACTTCCATGGGGCCAAATGAGTTTCTGGGGTGCAACTGTAATTACAAATCTATTTAGCGCAATTCCTTTAGTAGGTGAGGGTATTGTTACTTGGTTATGGGGAGGTTACTCAGTTGATAATCCTACTTTAACAAGATTTTTTACACTTCACTATTTAATACCTTTTTTAATTTTAGGTTTAGTTGTTCTTCACATATGGGCACTTCATGTTCCTGGAAATAATAATCCAGTTGGAATTGACATTAAAAAACCTTCAAAAGATACAGTACCATTCCATCCATACATTGTAATAAAAGATGGTTTTGCTTTACTAATGTTTATGATTGTTTTTGCATTTTTTGTTTTTTACACGCCAAATATTTTAGGTCATGCAGATAATTATATTGAAGCTAATCCATTAGTTACTCCGGCACATATTGTTCCAGAGTGGTATTTATTACCATTCTATGCAATTTTGAGATCGGTCCCAGATAAACTTTTAGGAGTAGTTGCAATGTTATCTGCTATTTTAATTTTAGCAGCTCTTCCATGGCTTGATACTTCAAAAATTAGATCAGCAGTATTTAGACCTTTATATAGACAATTTTATTGGATCCTTGTCGCTGATGTTTTGATCCTGGGATATGTTGGTGCTATGCCAGCAGAGGGGTTATATCTGTTAGTTGCTAGAGTAGCTACAGCATACTATTTCTTACACTTTTTAGTGATACTTCCAGTTTTAGGTTGGAAAGAAAAAACTCTTCCAATTCCATTAAGTATTACCGAACCGATACTAGGTGGTTCACCTAATTTAGCCACAGCAAAGAACAAGGAAAGTTTAAATAAATAAGTGAAAAATTTTTTTAAAATATTTTCATTTATTATCTTATTTTCTGGACTTTCATTGAGTACTCAAGCTGCAGAAGTCTACACAGAAGTGTGCTCTTCTTGTCATTCAATGAAATATTTAAGTTACAGAAACTTAGCTGAAAAAGGGGGACCAGAATTTTCTATAGAGCAAGCAAAAGCTATTGCTGCATCTTTTGAAGTCAAGGATGGACCTAATTCAGACGGTGATATGTTTACTCGTCCGGGCAGATTATCAGATAAGTTTGTAATGCCCTATGATAACGTTCAAGCTGCTCAAGCTGCAAATGGAGGTGCTTATCCACCAGACATGTCTGTGCTAGTTAAAGCAAGAGGGGGTGGGGTAGATTATATTTACTCATTGCTTCAAGGATATGAAGACCCACCAGCTGGAGTTACTTTAGATGATGGTGTGTATTATAATAAATATATGTATGGGAATAAAATTAAAATGGCTAATCAGTTATCAGATGGATTAGTAGAATACTCTGATGGCACAATAGCTTCTGTTGAGCAAATGTCAAAAGATGTAACAACATTCTTGATGTGGTCAGCTGAACCTCATTTAGAGTCAAGACATCAAATGGGTTTTAAAGCTATCGTGTATTTAATTATTTTAACTATCCTAGTTTATTTTAGTATGAAAAGAATATGGTCACGTATTGAAACGGAAGTTTAGAACGTCTCCATCTTTAACTATATAATCTTTTCCTTCTAATCTCATTTTTCCATTATTTTTTGAATTTACCCAACCATCATTGGATATGAAATCATCGTAAGAAATAGTTTCAGCCCGTATAAATCCTTTTTCAAAATCAGTATGAATTTCACCTGCAGCTTTTGGAGCAGTACAATTTTTTTCAATTGTCCATGCTCGAGTTTCTTCGGGCCCAGATGTAAAGTATGTATCTAGGTCAAGAATTTCGTAACCTTTCTTAATTAATTTATTCAATCCTGTTTCCTTTAATCCAATCATTTCCATATAATTTTTTTTCTCATTACTATCCAATTCATTTATTTGATTTTCTATGTCTGCAGAGACGATTAAAGTATTATTGTTTCCATACTTATCAATAAATGATTGAGTGTAATTATTTCCACTTTGAACACTTTGTTCATCTACGTTACAAACAAAAATTTTAGGTTTAAGGGATAATAATCCAGATTGATTAAGTTGTTTTTTATTAAATTGGGTTCTTAAATCATCAAAACTTTTATTATTATTTATACAATCCATAGCTATTTCAAGAATTTTGATTTGATCCTCATCAACATTTTTTTTATTATTTTTTTCTAACCTTTTTTGAATAGATTCAAGATCTGCAAGCATCATCTCTGTTTCTATAATTTCGATATCTCTAACCGGGTCAACAGAAAGGTTTACATTTTGAATATCATTAGAGTCAAAGCACCTGATCATGTGAATAATTGCATCGACTTCTCTAATATGAGAAAGAAATTTATTACCCAAACCTTCACCTTTGGATGCACCTTTTACCAGTCCAGCAATATCAACAAAAGAGATAGTGGTATTGATTATTTTTTTTGATTTTGAAATTTTAGCTAAATTGTTTAATCTTTCATCAGGAACTATTACAACTCCAATATTTGGATCAATTGTACAAAAAGGAAAATTAGCTGCCTGTGCCTTGCTTGAATTTGTTAGTGCATTGAAAAGAGTTGATTTACCAACATTAGGTAATCCAACGATCCCACATTTAAAACTCATTATTTATTATTAACTGTGCTTGAAAATAAATCTAATTTTTTTTCTACAAGTATCGAAAGTGACTCAGTTATATTTTTGGATATTTTTTCTACACCCATAATTTCTTCATCATCAAAATTTTGCAAAACATAATCAGATACTTCAATGGGTCCTTTTGGTTTTCCTATACCTATTCTTACTCTTGAGTAATCTTTGCCAATAAATTTATCTATAGAAGATATTCCATTATGGCCAGCACTTGATCCCCCAAATTTCGCTTTTATTTTTCCAAATTCAACATCAAGATCATCGTGAAAAACAATTACATTTTCAGGTTCAATTTTAAAATATTCAATTAGTTCTCTAATACATATTCCAGAGTTATTCATAAAAGTTAAGGGCTTGATGGCATAAACTTTTTTACTATCAATATTACCAGTTGTTAACAAACCTTTGAATTTTGGTTTTTGTTTCGTAAGCCCAAACTTTTTATTGATGGAATCTATAATTTTAAAACCAACATTATGTCTATTATTTTCACTATCTGGAGTTGGATTACCTAAACCTACAAATAAAAGCATAAACTGTTAAAATTAGTTTTTCAAATTTAGTGGATTATTTTTTTTCTTCTGGAGCTTTTTTGTCTGCAGGTTTTTTATCGTCACCCTCTTTTTTATCGCCCTCCGCAGCTGGTTTATCTCCTTCAGCTGCAGCTGCCTCTGCTCCCTCAGCACCCTCTTCCCCCTCTGCGGCTTCTGCTTCTGCTGGTTTTTCTGGTTCTTTCATTACTGTCGGTGCTGCTAAGGTTGCAATTACGAAATCTCTTCCTTGAATAGTTGGTGTTACTTCTGCATCTAGTTTAACTGAAGAAATTTTAAAACTTGACCCAATATCGATACCATCCAAATCTAAAGTAATACTTTCTGGTATTTTTTCACTTGGGCATTTTAATTCAACTTTTCTTCTTACAATGTTAAGTACTCCACCTCTTTTTAAACCTGGAGATTTTTCATGATTAATAAAGTTAACTGGAACTTCAATCTTAATTTTTACTCCAGGAAGAACTCTTAGAAAATCTACATGAGTAGGTTCATCACTTATGATGTGATATTTTACTTCTCTAGGTAATACATTTTGAGATTTTCCATCTACATTTAAAGTAATGATATTTGATAAAAAGTTTTCTTTCTCAATCAAGGTTTTTAATAATTTCTTTGATATAGAAACTTTTTGATTTTGGTCTTTACCTCCATAGATAATCCCTGGAACACCACCATCATTCCTGATGGCATTAAGTTGACCTTTAGTTTTGTTATCCCTGATCTTTGCTTCTAAAGAATTCATAAAACAGAGGTTTTTAACCCATGTTCATAAATAATCAAGGTAATTATTTGAATAAATCTGAAACTGACGTCGAATTAGAAATTCTTTTAATAGCTTCTCCCATAAGGGCGGAAATAGGTAAAACTTCTATGTTTTTAACATTTTTTGTTTTTTCGCTGTTATCTATCGTGTCTGTAATAACTAAATTTTTAATAACCGAATTTTTAATTTTTTTAACCGCGTCCCCACTTAATACTCCATGAGTAATATAAACATAAACCTCTTACCTTTTACATCTCCAATAATATTCATTACTTGGGATTGTCCAGGCTTTGGTCTTCTCTTATCTACAATAGCTAAACCAATGTTTAAAATTTTACCAAGTGCTCTCGCTCTTTCTGTACCACCAACATCTGGGGCAACACAGATTATATTTTTACTTTTAATCTTTTTTTTAATGTGTCGTGCAAAGATTGGAGTTGCAAAAAGGTTATCAACAGGAATATCAAAAAAACCTTGAATTTGACCAGCGTGGAGATCGACTGTCACAACTCTGTCTGCCCCTGCTTGAGTTATTAAATTTGAAACAAGCTTTGCTGATATAGATGTTCTTGGTACAACTTTTCTATCTTGTCTCGCATAACCAAAATAAGGAATTACAGCAGTTATATTTTTTGCTGATGATCTTTTTAAAGCATCAATACATAATAATAATTCCATTAAATTGTCATTAGCTGGTGAAGAAATAGATTGAATTATAAAAATGCTATTCCCTCTTATATTTTCATTTATTTCAATGTAAATTTCACCATCTGCCTCGTAGTTTTTTTGAGTAATTGACGGACCAATTGCTCCTATAATATTTTTTGGATTACACCCTTTTTTATGCATAAAATTAATAACATTTCTGATTATCCCTCTATACGCACCTTTCCAACCGGCATGGATAGCCGCGATAATTTTTTTTTCATAGTCATATAATAACACTGGTACGCAATCAGCGGTCAATACAGCTATTGGCAGTTTTTTTTGATTAGTTATAATTGCGTCAGCTTTAATTTTTTTTTTTAATTTAGAGTTTTCATTTAGAAAAACCAACTTATTGCTATGTACTTGATGTACTAAATAAATATTTTTTGTTTTTTTCCCTATTTTATCTTTGACAATCTTTAAATTTTTTAAAATATTATTTTTGTTGTCATGAGAACCGGGACCACAATTTAGACTTTTATATATCCCTTTTGATGTACCTCCATTTTTATTAAAAAAACCATGACTTATATTTTTGTTTTTTAATAATTTTCGAGAGGTGATCAGATCAAAATCCTAAATTAAAATTGTTTTTTTGATTTTTTATTAACATAACTTTAAACAATTTTCCCATTTGTTTATCATCTGTTAGTCTTTTTAATCTGTAATAAATATCTGCTTTTTTTAAAAAGTTTTGATTTTTTGCAATCATCTCAGCTCTTTCGTAGATACCCATTTTTGTAAGAAATTCTTTTTGTGTTGTTAAACTATGCTTTAATCCACCCAGTTTTTTTATTATTTTTTCAAATAATCGGAAATTTATATTATGTGTGATATCTGAGTTCCCAATTTTAGCTAAAACATCTGAATATTCGTGTTTATATAATGCTTGTAAAGTATTTTTCATTTTATCTTCATTATATCCATAATCTATGATTAAAATTCCCCCAGATCTCATTTTGATTATTTTTGAAATTTGTTTCATATAATTAATACCAAGCTCTGAATATTCTATAA